>Ga0209175_10000237_pt1 | contig 38459 bp, 23 predicted proteins | sample JI91814C2DNA_FD_187506 | JGI IMG/M metagenome (GOLD analysis project Ga0209175, IMG submission 187506) | Wastewater effluent complex algal communities from Wisconsin, to seasonally profile nutrient transformation and Carbon sequestration -... | ecosystem: Engineered > WWTP > Effluent > Algae...
AAACCGTTGATCTTCATTTATAAAATATTCTTCGATGAATTTTCGATTTACTACGGGATTTTCCCAAGCTAATTTGGTTTGAAAAAGGGCTATTTTCAAAGGGTTTGAAATAATTTAATATTAAACTGTCACGGATTACACAAATTTACACAGATTATCATATTATTGTTTATAGCATTTCTAAAATAGAAATCATTACTATCTTTTTTAGATTCTTAAACAAAAAATGGGTGTCTAAAAAGTCGTGATTCTGTCATTCTGAATTTATTTACTACGTCAGTTCGCAAGCTCGAGTCATAATATAAATTTATTGATATTCAATTATTTAGATAAGCTGAAACGACCCCCGAAGTTTCAGGACAGCTTGACAAAAATAGACTTTTAGACACCCTCTTTGCTTTTTCAAACTTCGTCAGAGTTTAAAACTCTAACGAAGTTGTTTTGAAATATTTTTTTACTTCACAGATGCTATTAAAAATTCTCTGTTCATACGAGCGATATTTTCTAACGAAATGCCTTTTGGACATTCAATTTCACATGCTCCAGTATTTGTACAGTTTCCGAAACCTTCTTCATCCATTTGACGTACCATGTTTAAAACACGTTGTGTAGCTTCAACTTTACCTTGTGGTAATAACGCATATTGCGATACTTTAGCTCCAACGAATAACATAGCCGAACCATTTTTACAACTTGCCACACACGCACCACAACCAATACAAGCTGCTGCCATAAAAGCTTTGTCGGCATCGTCTTTAGGAACTGGAATTGAATTAGCATCAATAGTGTTTCCAGAAGTGTTTACTGAAACGAAACCACCCGCTTGTTGAATTCTATCAAATGCGCTTCTATCAACTACTAAATCTTTAATTACAGGGAAAGCTTTACTTCTCCATGGTTCGATATAAATTGTATCACCATCGTTGAACATTCTCATGTGCAATTGACAGGTTGTAATTCCAGTATCAGGTCCGTGAGCACGTCCGTTGATGTATAAAGAACACATTCCACAAATACCCTCACGACAGTCATGATCAAATGCTACTGGTTCTATATTTTCAGTAATTAATTGTTCGTTTAATTGGTCTAACATTTCCAAAAACGAACTTGCAGTAGAAACATTATCTAATTTATAAGTTTCCATGCTTCCTTTAGAATCAGCATTCTTTTGACGCCAAATTTTAAGTTTTATGTTTATTTTTTTTGCTGCGCTCATTTTTTATATTTTTAAGTGATTGGTAATTAGTGATTAGTGATTAGCTTTTGAAAGCGTGTTGTAAAAAGCATTTATCATTTTACTTTCCTCATTAATCAAACTAATTATGTGATTAAACATATTTAAATCTTGAATAAAACCTAATTCTTTTGCAATAAGTAACTGAGTTTCTAATTCATATAGAGAACCTCTCGAAATATCAATAAAATGACTAAAAGATTTATCAGTATTTCTTCCATATATTTCTGCTATATTCGAAGGAATAGAGATTGCTGCTCTTTTAACTTGGCTAGTTAGCGCAAATAACTCTTCTTGCGGAAAAGTTTTTACTAACTTGTAAGATGAAATAACTATTTCAAAAGCTTTTTGCCAAATTAATAAATCTTTATATGATTTAATTGTACTCATTTCGCTAATTACTAATTACTATTCAATAATTACTTTATTATTTGTAATTTCTAGCTGCAATTTTAATAAATTCGTATTTCAGTTCTTCTTTGTGAAGCTCTTCTTTAGTGATATCATCGCCTTTGTATTCCCAAGCACCTACAAAAGAGAAATTCTCATCATCACGAAGTGTTTCTCCTTCTGCATCTTGGTATTCTTCACGGAAGTGACCTCCACAAGATTCTTTACGCTGTAAAGCATCCATTGCCATTAATTGACCTAAATCTATTAAATCTGCAACTCTTAATGCTTTTTCTAATTGTTGATTCAATTCGTCTGCACTTCCTGGAACATTAACTTCTTTATAGAATTCTTCTTTCAAAGCTGCAATTTCTGCAATAGCTTCTGTTAATCCTTTTTCGTTACGCCCCATTCCTACCTTATTCCACATAATCAAACCTAATTTTTTATGGAAATAATCTACCGATTTAGAACCTTTATTATTTAAAAATTTACTAATTGAATCTTTTACTCTAGCTTCTGCTTCTAAAAATTCTGGGGAATCTGTTGAGATTTTTCCAGTTCTAATTTCATCTGCTAAATAGTTAGAAATCGTGTAAGGCAAAACAAAATAACCATCTGCTAAACCTTGCATTAAAGCCGAAGCGCCTAAACGATTAGCTCCATGGTCTGAGAAATTCGCTTCTCCGGCAACGAAACAACCTGGAATTGTAGATTGTAAATTATAATCAACCCAAACACCTCCCATTGTATAGTGCACTGCTGGGTAAATTTTCATTGGGGTTTCATACGGATTTTCATCTGTAATTTTTTGATACATGGTAAACAAATTACCATATTTCTCTTTCAACCATTGTTTCCCTAAAGCGGTAATTTCTTCTGCAGAAGGATTATGATTTCCTTTTGCGTAAGCAGCTTGTTTTCCTTTTGTTTGAATTTCTGTTGAAAAATCTAAAAAAACACCTTCGTTAGTGTCATTTGATTCTATTCCTCTTCCTTCATCACAAACCTCTTTAGCGGCTCTTGAAGAGATATCGCGAGGAGCTAAATTTCCAAATGAAGGATATTTTCTTTCTAAATAATAATCTCTATCTGCTTCAGCTATATCTGCAGGTTTTAATCTACCTTCTCTAACAGCAGCAGCGTCTTCTTTTGTCTTTGGAACCCAAATACGACCCGAATTACGTAACGATTCAGACATCAAAGTTAATTTTGCCTGATTCGTTCCATGAACCGGAATACATGTTGGGTGAATTTGAACGTAACAAGGATTAGCAAATAAAGCGCCTTGCTTATGAATTTTCCAAGCTGCGGTTACATTACTTCCCATTGCATTTGTAGAAAGGAAATATACGTTTCCATATCCTCCAGAAGCAATGACAACAGCATGAGCAGAATGTTTTTCAATTTCTCCTGTAACTAAATTACGAGCGATAATTCCACGCGCTTTACCTTCTACTTTCACTAAATCTAACATTTCGTGACGGTTGTACATTTTTACACGTCCTAACCCGATTTGTCTTGATAAAGCTGAATATGCTCCTAATAATAATTGTTGCCCTGTTTGTCCAGCTGCATAGAAAGTACGTTGTACTTGTGTACCACCAAACGAACGGTTATCTAACATTCCTCCATATTCGCGAGCAAAAGGAACACCTTGCGCCACACATTGGTCGATAATATTTCCAGAAACTTCTGCTAAACGGTGAACGTTTGCTTCTCTAGCACGATAATCTCCTCCTTTAATAGTATCATAAAAAAGACGGTAAATACTATCGCCATCATTTTGATAATTTTTTGCTGCATTGATACCTCCTTGCGCTGCAATTGAGTGCGCACGACGAGGCGAATCTTGAAAACAGAATGCTTTTACATTATACCCCATTTCTCCAAGAGAAGCGGCGGCAGAAGCTCCTGCTAAACCTGTACCCACCACAATAATATCGATTTTTGGTCTATTATTGGGAGCAACTAATTTTAAATGGTTTTTATGGTCGGTCCATTTGTCTTTTAATGGGCCCGCTGGTATTTTAGAATCTAATTTACTCATAATTTTTGAGTTATTTTTGTTTGTTTAAATAATTTTCTAAATTGCTTATAATTAATGCTTTAACATCATTCCAATGTACTTTAAATTGTATCATTTGAATACTTCTTTGTCCCTCGCTATCAGCTTCGTGAAAATCAACTAGATATTTTATTACTTGTTGATCTGAATTAATATCATACTTAAATTTGTAAGCGTCTATTATTTCTTTAAGGGAATATTTTTGCAATAAAAATGCTAAATCAATAAAATCTTTACGAGTTCCTCTGTTTATTATTGCACTAATTTTCATTGATGCAACATCTAATGAATCTGCAAGCAACCAATTGTTTTGACGATAGGGTGCTTTTATCATTTTTCTTATTTCGTGAAAATTTAAAAAATCTACCTTTATTGAATCAATGTTTAAACGTAAAACTTGTTTACCAATACTATCTTTTTTTAAATTTAAAAAAGTTTTTTCAATTTGTGGTAAAACATCTTGTTCTAAATTCAAATCCAAATTTGGCAAACAAAACAAATCAATATCAGTTGAAACACGGTGTTCATATTTTAGTGCAAGATTTGTTCCACCTGCTAAATAAAAATTTTCCATTTCTTTTATTTCAAAAAGATTTGTTAAGGTTATTTTTATATTTTCTGAAACTGCTTGCATAATTGTTATTTCAAAATTTTCAACCAAATTTCTTTTAATTGATCTGATAATTCTCTTGTTTTACTTACAACTTCTCTGATTTCTTGCTTAGTATAAATTTGAAACAATAAATCTCTATCTTTTTTATCTCCTTGAGTAATTACTCTTTTAATGATATAAAACGAATCTTTTTCCAACAATAAATCTTCTTTTTTTGTATCCCAAAAAAGTAAACTATTTATCTGATTAAAATACTTTTGTTGATTCATTTTATATTACAATTATACTACTGATTCGATTATTTTTTAAAATGTAAGAAAATTGGAATAATTGCAAACAATAGCGGCACTAGAATTGCAAATGCTTTTCCGAAAAACTGAATTGCTGGAGTTAGTTTTGAACTATTTACGCCTAAAGATTGAAAAGCACTTTGAAAGCCATGCCATAAGTGAAAAGCTAAAGCTATCATTGACAAAACATAACCAATGGTAAAAATCAATCCTTCGTTTGGAACTATACCAAATAATTTCTTTTTGCTTTTGAAAAATTCTATTGTTAGCTTGTGTAAATCTTTATAACCTTCAAAAATTACTTCACCAGTTTTTTTATTTACTATTTTAGTAATGTCTTGCACTTCTAAATCATATTGCCCTTGAGTTTGCTTTTTAATCATCTCAAAAAACTCTTTTGAAAGCCTTCCAGATTGATCTAACTGCATAAATGGCATTTGAGAATCTTTAGTTCCAACTAATTGAATTTGTTTTCCTCCCATTCCATTGTCTATTTCTTTTTGAACCAAAGGCATATTTTTGTCGAAATGCATTTTTGCCCAAAAATTTACCATGTGCGTAGCAATGAAAATTAAAATAACGGTTCCTAAAACCGCCATGTTTCTCGATGCAAAACTTGTATTTGCTGTTGGATTGTTTTTTGCATAACCTATTGGTCTAGCTCTTTTGTTTTGAATGGTTAATAAAATTCCATCTATTGCGTGGAATAAGATAGAAACGTACGTTAAATAAGAAAGTAATTTAACTGCTGGATTGGTAGTCATAAATAAAGCATATTCATTGAATTGTTTGCTTGTGCCAAAAATCAATTGAAGATTTCCTGCTAAATGACCCGCCAAAAACAAGCATAAAAATAAACCCGTAAGAGCCATCCAGTATTTCTTTGCAATAGATGACTTTAAAAGTGCTGATTTTGCCATAATTATATTTAATTCTACTAGTTTAATAAAAATCAAACAAAAATACAGCTATTTGAAATGAACTACAACCTTTTCGAGTTAATTTATAATGATTTTAAAATAATTGTAAAGGCTATTGATTATCAATTATTTATGATAAATTTTAAATAAAAAAATATCAATTTTTGAAAAAATTTTTTTTATTGAACAAACTAAATTAAAAAAAAGTTACATTTTTGATGAAACATTGCATGAAGGAAATCAAAAACTAAATAAAAACATTTACATTTTTGAAAGTAAAATTTCAAATAATATACTTTCTGTTACTTTATCTTTTGAAACCGCCATTTTGTATTTCCCAACAGGTAAATAAAACTTCTTATTTTCAGCTTCTTTGATTTTGATATTTTTATCTTTTTTATTCCACTTTTCAGCTACTTCTTTAGAAAGCGAATAATCATAAAAAAACGAATTCAATCCTTTTTTTGCTTCCACCTTTTGAGTATGAACCACAATTCCTGCTTCATTTGTAACAGAAACAGTCACGATTCCATCACCATTTGAATAAAACCAAATAACTTGCGAAGGCTCACTCGGTTTTCCCCAAGCATAATTTTGATTTCCCCAACGATCTGATTTTGTTCTATCGTTCACTTTAAATAAATGAATGTTTTTTGCCAAAACGTCTTTAGTCAATTCCTGAACTTTCGAAATATCCATTTTATAAATTGAACGACCATGAGTTCCAATAATTAATTCTTTTGCTTTCGTTTGAATTACCGCATCATGAACTGCTACTCTTGGCATTCCGTTTGAGAAATCTTGCCAAGTTGCGCCTTTGTCTAACGAAATAAATAAACCTTTATCCGTTCCAACATATAAAAGATTCTCATTTGCAGAATCTTCAACAATTACGTTTACGGCTTGAGTTAATCCATTCGAAATTGAAGTCCAAGTTGCGCCAAAATCTTCCGAAACAAATGCATAACTTTCAAAATTATCGTTTCTGTTACCATTCAAAGTCACGTAAACTCTTTCTTTTTTATGAGCAGAAGCAACAATTCTTGAAACCCATAAATTTTGAGGTAAATCACTAGAAATCAATTGCCAAGAAACACCACCATCTTTCGAAACGTGTATTTTTCCGTCATCAGAACCCGTGTAAAGCAATCCAAATTGAAATTTACTTTCCGAAATTGTAGTTAATGTTCCAAAAGCCACATTACCTTCTTTAGCACCATACGTTAAATCGTCTGAAATTTTTTCCCAAGTTTCGCCTTGATTCATAGAACGATGTAAGAAATTTGAGCCCATATACAAAATATCTTGGTTGTGCGAAGACAATAAAATAGGCGTTTGCCAATTAAAACGATAGGGTTTTTCTTCTTTTGGCGCTTTTGGTGTAATGTAATCTGATTTATTTTCTTTTTGATTGATTTTATAATAATTTCCAAATTGATAACCTGTAAAAACTACATTTGGATTGCGACTATCAATCTGAATTTGCATACCATCACCACCCATTAATTCTTGATACGGATATTTTCCTTCTTGATGCCAAGCTACATTTTGCGAATAATTATTTGGACCAAACCAGACGCCGTTATCTTGCATTCCGCCATACACATTATAATTTTCTTGATAATCAACATTTACTGCATAAAACTGACTTACCGCTTCATTATTGCATTTAATCCAATGTGCTCCGTTGTCGTATGAAATATTCACACCACCATCGTTTCCGTTAATGATATGATTCGGATTTTCAGGATTTACCCAAGTTACGTGATGATCGGCATGCACGTTCTCTTTTGAAATAGCAGCAAATGTTTTTCCACCATCTTCCGAAAACAATAAAGGAACGCCACCAATATAAACACGATTTTGATTTTTCGCATCTACCGAAATGTTCGCAAAGTAATAACCATAGGTATAAAACATATCATCGATGTAATTCTGATTCGTTCTTTTCCAAGATTTTCCGCCATCTTCCGATTTGTAAACTTCACAACCAATTACTTCGGTTTCAAATAAAGCTTTATTTGCATCAGATAAAACAGCTAAAACTTCTTTTGGCTCCATATTGTTATCGGCAACCCAATTTTTAATATTTTCGGCTCGATATTTATCTCTGAAACCGCTTTCTTTTAAAGCACGATTCAATTCTTTATTGGAAATTTCCATAAAATCCGCTCCTGGAGTTGATAACATTGTAGTTAATTTATTTTTTGAAGCTTTTTTTGGTCGTTTGTTTTGATTATCAACAACCGCATAAATTACGTTTTCACTGAATAGTGCCAAACCAATTCTTCCCACACCTTCATTTGATGGAAATCCGCTTTCTTTTGTTGAAATTAATTGCCAGGAAGTTCCGCCATCTTCACTTTTATAAATGCCTGATTTTTCTCCATCACCATCAAAATGCCATGCCTTTCTATCTTTTTGCCAAGACGCCGCAAACATGATTTTTGGATTGTTTTTAGAAACCGCTAAATCAATAATTCCAGTATCTTCCGCAACGAACAAAGTTTGTTTCCAAGATTTTCCACCATCAGTTGATTTATAAATACCTCGTTCTTTGTTAGTCGTATATAAATGACCTACCGAAGCCACCACAATTTCATTCAAGTTACTTGGGTTAACCCAAATTCGGCTAATATGATGCGAATCTTTTAATCCCAAATTTTCCCAAGTTTTGCCTTTATCCGAAGATTTAAAAACCCCAACTCCAGCATAAGAAGAGCGCGAAGCATTTACTTCTCCTGTTCCTATCCAAATCGTTCCTGAATTCCAATCCACCGTAACCGAACCACAATTAACCGTTTCTGCCGAATCCATTACAGGAGTGAAAGAAGTTCCGTTGTTATTTGTATACCAAAGTCCGCCAGTAGCATACGCCACATAAAATTCGGTTGGATTTTTAGGATTTACAGCTAAATCTACCACACGACCACTCATAATCGTTGGTCCGATATTCTTAGCTTCCACTTGTTTAAACAACGTATTTTGAGCAATTGTTGATTGCACAATCAATAAAAACAGGATCGTAATTTGCTTCATCTTGTAAAATTTTTTTGAAAATTAGCCAAAACATTGCACTTCTACAAAATTTCTAAACTATTTAACAACTTTTCATTTTAATCTTATTAATTTTGAAAAACATTTTTTTCAACCACATAGAAACATAGAATTTTGATTCTTTAGAAAAGGCATCTTATTCATTTTAGTAAACATAGTTCAAACTATCTGAAAATGAAATGCTATATTTTCTCAAACTTTTTAGTCAAACCTATGTACCTATGTGGTTAAAATTTAAACATAAAAAAAATATTTACATCATGAAATACCATCCAATAGACCGCAATTTATACGTTAAAAACAGAGCTAAGTTTACAGCTCAAATGAAACCTAATAGTGTTGCGGTATTCAATTCAAACGATATTTATCCGGTTTCTGCCGATTCTACTTTGCCTTTTGTACAACATAGAGATATTTTATATTTATCGGGAGTGGATCAAGAAGAAAGTATTTTATTGCTTTTTCCTGATGCGCCTTACGAACATTTGAAAGAAATTTTATTCTTAAAAGAAACCAACGAACATATTGCGATTTGGGAAGGTGAAAAACTAACTAAAGAAAGAGCTTTTGAAGTTTCTGGAATTAAATCGGTGATTTGGTTACAAGATTTCCACAAAACGTTGAGAGAAATCATGGCGTATGCCGATACGATTTACATCAATACTAACGAACATTACAGAGCTGTTATTGAAACAGAAACTCGTGAAGCACGTTTTATCAAATGGTGGAAAGAAAATTATCCAGCACATAAAGTAGAAAAATCGAATCCTATTTTACATAGATTGCGTTCGGTTAAGGAAAGCGAAGAATTGGATTTAATCCAAAAAGCATGTGATATTACAGAAAAAGGTTTTAGAAGAGTATTACAATTCGTAAAACCAAACGTAATGGAATACGAAATTGAAGCCGAGTTTGCGCATGAATTTCTAAGAAATCGTTCCAAAGGTTTTGCTTACACACCAATTATCGCTTCTGGAAACAATGCAAATGTGTTACATTACATTGAAAACAACCAACAATGTAAAGCTGGTGATTTGATTTTATTAGACGTTGGTGCAGAATATGCTAATTATTCAAGCGATATGACTCGTATGGTTCCAGTTTCGGGTCGTTTTACAGATAGACAAAAAGCAGTTTATCAAGCAGTCTTAAATGTGAAAAACGAAGCTACTCAACTATTAGTTCCAGGAACATTATGGAAACAATATCATGTAGAAGTGGGAAAAATCATGACTTCAGAATTGCTTGGTTTAGGATTAATCGACAAAGCCGATGTACAAAACGAAAATCCAGATTGGCCAGCGTATAAAAAATATTTTATGCACGGCACATCTCACCACATGGGATTAGACACCCACGATTACGGATTATTACACGAACCCATGCAAGCCAACATGGTCTTCACCATTGAGCCAGGAATTTACATACCTGAAGAAGGTTTTGGTATTCGTTTAGAAGACGATATGGTGATTCAAGAAAAAGGAGCTGCGTTCAACTTAATGCGCAATATTCCAATTGAAATTGAAGAAATTGAATCGATAATGAATAGTTAGTTTTCAGTCTCAGTTTACAGTCTCAGTTTACAGTTTACAGTATAGACGGTTTGCAGAAATGTGAGCCGTTTTTTTGTTCAAACTTAGCTCAACGCAAACTTGTTATGCTGTAAAGCATCTCTTTATGAGATTCCTGCGGAATGACAAGTTTGTGATGAAACAATCCTTACGTACTTTGCGAAAAAACTTTGCCTCTTTGCGTTTAAACTTTACCTTTGCCCACATGAAAACCACAAACTTCAAAAACTCCAAAATCAGTTACACCGACAAAGGAAAAGGAAATGCTGTGGTTTTATTGCATGGTTTTTTGGAAAATCAATCGATGTGGAAGGCTTTTATTCCTGAATTGATTAAAAAACACCGCATCATTACTATCGATTTATTAGGGCATGGCGAAACAGAATGTCTAGGTTATGTTCACACGATGGAAGACCAAGCCGAAATGGTGCATCATGTGTTGCACGAATTAAAAATCAGAAAAGCGGTTTTGGTTGGACATTCGATGGGTGGTTATGTAGTGTTGGCTTTCGCCGAATTGTATCCCGATAACGTAAAAGGTATAGTATTATTAAATTCAACTTCTAAAGCTGATAGCGACGAACGAAAAGCGAATCGTGACCGTGCTATTGTGGCGGTGAAGCAAAATTACTCGGCTTTCATTCGCATGAGTATTGCCAATTTATTTAGTGAAGACAATCGTGAACGTTTGGCAGACATTATTGAAGAAGTGAAATTAGAAGCAATAAAAACGCCGCTTCAAGGCATTGTTGCAGCGTTAGAAGGCATGAAAATAAGAAAAGACCGTGAAGTGATATTGCATTTTGCGCCTTATCCCATTCAACTTATTTTAGGCAAAAAAGATCCTGTTTTAAATTACGATGACAATCTAAAACAAATCGAACGCACACAAGTGCAACTCACTACTTTTGAAGATGGTCACATGAGTCATTTTGAAAATCAGTTGGAATTGTTGGCGGTTTTGAATGGGTTTTTGAAAAGGGTTTAGTTATTTTAACGCAAAGAGCATAAAGTTTTTTCGCAAAGAGCGCAAATTAGCAAAGCCACAGACTGCAAAGATTAGCAGGATTTTAATCTGTGAAAATGCTTTAATCCGTGGCTAACTAATTTATAGTTAATTAGTAATCAATTCGATAGCTTTTTCTAGCAATTCATCTTTTCCTTCACGAATACCGTTTATTGTTGGTTCCAATTTCACATCTGGAATGATGCCTATACGTTGCGTTTCAGAACCATCAGGAGTTATAACGCCAATTCCTGAAATATAAGTAAAAATATTTCCAGGTAGTGTAATTCCAGATACATTCCCATCTGCTCCAGCGGTTGTGCTTCCTAAAACTATTGCATTTGGTGCTACACGTAATGCCATTGCTGAATATTCTGCTTGACTTTGTGTTTCTTCATTAACTAATATGATTACTTTTCCTTTGAAGTAATCTTTATTTTTTCCACCAACTTGCATTTCTCCTCCTCTAAAAGTAAACAACCCTGGTGTTTTAATATCTCCAGTTGTGAACTTTACAAAATCTTTTTTCTCATCTAGTAGATAATTACTCAAACTAAATACAATAAAATCAGAAGGATAACATCTCAAATCGACAATCAATCCTTTTTTATCTAAAAATTTTACCATGATATCATCTATTTCGCCTTTTTTCAATGTTCCAGGGTAAATGTATCCAATATTTTCATTGATGATTGTGTGCGAAATGGGTTCGTCTCTGAAAAACTTGTATTTGATTGTACTAACAACTACATCTTTAATTACTGAATTGTTTTCGATTGTAAGTTGGACAGAATTATCGTTTGAGCGTAACATTTTTCGTGCAACATCTCGCAATTGTGTTGGATAATTGGAAGCAGGAAAATACTTTAAATTATTTTTAATCCAATCTTCTACTTTAATTCCGTTTACAGCTAAAATCACATCGCCTATTTGTAAATTTCCATCTTTAAATTCATCGTGTAATTTGACAACTACTGCTTTATTTTCAACAAACTTTAACCCAATTGGAGCAATATTTTGTCCAAAATAATCTGAAATCACTTCATTGTATCTCCAAATATTGGCATGCGTATCTTGAATTTTTCCTATTAATTCTAACAAAGTGAAAGTATATTCTTTTTGATCCTTTGTAGCAACCATTGTTGGTATAAACTCTTTCAAAACTGTATCCCAATTTTCATCCATTAAATGACGGTTTGGAAAAAAGTATTCTATCATGTTCCAATATCTAAAAACCGCTAAAAGCTTAATTCCGGTATCAGAATATTCCATTTTACTGTATACTTTTTCATTTGTAAATTCTGGATTCTTTACTCTTCTTCTTAAATCGATATAATAATTTGAACCGCTTCTGTCTGCAGTATTTACTTTTTGAAGCAATGCCGATAATTCGGAAGAAATAAAATTGGTGTCAAAAATCCATTTGGTATTGGGCAGTAATTTAATTTCGTTTTCTTTCGGAAGTTTTTGGGTTGTCGTTTTGAAAGCTCCTAATTTATTAATCCATTTAACCAGTTCATTATCAAAATCCTTATTACTGATTCTTGGCAACATTCTAAAAAGTTCATAATCCCAACTGATTTTTCCTTCAGTAATTTCAGGATGATGATATTTTATAAATCCCCAAACTTTTCCTAATACGAATAAATTTCGCTTTTGAATTTCATTAAGATTCGAAATTTCAAACTTAGAACCTGAGTCAAATTCTGTGTCTTTATCAATAATAGAAAGTTCTTTTTCAATTGGCTTTAGCGATTCAATTGGTTTTCCATCAATGGTGACTTTAAAATTATCAAACCAAGCTTTTCCTTTACCAACTAAAATTCCTGCAACATAAATTTCATCCGCATTTTCTTTGAAATCAATTGTTACTTTGTGCTTTTTCCACTCCGAAGTTCCTTGTAATTTTTGGCTTTGCATATTATCGAATCCAACGGATTGTCCGTCTTTATCCATTCTGATAAGCAAACCTACAAAACCATCAGTAGCGTTTTCATACTTCATGTAGCCTTCTAAAGTGATTTTTTTACCTTTAAAATTCGCAGGAAGCTTGTAAGCAATGCAACCAAAAGATTCACCATTTTTTGAATCAATAAGTAGCGCATTTTTTCCTGATACTGCGTTTGTTGAGTCAATGATTAAATCATATTCACCCCATTTAATCCAATCGATTGGTAAATCCTCATTTTTAGAATGTTTTTCAAAATCAAGATTAAAAACAGGAGCCTGAATTTGCGAAAACAAAATATTAACCAATAAAATGAATGCAAAAGAGAAGATTTTTTTCATATGTAAATATTTATTGATTTTTTAAGGTCATATGGTATCGCTTTATTTTCATTCGTGTTTGCAAGCAAACGAGTTTGTTTATGGCGATTTCATAAGTGTTATTTTCGGTTGCAATAACTTTTGTAAAGAAAACGAAAAAGTATGTAAGAAAATTGTAACGAAACGTTAAACCTTCTCTTTAAACGGAATTTCTGGGTTGAAAATTTCTACAATCAATTTTTCTAATTCCAATTTAAAATCTTCTAAAATTTCGATTGAAATTACAACTTCGGCATCTTTTCCTTTTCCTAATCCGAAAGGTAAAAAACCACTTTTCAAATTTTTAAACGAAATAATTCCTGCTAAAACTTCTCGGTTTTGTATTAATTCATGATTTTCAAACATCAATGCGTAACACAACAACTGAATGATTTTTTCGTTTTTTAGATCAGAAGTCAAATCGGTGAAATCGTTAATTTTTAAACTATTACCGTCTACTTTTCCAGTTTTGTAATCGATGATTCTAATATTTCCATCACGCTCTTCGATTCGGTCGACTTTCCCTGCAATTTTTATTGGAAATGGTAACGATTTTACTTCGATTTCACAAGACAAACTCGCTTCTAATAATAGTACTTTTATGGCTTGACCTTCTTCGATGTCTTTTTTTTCCAATTGTAGAAAATTATAGACATTTCGTTTCGTCACTTCAAAAGCTAACAGGTTTTTTCCTTTTGTGATTTCGCCTTCTTTGTAAATTTCTTTAAAATGTTTTAGAATCACCTCGTCAATTTTAGTTTCCATCGTTTCAATATGATGCAATGCCAGAAACTGATTCAAATAGGGTGTATATAATTCTTCTAACGCATTGTGAATAATAGTTCCCAATGTATTTACCGCAATGTTTTCTTCCACTTCATCGGCTTCGTTGATTCGCAAAATACGTTTTATATAAAATTGTAACGGATTTCGAATATAATTGGTCAAAGACGTTGGAGAAAACCCTTTATCAGATGCAATTTCATGTAAACATGTTTGAATTTTATCCGTTTTTGGAATCGTTACTGGTTCGTATGCTTTTTCAGGTAAAACTGCGTTGTAAATAGTACTTGTGATGTTGTGCTTTGGTTGTTTCTCGATTTCTAATTGGGTAATAAAACGACTTTTTTCACCGGCATCGATTCCTTCGTTGTCGGTATTGTAAAGCAACCAAACGTTTTTTGCGCGCAACAACAAATGATAAAAGTGGTAGCAATAAATGGCATCTTTTTCTTTGTACGTTGGCAAACCTAATTCTTTCTTTACATCATACGGAATGAATGAATTTTGCGATTTTCCAGCTGGAAATTTGCCTTCGTTTACTGATGTGATAATTACATTTTCAAAATCCAACACACGACTTTCTAAAACACCCATTACTTGAAGTCCCGACAATGGTTCGCCTTCGAAAGAAACTTCCGCTAAATCGATAATTTGCTTGTAAATGGCTTGAAGTGATTGCAAGCTTTCGATTTGATTGTATGTTTCGTGGTAATTGGTTAATTGATTAATGGTTTTAAAAACTGAATATACGAAAGCTTTTGTAACTTTTTCTTCTGCATCGTCATTGCTTAAATAGGATTTTATGGTGAGTAAAATTGAATTTAAATTCGTTAAAATATCAGAAATAGAGTCGTCCCAACGTGTGAATAATAGTTGAAAGAACTTGTTTTCTGAATTGGGATATTTCTCTTCATATAAACTGAATAATTTTTGATGCGAAAAGAAGGTAAAATTGTTGTTGTTAATCACATTTACTACTTCTTCCACATTGCAATACGGTTCCACCAATGGATGATTTAAAATATCTAAAACTTCTTTGTAGTAAAATGTATAACTTTTCTCGTTCCGTTGTTTGGCATTGGTATGCAACTTAAACAACTTGCTTATTAAGAGTTGTGCAGGATTATTTTTACTTGGATAACCCATTGTAATATTCAACGTCTCAACTGAGTCTGGCAAACCATATAAAACAGGAAGCAATAGATTTTCGTGACCTAGAACAACAGCTGTTTTTTCTAAATTTGGGTTTCTATATTGGATTTTTTCAATAATTGTTCCTACAATTTTAGCCTGACCAATACTTTTTGGTGTTCCAATAATTTCAATATTTTTTTCTTCACTAAAATGATTTACGACCCATTCAAAATCTTGATTAACGAAAGGTTTCCAATCTTTTTTAAACTTACGAATAAACAAACCAGCATCATGATAGGAGTCGTTTAAAAATACTTCATCGATATCCCAATAGATTTTGGCTTTATTTTCGTTTACTAAATGCTTAAATATTTTTTCTTCGGCTTGATTTAACGCATTGAAACCAGCAAAATAGATTTGATTGGTAATGGTTGTTGTAAACGAAGCTAAGTTTTTCAATGCTTCTCTGTACAATAAACCTTGGTAACCAACTCCTTTTTTTAATAAATGGTCGTAAAAAGATTCATAGTACAAAGGTAATTTAGCCCAAAACTCTAAATGTGTGTCGATTAATTTGGTGGTATCTGAAGGTTCTAAATTCCACCTCTTTAACGCTTCAATATCTTTTAGATACGAAAACACATAATTAGGTGGTAATAAATACCTATCAATTTCATTAAAATCTTGAATGGCGGTTTTTGCCCATATAGCAAATTCTTCAAACGATTGTTGTTTTTCTTTTTCAGTAACTGAAAGATAGACTTCGTAGAATTCAAATAACAATTCAATAGAATCGATTGTACGCAAACCTGAAATTTCTTGAATAAAATCTTCAATACTAATTATTGTTGGGGCAAACGAAGTTGTTTCTAATTGGTTTTTTAAACTTTCTAAAAGAAATACTTTAGCTCTTTTGTTAGGTAAAACAATTAATACATTCGACAATTGAATATTGGATTGTGATAAAATAGTTTGGCTTAACTTATCTAAAAAAGTTTCTTGTTTCATTTTATAAAAATAAAAAAAACGTTCCGAAAAATCGGAACGTTTTTTGTTATATTTTTAAAAAGAAATTATTTCATTAATTTCACTTCAACTCTTCTGTTGTTTGCTTTACCTTTTGAAGTTTTATTTGAATCAATTGGCATTGACTCGCCAAAACCTTTAGAAGATAGTCTTGAAGCATCGATTCCGTTTTCAATTAGGAAGTTTTTAACAGCTAAAGCTCTGTCTTCAGATAATTTTTGGTTCATTTCTTCTTTGCCATCAGAGTCTGTATGACCTTCTAAAGAGAATTTTGCAATAGGATATTCTTTTAATATAGCAGTCATTGCTTGTAAAACTGGCAATGTTTGACTTTGGAATGAAGCTTTACCAGAATTAAATAATATAGTTTTACCATAATCATTTAATTGTTTCATTGTAGCGTCAGAAATTTCTGGACAACCATTATTAGCCACAGTTCCAGCTACAGTAGGACACTTGTCATTTTTATCAGCTACACCGTCACCGTCTGTGTCTGGCCAAGGACAACCAGCATTTTCTTTAGGTCCTTTAGTGGAAGGACATTTGTCATTTTTATCAGCTACTCCATCTCCGTCTGCATCTGGACAACCTTTCATTATTTTAGTTCCTTTAACATCAACACATTCATCTTCAGAATCAATAATTCCATCTCCATCAGTATCAGGGCAACCATTAAATTCAGCTAATCCAGCAACATCTGGACATGCATCAGAAGCATCTTGAATTCCATCACTGTCTGTATCAGGGCAACCATTGAATTCTAATAAACCAGCAACATCTGGACAAGCGTCTTCTTTGTCATAAATTCCGTCACCATCTGTATCTTTACCTCCAAATTTAAATGTTAAACCCGCTAAATGTTGAATATGAGATGGTACATCAAAATCAGCAACTCTAGTATCATCAAATGAATGTTTGTAAGTAGATTGTAATTGGAATCCAACATTTTCTGTAAACCAAAAAGTAAATCCTAAACCTCCATTTACGGTACCTGCAGAAGCTTCACCAAAGAATGTATAACCACCTCCAAATTGAGCGCTTGGTTCTAACCATTTAGATTTTAACAATTCCATGAAGCTATACTTAATTGTAGCATCAACTCCGTAGTAAGATAAATCCCCTGGATTAGATACCATGTCAGAAGTCCCAGAAACTCTTTCTACCCATCTATCAATTTTGTTTACAGATCCTGTTAATCCAAAAGAAAAGCCATCTCCTACGTACTTCGATACAGTTAAATAAGATACAGCAGGTAAAATATTCCAATTTTCTTTAGCATTTGCTAATTGAATCCACTTTGGACTATCGTTTCCTACCGCGCTAACTTTAGTATCAACTCCGTTTACCCCAAAAGAAAGAGCCCATGTGTTGTTATTATCTTGTGCTTGCGATGATATTCCAGCAAACAATATAGCAACAGCAAATAATTTGTTTAAATGTTTCATACTTATATTATTAATTTCAATGCGTTATAATTTAGGCAAAAATACTATTTTTTTTTTACTACAAAAAGTTTTGTTAAAAAAAAACGTTTTTTATCGGATTTTACTTCAAGATGCCTAATTCTTGTCCAACTTGTCCAAATGCACTAATTGCTTTATCTATATGTTCCTTTGAGTGAGCCGCTGATAATTGTACACGAATTCGTGCCTTACCTTTAGGAACAACTGGGAAAAAAAATCCGATAACATAAATGCCTTTTTCCAAAAGTTTTTCTGCCATTATTTGTGATAATTTAGCATCATAGAGCATTACAGGAACTATTGCAGAGTCTCCATCAATAAAATCAAGTCCAGCTTTTCGTATTCCAGCTTTAAAATAATTGATATTCCATTCTAGTTTATCTCTTAAAGTAGTATCTTTTTCTAAAAGTTCAAAAACTTTTAATGAAGCGCCTACTATTGAAGGAGCTAATGAATTAGAAAATAAATACGGGCGTGAACGTTGACGTAAGATTTCAATAATTTCTTTTTTAGCCGTTGTATAACCTCCCATTGCACCTCCTAACGCTTTTCCTAAAGTTCCTGTGATGATGTCTACTCTACCCATTACACCCTTTGCCTCTACTGTTCCCTTTCCAGTAGCTCCTATAAAACCAGCTGCATGACATTCATCAACCATTACTAAAGCGTCATATTTATCGGCTAAATCACAAATTTTATCTAATGGCGCAACTAATCCGTCCATGGAGAAAACTCCATCAGTTACAATAAGCTTAAAACGATGACCAGCTTCAGTAGCTTTAATCAATTGTTGCTCTAAATCTTCCATATTGGAATTTTCATAACGATAACGTGCTGCTTTACACAAACGAACCCCATCAATAATTGATGCGTGATTTAAACTATCGGAGATAATACAATCCTCTTCACCTAATAAAGGTTCAAAAACACCTCCATTTGCATCAAAAGCTGCTGCATATAAAATAGTATCTTCTGTTCCGTAGAAATTTGCGATTTTTTGTTCTAATTCTTTGTGAATATCTTGTGTTCCACATATAAAACGTACTGATGACATTCCAAAACCGTGAGAATCTAAAGCATCTTTTGCTGCTTGAACCACTTCTGGATGTGATGACAATCCTAAATAATTATTGGCACAAAAATTCAAAACCGTTTCGCCAGTCGAAATCGTAATTTCTGCACCTTGTGGCGAAGTAATAATGCGTTCTTTTTTAAATAATCCGTTTTCTTGAATGGTATTTAATTCTTTTTGTAGGTGTTGTTGGATTTTTCCGTACATATTATTGTTGTTTGTTGTTATTAGTTTATGGTTACAAAGTTACTATTTCTATACTTTCACCTATGTATATTAATACTTTTTTTGCAACCGTGTACTTCATTTCTTGTAATGCCAGTTCATATTCTTCTAATTGTGCTTTGTGTTTGTTATGTTTTTCTCCTGTTTTATAATCTAACAAATACGCCACATTATCTTTAATTACTACTCTATCTGGTTTTATGTTTTTAAATGCTTTTTTAATGATATTTTGCTCATTGAATACTTTTGCATCCGCTTCAAAAAACGGAATCAATTCTTCATGAAGCACAATTTTCATTATCGTTTCCTTAAAAATTTGATATTGAGAAAATGTAATCAATCCCAATTCGGTTGCTTTTTGAATCGCTAAATCCACCTCATCTTTAGTATGAACAAACGCCATTATTTCATGCAAAATATTTCCAAAATTAATCGCATCTTGTTGCACTGTTCCCCACATTAAGGCTTCGCGTTGTGCAATTTTGATGTTTTTTGGATTTAATTTATGCGTTACAATACCAATTTGATTGTTTTTACCTTCGTGGGCTTTATTTGCTGAAATTCGGGATGGATTTCCGAATTCGTATTCCAATTTTGCGTCTTCATATTTGTCTGAATTCTGTAAAAACTCAATAAAATAATATGACAAATTATTGGTAACCAATTCGCCTTTTTTCGTTTTCAGTTTATTTGAAATCACATACAATTGTTCTTCGGCTCGGGTTAAAGCGACGTACAACACGTTTATCGTATCTAAAACTTCTTCTTGATTTTTGGTTTGAAAAATGGTTTTGGCTTCGTTTCCGTAACTTTCTACTTCTTTTTTGTTATTGATTAACGCTTTTGGTAAATCAATATTCGAATCTTCTAACGGAATCCAAAGTTTATCTTTAATTTTTCTCGAAAAATCTTCCTCGGCAAACGGAAAAATCACAACTGGAAATTCCAAACCTTTCGATTTATGAATCGTCATGATGCGAACTGCGTTTGTTCCTTCTGGTGACGGAATACTTTTTTGGTAGCCAATTTTGTCCCAATACTCCAAGAAATCCGCAATACTCGATTGTACTTTTACATCTTTTTCCAATACCAAATCCAAGAAATACTGCAAATACGAAGTATTTACTTTGTCATTCAAAAAAGTGGCTATTAAAATTTCAACCGCTTCATATAGTGATTTTTTCTTGCAATTTTTGAACGAAACATCAATTCCGATGGTTTTCAAAAACGACTCTAATTCTTCCGAATTTTTATCTTTTGCAGTCAAAATAAAATCATGAATTTCCAATTCGGATTGCAGATATCTTGCAATGAAATACAAGAAATAGACTTTCGATTCGTCGTCTTTCGGGTTTTTCAAATAGCGAAGCAACGCAATCAACAACTTCACTTCGGTCGCATTTTGAATCAATAAGGTTTCTGAAGATAAAATCGGAACGCTATTCTCTGTTAAAAAATTCGCTAATTTAATTCCGGGCGCTTTGGTTCTCGTAAGCAACACGATATCTTTGTATTCAAATCCGTTTGCGACACATTTTTCAATAGTTTTTAACGTTTGATTCAAGTAAAATTTATCTTTTATTGTAATCGAATCGTTATCCGAATCAAAACCTTCAACTTCGGTTTCGTCTTCTGGCACTTCGATAAACGATAAATTCACATAACCTCCGTTTTTGGAATTGATTTCTTGATGCGAAAGGTTTTCATATAAATTTTTATAATCTTCGTTCTGAAATTTATCAGCTAATTGCTTGAAAAAAGCATTATTAAACTGAATAACTTCGCTATAACTGCGGTAATTCGTTCCTAAACGAAGCGTTTCTTTGTCTTTATTGGAAAACGGATTGTGTTTTTTATCATCTTTCGCTAAATCTATAAATTGTTCGGCTTTTCCACCACGCCAACGGTAAATGGCTTGTTTTGGATCACCCACCAACATCAAAGTTCCTTTCTGACCATAATCGTCTTGACCTGATAAAGCGTTATCAATTAACGGAATTAAATTTTGCCATTGCATCACCGAAGTATCCTGAAATTCATCGATAAAATAATGACGGTATTTTTCACCCAATCGCTCGTAAATAAAAGGCGCTGGCTGGTTTTGAATTTCAGTGTGAATGATTTTGTTGAAATCGGAAATCGAAACTAAATTTTGTTCTTCCTGAATTTGTTTGAATTCCTGATAAATCGTGTTTAGTAGCGAAAGTGGATTTAAGTTTTGTAGAAAAGCTTCGTACATTGAAATTTTTCCTGCTTTTTCATTGATTACAACAACCGAAGCTAAAATTTCGGAAGACATTTCATCAATAAAATCTTTATCAGATTGTGGAACAGATTTAGAATAACCACCTTCTGAACCATCTAAATATTTAATTACGGTTTCATTAATCGCGATTTTTTCCGCAGCAACTTTTTCTAAATGATTGGGAACATAACTGGAATAAAATGATTTTCGAGAAACGCCATTCGTATCAATTTTATCCAAAACAGTTTTAGCAACAACTTTACATTCCGATTTTAACTGTTTAATTTCTTCCTTCAATTTCTTTTTGATGACACCAAAATCATCCAAACTCTTATCGGACATTTCTTTGATTTCTTCCGAATTGTTTTCGTTGGTAATCAATTGGGCAACCTTTAATAATTCGGCTGAAATGTCCCAGTTTTTATTGTCGTCGGATTTTTCTTTTGAAAATTCGATTAATAATTTGGTTAGATTTACATCATCACCCGCTTTAGAAATAACCAAATCGATGGCTTCTTGTAAAAGTGAATCCGTTTCTAATGAAACTTCAAAATTGGGTGGTAAATTCAAATCTTGTGCAAACGTTCTGATAACTTTATGCGTGAATTTATCAATCGTAGAAATATCAAAAGCGGCATAATTATGAATTATGTTTTTGATGATGGCTTTGGATTTGTCTTTTAAAGTAGCGATACTCAATTTGGTTTCTGAAGCAACATCTTTTAACAATTCCATCGCTTTATCGGAAGTAGTATCCAATGAAAATTGATACAAACTGGAAACAATTCGGCTTTTCATTTCTTCTACCGCTTTGTTGGTAAAAGTTATAGCCAAAATTTTTCGATAGGCATCATCATTAGTTGCTAAGAAAAGAATTTTTAAATATTCTTTAGTTAGCGTATACGTTTTTCCTGAGCCAGCCGAAGCGTCGTAAATAGTGAAGGCGTGAGTTTTCAAAGGCATTGTTTGGCTAAATTATTATACTAAAAAAATATCAATTTTTATTTTGAAGTTTAATTTGTAAATTTGATGAAAATATTATTAATCTAAAAATAAAATATTATGGCTTTTGAATTACCACAATTACCTTATGCTTATGATGCATTAGAACCACATATTGATGCTAGAACAATGGAAATTCACCATTCTAAGCACCACAATGCGTATGTGACGAATTTAAACGCAGCAATCGCTGAAACAGATTTAGAAGGAAAATCTATTGAAGATTTGATGAAAAATTTAGACATGAACAACATGGCAGTTCGTAATAATGGTGGTGGACATTACAATCACTCTTTGTTTTGGGAAATCATGTCGCCAAACGGTGGTGGTTTACCAACAGGTGAATTAGCAACTGCAATTGATGCTATATTTGGTTCATTTGAAGCTTTCAAAACAGAGTTTTCAAAAGCAGGAGCTACTCGTTTTGGTTCAGGTTGGGCATGGTTATGCGTTAAAGATGGAAAATTAGAAGTTTGTTCTACTCCAAACCAAGACAACCCATTAATGCCAGGAGTAGCTTGTGGTGGACAACCAATTTTAGGAATGGATGTTTGGGAACATGCTTACTATTTACATTATCAAAACAGACGTCCTGATTATATGGAAGCATTTTTTAATGTAATTAACTGGACAGAAGTAGCAAAAAGATACGAATATGCAAAATAATTGTTTCTATATTTAATTGTAATCCGAAGTATTTTATATGCTTCGGATTTTTTTTTTGAATTTTATAAGCTTTTATTTTACTGGAAAAGAAAGCTATTTTGTAAAAAAACAATTAATGTGTCAAATTAAATTATATTTTTGAAAAATAATAATTTCATCAATTTATGAGAAAACTTCTATTTATCTTAATACTAAATTCGTTAGTTGCAACTGCTCAAAATTTTAATTTAGCTTCTATTTCTAATGGCGAATACCTAATATTTAGTGCTATTTTTGATCAAAACCAAAAACTATATGGTTATTTTTCTTTGTACGATTTAGGAAAAGTAAATGCAACAGAGAAGGAATTTGAATTTGTAATTCTAGACAAGAATTTGAATAAAATTTTATCTAATAAAGTTGTCTTTGCAAAAGAAATTATTTATTTAGTACCATATATAAATGTTGATGGAAATTTAGTTTTGAGTCCACAAGTGGGTTATAATATTACTAAAGATTTTGTAATGCCAAGGTCTAAAAAATTAGATTTAAAAACAAACGTTATAGAAGATTATATTTTTTATTGTTATGAAGACAATCAGTTTGTAGATTGCCCAGAAAATAAATCGTTTAGAGAAAAAAGAGCAGAATTAAGAAAATCTAAACGAGAAAAAGAATATATAGATGATAGCGATGTATGGCGATTAAAAAATAACAACTTTTTAGTATTAACTAAAAAGGATTATTTTAAATACACAAAAGACAATGAATTAATATATTTTGATCAATACAAAAAAGAGATGTGGTCTTTTAAATATAATTTAGATGGTTCTAAAAAAAACACCGAAGCACTAAATGTTATGCATTATAACGATGATAAATTATATGCTATTTTAAGAAGTAAAATTAAAGAGGATATTACCAACTATATAATTATTTTTGATACTAAAACAGGAACTATTATAAAAAAAGAAGAAGTAAAAGGTTTTGAAAAAGTAACTCTAAATAGTTATGATAACAGCACTTCTATGTATTATAATAACGATAATTATGTGTTTTTGTTTAATTATCTTTATACAAAAAGCGGAGTAATGGGTTATTTAACTACAAAAATTAATAAAAAAACAAACGAAATAACACATCATAAATTAGAGTATGAAAAAAATTTGAAAAATTTTCTGCCAAAAATAAATAAATTAGGCTATGTAGAGAATGGATATTACTTAAATTTAAAAGATGTATTTTTTATGGAAGATGGCAGCATAAAACTCTTAACCGAGAAATTCAAAGCTGCTGGTCAATATAACAGAATGAAAACAACCGACATGGTTTTCATTGCAACAAATTCAAATTTTGAAGTAGAATTAGTAAAAACACTTGAAAAAGAAAAATCTAAAAACGAATATTCTGACTATATGTTTTCGCAAGAAATAAACGATAAAAAAGATGTTGTTTTTTTTTATAAAGATTTTCAAAAAGACGATGAAACGAAAGATAAAAACTGGTTTTTATTTATAAATACATTAATTAATGGGGCATTTAATCAAGAACAAGTTACCATTTCATCAAAAAACGATAAATATATTTCGATTCCATATATTGCAAAAGAAGGCTATATATTATTAAGGGAATATAATGAAAAAGAAAAATATAACGAAATAAGATTAGAACGCTTAAATTATTAAAATTTGAAAACGAAATTTACCGCTATTATGTTATTTTTTTTATCATATTTAATGTATTCTCAAGAAAAAGAGTATAAATTAAAAAATGATACTATTGAAAAAGAAAACTTTAAAACCTATTTTAAACAATCATATCTCGATTTAGAAAAGGTAGTTTTGCCAAATCATCAAGCTGAAGTAAAAAAGCAATTAAAAGAATCTTTTGCTAATTTTAATAAGGAATTTATCGAAGAAATAGACGATGATCAATTTATATATGATGGTAGGTTTTTAGAATTGGCAAATGAAATTTTAGACGAACTAAAAAATAAGAATAGTTTAATTCCAAAAGATTTAAAAATAATAATCTCGAAGCAAACCGTTTTAAATGCTTACTGTTTACCAAATGGCATATTGGTTTTAAATATGGGTTTGTTTTATTGGTTAGAAAACGAAGATCAATTAGCAGCAATAATTGCTCATGAAGTAGCGCACAAAGTATTAAATCATGGAATCAAAAGTCAGTTAAAATATATCGAAGATAATTATTCCGATAAAAACAAGAAAATCGTTAAAAGCATCGCAAAAAATCAAACCAAGAAATCAGATAAAGCTTTTGAATTGTTTAAATCGCAGCTATATACTAATGCAAAAATGTATCAAAAACACGAATACGAAGCCGATTCTTTATCGTATAGCTTTATAAAAAACTCTAAATTTGATAGCAATCAAATCATCACTTCTATGCGATTATCTATTCAATACGATAGTATAAAACCCGAAGGATTAGACAAAAAAATTTACAAAGAAGTTTTTAATTTGCCATTATTACCTTTTCAGGAAAAATGGTTAAAAATTGAAGATTTTTCGCAATATAATTACGATTTATATAAAGAAAAAATTAACAAAGATTCGGTTTCATCACATCCAGAAATGGAATTAAGAATAAATAAATTAGAAAAAAACTACCCTAGTTTATTAGGTTCTACTTCAAAACCAGCAAGTTTTGGTTTTAAAAAATTAGAAAAACTTGCCGAAATGAATATAGTACCAAACTTAACCGATTTAGAAAATTATGGTTATGCCATATATGTTTGTCTTTTAAATATTCAACGAGAAAACGAAGTAGAGCATCATAAAGAATGGCTTGGAAAAAACTTTAAACTTGTTTATGAAGCAAGAAAAACATATAATTTAAATCGATATTTAGATAGAATCGATCCTAAAAATCAATCGGAAAGTTACCAACAATTTTTAAGTTTTATGTGGAATTTAAAAATAGAAGATTGTAAAGCAATAGCCGATTATTATTCAACCCAAATTACGCATTAGACTTCGTTATGAAAGCTAATGCGTAATTTGAGTTCAATAAAAAATTAACTATAAAAACATAAAGAAATAAAAGTTTAATAAAAAAGATGCTGAAAGCACTTTAAATCTTGGTCTTTTATAGCATTTCCCTGTTTGGTATAACATAAAAAAGGTGGGATTACTCCCACCTTTTTACCCAAATTTTACCTTAAAACTTAACCTACTAATTTTTTGGCATTACTAAATTATTATAATATTGTTTATCATTACAATTAATTTGTTAAACAACACAAATAATCGATGAAATACAAATTTTAATAGGCTCGAACATCATTTCCTTCATAAAAATTTATAAAAGCACGGTTGACTACTCTATTCCCACCATTTGTTGGATAATTCCCTGTGAAATACCAATCCCCTAGATTCTTTGGACAAGCAATATGTAAATCTGTTACCGTTTGATAAATGATTTTTACTTTTGCTTTTGTATCTTCTGGCGTAAGCATTTGTGCAATTTTATCTGAAATTTCTTGATCAGTAAATGGGGCATAAATTTCTTTTACATAATTTACTACATCAGCATCCATAAAATCTTCTTGTGCCTTTGATTTTTGGTACACTTCTTCTACTATATGATATAAATTGCGCTCTTTTAATAATTCTAAAGCTGCTCTAAAAGCAACTAATCCTTCTAACTTCGCCATATCAATTCCGTAACAATCTGGATAACGAATTTGAGGGGCTGATGAAACCACAACAATTTTTTTTGGATGTAAACGATCCATCATTTTTATGATGCTTTGTTTTAAAGTAGTACCTCGCACAATACTATCATCAATAATGACCAAATTATCAGTAGGTTTCACAACGCCATAAGTTACATCATACACGTGTGCTACTAAATCGTCACGACTGCTGTCTTCAGTGATAAACGTTCTTAATTTGGCATCTTTAATCGCAATTTTTTCCGTTCTGATTTTAACTGAAAGTAAATCTTTCAAGGTATCTTCGGTTAGCGTGTCTTTTTGCTCGATAATCATTTTAGCTTTTCGCTGATTTAAGAAATCTTGAGCCGCTTCAGACATTCCGTAAAAAGAAGTTTCGGCAGTATTTGGAATAAACGAAAAAACGGTATTATCGGTATCGTTATCAATAGCTTTCAAAACACTTGGAAAAATTAATTTTCCTAATTCTTTTCGCTCTTTATAAATTTCGGCATCGCTTCCGCGCGAAAAATAAATACGCTCAAACGAACACGCTTTTTTGAGTAACGGCGTTCTTACTTCTTGAACCGAAACATTTCCGTTTTTCTTGATGATGATTGCACTTCCTGGAGTTAATTCTTGTACTTTTTCGAAAGGCACATTGAAAACTGTTTGAATAACAGGTCGTTCTGAAGTGACTACTACAATTTCATCGTCTTCGTAGAAATACGCTGGACGAATTCCAGCAGGATCACGTAATACAAAGGAATCTCCATGACCAAAAAGTCCAGCCATTGCATAACCTCCATCAAAATTACGGGAAGCACGTTCCAAAATGCGTTGAACATTTAAACGTTCTCCGATAATTGGCGAGGCTTCTAATTTTGAATACCCTTCAATTTTGCATTGTTTATATAACTCGGTAACTTCATCATCTAAGAAATGCCCGATTTTTTCCATTACAGTAACGGTATCAGCCATTTGTTTTGGATGTTGTCCTAAATCAATTAAGTTTTGAAAAAGCTCTTTAACATTAGTCATGTTGAAATTTCCTGCGACAATTAAATTACGATGCATCCAATTGTTTTGACGCAAAAATGGGTGAACACTCTCGATACTATTTTTACCAAAAGTTCCATAACGAACATGACCCAAAAACACTTCACCTAAATATGGAATGTTTTGTTTTTGAAGTGCTACATTGTATTGATATTCTGGATGTTCTTCTAATTCACGACTGACTCTATCATTAATTTGAGTGAAAATATCTTTAATCGGTTGTGGGTCGTTTGAACGAATGCGGCTTATGTATCGTTCACCTGGATTGACATCCAATTTGATACTTGCTAAACCAGCCCCGTCTTGACCGCGGTTGTGTTGCTTTTCCATTAGTAAGTACATTTTTTGTACACCATAGAAAGCAGTTCCATATTTTTCTTTATAAAATTGTAACGGTTTTTTTAATCGTAGTAATGCAATGCCACATTCATGTTGTATAGCGTCACTCATAAGTTGTTGTATTGTTGTAGGTTGTTGTATTTTCTATTTTAACATAGATTCATAGAAAATTAAACTATGTGTCTATGTGTTTTAATTATTCTTTTTGAAACAAAAAATGCCCCGTAAAATCGAGGCAGTTTTTTATTCTTCTAATTCTATTTCAAATTGCGTTAAGGCTTTGAATTGTTTCAAACGTGCATTCACCTCTTTTTTATCTAAAGTTTCCATTCTTTCTGTTCCAAATTTTTCTACACAAAATGAAGCCAAGTTTGAACCTTGAATAATTCCATTTTTTAAATTATTAAATGATATATTTTCAGATTGTGCAATATAACCAGCAAAACCTCCTGCAAAAGTATCGCCAGCACCCGTTGGATCAAATACTTCTTCTAATGGTAATGCGGGTGCAAAAAACACATCTTTATTATGAAACAATAACGCTCCATGCTCGCCTTTTTTAATTACCACATATTTTGGTCCCATAGAGTGAATTTTAGTTGCTGCTTTTACTAGAGAATATTCTCCTGATAATTGACGCGCTTCTTCATCGTTGATAGTGATTACATCTACACGTTTGATAACTTCTAATAATTCTGTTAAGGCACAATCCATCCAAAAATTCATGGTGTCTAAAACAACTAATTTTGGTCTTTCAGCCATTTGGTTTAAAACGCCTGATTGAACAATTGGGTGTAAGTTTCCTAATAAAACTACATCCGAATTTTTATATGCTTGTGGAACAACAGGATTAAAATCTGCCAAAACGTTTAGTTCCGTTACTAAAGTGTCGCGAGAATTTAAATCGTTGTGGTATTTTCCACTCCAAAAGAAGGTTTTTCCTCCTTTTACGATTTCTATTCCTTCGATATTTATTCCTTTATTTTCTAATAAATCTAAATATTCCTTTGGAAAATCATCTCCTACTACCGAAACTATAGCAGCATCTACATTGAAAAATGAAGATGATAAACCTATATAAGTTGCTGCCCCACCCAAAATTTTGCCTGTTTTTCCAAAAGGTGTTTCGATTGCATCAAATGCTACTGTCCCTACAATTAATATTTTATTCATTAAATATATTTGAAAGATTATAAAGTATAGTCAAAATAAAAATGTAAAGATATAATTTTGTTTAGAAGTTTGAAAGTTTGCTGCGTTGAAAAAACTATTTTATAAAGTAACAAATTAATTGCTAAACTAAATTTATTAAATATAGTTAATATATTTATATTTATTAGTATATTTTTATTAAATAGCTATTATTTTATCTATTATGAATGAAAAAAATATACAGAAAGAACCTTCTATCGTATTACTAGAAATCGCCAAACGACTTAAAAAAAAAATTAGAAAAAGCCAACACTTATAAATGAAGAGGTGAAACAAGCTATTTCAAACTGGAAAAATACAGCAAAATTGTATAATTTTTCATTCAAATCAACAAAAACTATTTAGAAAACAATCAAAAAAATTTACTGAAACACTAAATTTTCTGTTTTGAATTTTAAAAGTTTTATCTCTAAACTTGATGATAAAAAATGTTGAAAGCCAATGATTAAGGTTGTTTTATGATTAAAAATACAATTCATAAAATAATTTTATGATTGTCATAATTTAATACTTTCTTTTTTTTACACATTTTTGAAAGCTAAAGAATATTTTTGAAAAAAATTTCCAAACAAAAAATAGAAAAACTTATGAAAAAAATTAAATTATTGATGCTTTTTGCTCTTTTTACAACTGTTGCAAATGCGCAAGATTATGTTGATATTTTTAAATTATCTATAAACAATGCAACATTTGGCAACTTGGATAATAACTATGAAACAAGTGTAAATAACTTAAACATGGAAGTTTACTATCCAAAAAAATTATTAGACAAAGCTGTTTTATTAACTGGTTTTACTGTTGAAAATACACGATTAAACCTGGGGCAAAGCTTTGACAGAAGTAGTTTAACCATGACACGTTTAAATTTAGGAATGAAATACCAACATTCCGAAAAATGGTCGGGGACATATCTATTTCTTCCTAAAATAGCCTCTGATTTTGAAAACATTGGTTCGAATGATTTCCAATTTGGCGGATTAGCGGTTTTAGATTATCAGTACAATGAAACTTCAAAAATTAAATTTGGATTATATGCTTCTTCTGAAAATCATGGTTCAACTATTACACCTTTGATTGGAATTTGGCACCGTTCTAAAAACAATAAATTTTACATCAATGCTACTTTACCTATCCGAATGGATGCCAACTATGCTTTGTCAAAGAAATTTAGCGTAGGTACGGATTTACTTACGTCTATTAAGTCTTACAATTTATCAGAAGCAAATTCAGACTTTTACACCCAAGAAGAATCGATTCGTTTTGCCATGTATGCTGCACTTGGACTAATGGAAAATTCGATTATTTTAAGAGGGAAAGTGGGATTTGATACTACAGATTATGGTGTATATAATAGCAATGAAAAGGTAGGTGCACAAGTTTTAACATTCCCATTGAGTACCGATAAAAGAAATCGACTAAACTCGGAATTTGATTCTTCCTTATATATAGGATTTGATGCGATTTACAGATTCGATTTAACTAAAGAATCTAAATGATATAGAGGTTGTGTAAAAATCGTGATTCTGTCATCCTGAATATATTATATTTTATTATGTCAGTCCACAAGCTCGAAGCATAATCTAAATTTGTCAATATTCTATTATTTTTGTTCTGCTGAAAAATAACTAAACACAAAAAAATAAAAAATGCCACTGATTACAAAGATTATCACAGATTTTTTTATTAAAATTTAAGAAAATTCGTTTGAATCCTTTATTCTTTGGTAAAAATGTATTCTTTTATAATGAAAATTTACATTTAGGTGCAAAGTTTTTTAGAATTTTTAAAAAAAGCTTGCACTTAAAAATTAAAAATATTATTTGAAAGCAGCAAAAATAAGGTTTTTACGTTTTTCAGCAGACCCTATTTAGAGAAGCTGAAACCACCCCGAAGTTTCGGGACAGCTTAAAAAAACTTTTAGAACACCTTCTAAAATAACAAACAAAAAAGGACTGGCTAAAACTTTTTAGACAGCCCTTTTTTAATTCGCAATAGCTTATATTTTAATTTTCTTAGTTATTTCTCTTCCATTTTGCAAACGTATTTTAACTAACAAAATACTATTTTTTTCTTTTAAGTAAAATTTTAGGTTGTTTTCATTTACATTGTCAAACATTGCAATTTTTCGCCCTAAAATATCAAGAACATTTACTTCTACAATTGGGCTTGAAATGGATTTTATTTCGATAAAATCGTTTGTTGTTATCAAAACTTCATCTGTAATTATTGTTGCATCATAGCTACTATCTCGATATACGATTTTGAATCGGTCATCTAAAACCCCCTCACTTGCTGTAAAGTTATAGGTCGAATTTTTTAAATTGTGCATTGTATTCAACAATTCATCTTTAATAAAAATATCATTCCCATTAAACAAACCATCTACTGCCGCAATAGCAATAGTATAAGTACCACTTTCAGGAATATTTACTCCTATTGGCACTTCATCTGCTTTGTTAAATGGTAATTCTCGACCTTGTATTTGGTATTTTTTATCACCATCTGTTGTGAAAATAGCCATATCTCCCGAAACAACTGTATGCGTATCAAAAAATGAATCAAATTCATTTGTTGCGCCTTCAACATATCCTAAAAGTGTTCTATTTGATTGCCCTGAACTATTTACAATATCCAACCAAATTCTATTCCGTTCAATAGTGTTTATCATTCCCCTATTCATCGCATTTGTTCTGTAAAAATATGAATTTGAATAAGCACTATTTCGCATAGAATTGGTAAACGTAATTACATCACTCCCTGCAGGACCATCAACCATTTGAACAAAGAATCCTTGTCCTGCACCAATAAACAAATCATCCTCTAATAATGGGCAACAAGTTGTTCCTGTAAAATTAAAAACCAAGTAATCACTCGAACTATAATTGTATGTAAAACTACCATAAAAAGGATTGAGTGTACTTGATAAAGGCAGTGTGCCGTGTGTCCATAATGAAACTGTTCCCATAATCTTAGACGAATTATCGAATAAAAATTTACTTGCGCTAATTGCAGAAGGGTATGGATTACCCACTAAATTCCAGTTGTCGCTATAATTGGTAATCTCTAAACCATTTGTTCCTTGATGATAACTTGTGTTAGTGTCAGAACCCCTAGATATTGTATAATTAATTGTACCATTGTTTGGAATTCCAGTAAATGTAGCATGCAAGGGTTGTGGCGTTGAAGGGCTAAAGCTGATAGGAGCTCGTGCAATATATCCTTTAGACTGTTCCATAATTTCTGATGCAGCAGACACCCAGCCACCCTGACCTCCGTTACTATTAGATATAGTTGGATTCCATTTAAAAATTGGACCAAAATTCAAAGGACTAATCAAGCTACTAACATTCATTCCTAATACAGGAGAAGACCAATAAACATAATCATAATTTCTTACATTGGCTGTTCGTTTGTAAATAATATTTCCTGTATTTGGCACATCGTTAAGCTGAATCAAACTTGCATTGTTTTCAATTTGGAAAACACCACTGCCTAATACCGTAACATTGTTGTTCACAATAATTGTATTTGATGCGTTTACCGTTAAACTCGCATTGTTTTGAATCAATATTTTACATGCAGAAACATTAACTCCTGTTCCAGAAATTACTGGATTATTAGAAGAGGGAGGTATAATAACATAATCCAAATCCGTTGGAACACCTGAAGGAGTCCAGTTATTTGAAACCCCCCAGTTAGAACTAACAGATCCATTCCATGTTTTAATTATAGCGGTTATAGCAATACAGTTTGTAACACTTGTACACTGAACCCCATTAAATGTAGATGTAACTACCACCCTATAATAGGTGTCTTGAGTAACTAATGAAGGCGAATAAGTAGTAGTAACCTCTCCAACAATATCCGTCCAAGAACCTCCGCAACCTGTTGTGTTTGTCTGCCATTGGTAAGTTATTACCCCTACTGCTGTAGCGGGTGTAACAAAGGAAAGCGGTGTTAGACTACTTGCGCAATACGTTTGATTAGTACCGAGTACTCCAGGATTAGTTATTGCGTTTACCGTTACAGTTCCCGTAGCACTATTGGCAGTAGCACAAGTTCCTGATTGCACCACTGCTCTGTAATAAGTAGTTGCTGTTAAGTTGGTTGCTGTTAGCGTAGTTGTAGTGTTTGCAATGGTTGTTCCTGCTGTTGCGAAATTATCAAGTGATGATTCCCATCTTACCACATTGCCTGTATGTCCACTCAAAGTGAAAGTAGTTGAATTTGTTCCTGTACAAACCGTAGCACTGCCTGCAATGGTTCCGCCCACAGATAATGGACTTACCGTTACAGTAATCGTACCAGAATTACCACTGGTTCCACAAGCATTACTAGCTCGAACACGATAAAAATAAATTGTATTGGCAAGAAGTCCCGTAACGTTAAATGTTGTTACATTACCCACATCTGAATTGTTTAATATTACTGTACCCGTAAAAGTATTATTTGTATTTACATCTAAAAAATAATTAGTTGCACCTGCAGCCGATGTCCAGTTTGCTGTAAAACTAGAACATGTAGTTAGAGAAGCAGCATTAGCTGTTGGGGCAGCTGGTGTTGGGGCAGTGGTAGCCGCTGTAATTAAGCCAGAGTTAGCACTGGTACCACAAGCATTACTTGCTCTTATCCTGTAAAAATAATTAGTGTTTGCTGTTAAACCAGTAATATTAATTGAAGTTATGTTACCCACATTAACATTATTTCTAATTGTTGTGCCAGTAAAAGTATTCACAACATCCATAAAATAGGTAGTAGCTCCAAGAGATGCTGTCCAGTTTGCCGTAAAACTATTACAGGTAATCAAAGTAGGACCATTAGTCACAGGTGGTGCAGGGGTAGGAGCTGTAGTAGTTGTGGTTATCGTACTCGAATTACCACTTGTTCCACAGGCATTATTTGCTCTTATACGGTAAAAATAATTTGTATTGGCAAGAAGTCCTGTAACGTTAAATGTAGTTACATTCCCCACATCTGAATTGTTTAATATTACTGTACCCGTAAAAGTATTATTTGTATTTACATCTAAAAAATAGGTAGTTGCTCCTGCAGCGGCAGTCCAGTTTGCTGTAAAACTAGTACAAGTAGGTAAAGTGGCTGCATTAGCTGTTGGGGCAGCTGGTGTAGGAGCTAAAGTTGTAACCTGCGTAACATTAGAATTTGCACTGAAACCACAAGTGTTTCCTGGTCTAACTCTATAAAAATAATTGGTATTTGCCACAAGTCCTGTAACTGAAAAACTGGTAACATTTCCTACGTTTACATTGTTTATTAAAGCAGTGCCTGTAAAGGTGTTATTGGTGTTTACATCGAGTTGATAGCCGAGTGCACCCGCAGACGCACTCCAATTTGCAGTAAAACTTGAACATGTTATAGAAGTTGCTGCTGCAGTTGTAGAAACGGGGGGTATAGGCGCTGTTGTAGTTGTTGTAATCGTACTTGAATTGCCACTTGTTCCACAAGCATTATTTGCCCTTACTCTATAAAAATAATTTGTATTAGGGGTAAGTCCTGTAACTAGAAAAGTGGGTACATTTCCAACATTTACATTATTTAATATAGCGGTACCTGTAAACGTATTATTGGTGTTTACATCTAAAAAGTAAGCAGTTGCATTTGTAGAAAACGTCCACCGTGCCATAAAATTATCGCAATCATTGTGCGAAGCAGGGTTTGCTACTGGTGCTGCGGGTGTAGGTGCTGAAGTTGTGGCTGTAATTATTGCAGAGGCAACTCCGGAACCACAGGCATTAGATGCTCTTACTCTGTAAAAATAATTCGTGTTTCCTGTGAGCCCTGTGATGCTTCTAGTGGTTACATTACCTACATTGAAATTATTCAAAATAGCAGTACCTGTAAAAGTATTGTTGGTGTTTACATCTAAAAAATAAGCCGTTGCACCAGCTACTGCTGTCCAATTAGCGGAAAAGCTTGTACAAGTAATTAATGAAGCAGCTGTAGATATTGGTGCAGCGGGTGTAGCTAATGTAGTTGCAGTAATAGTGACTGAATTGGCACTTGTGCCACAAGCATTAACTGATCTAATGCGATAAAAATAATTTGTACCTGGTGTCAATCCAGTAATACTTCTTGTGGTAACATTTCCAACATCAACATTATTAAGAATCCAAGTTCCTGTAAAAGTATTATTCGTATTTACATCCAAACGGTAACCAGTAGCACCTACAGATGCTGCCCAGTTGGCAGAAAAACTTGTACAATTTAAATTACTAGCTGCATTAGCTGTTGGGATTGCTGATATTGCAGATGTGGTTGCGGTAATGGTGATAGAATTTGTACCAGTACCACAATTATTATATCCTCTAATCCTATAAAAATAGTTCGTATTTTGTGCAAGACCTGTAACACTCCTAGATGTTACATTCCCGACATCAACATTATTTAAAATTGCAGTACCTGTGAAAGTATTATTAGTATTCACATCTATTCTGTACCCTGTTGCTCCAGCTAATGCTGCCCAGTTGGCAGAAAAACTTGTACAATTTAAATTACTAGCTGCATTAGCTGTTGGGGCAGTTGTAGGTCCAGTGCAACAACCTAAATTTAACCACCAACCTGTATTCGTAGGTACATTTGCATTATTATTCCATAGTGATCGATACCTTCTCCAAACACCTCCAGATTGAAAAGACACTTCAGCGCCTTGAGCATATATTGAGCTAGGCAAACCATTCCAAGGAATGTAAACTGGAGCTCCACATTGACTAAAAACATCAGTGCTAACTAAATTCATAACAAAAATAGTTAGATAAATTAGTTTTAAAAATTTAGAATTTTTCATCTTTTGGTTTTATATTAATTGTATGTAAATAGTCATAAAAAGCAACCTATATATTATTCTTTTATTGAGTGAATTGCAAAGACAATATAATCTTTTATCTATACCATTTGAATCTAATCTGTTTTCAAAATTAATGTTAAAATTGGTGTTAAATGTTTCAATTTTTAGGTTAAACAAAATAATTTTATAAAATTAACCTGCAAATATAATAAAAAAATAAAAAAAATAACTAAATCTAAAAAAAATATTGATTTTGAATTCGTTACTAATAATGTATTGCAATGGGTTTGTTTGTGATTCCTCATATAAAACTACTTTTCTTCAATAAAAGAATGATTGGTAAGTTTTAAGTGTGCTAAAGGTAATGGATAACTATGCTTATATAAATCATAATAGGGTTCACATGACTTTTTCATTAAATAAAATCTATAATACCGTGATAGCTGATTTTTAGGGTAATTACTGTGGTTAATTTGAAACTAAAATTTATAAATTTTTTCAGGGGTTACACAACAATCCAATTTCACATCATTTGTTGAAACATCCTCAATCTTTTCTTCAGGAGGAAAGAACGATACTCCAATTTTAATTGTTTCGGGTTTGCATTTGCTTAGAAAATTGTCGTAAATTCCTTTGCCATAACCCACACGATTTCCTTGCTTGTCGTAAGCTAAAAGCGGCACAAAAACCACATCGATTTTGGCATCGGGCACTTCTAAACCATCAACGGGTTCAGGAATGTTGTACCTATTTTTTTTGATTTTAGTATTATCGGTCAATAAAAAATGTGTCATTCCCAAAGTAGCAAAGTCGCACTTCGAAATAACGATTTCTTTATCTTTTCCCGCTAAAATTTGAAGAATAAATTCGCTATTGATTTCTTTTTGCTCTTCTATCGTTAAAAACAAATGATAATACAATTTGTCCCAAATGTTCATTCGCAACAATTGGTTTGCAATCGCTAAACTTTTGTCTTCGATTTCCTCTTGAGAAAGCAGTTTTCTTGCTTCTTTGCTCTTTTTTCTTGCCTCTTTCTTATCCATTTACAGACTCTTTCAATTCGTCTATAAATTTAGTCAAATGTTCTACTTCTACGTGATCCATTAACACAATTTTGTACCATTTGTTACTTTCGTTGTGTTGTTGTGGCACCAAATCATATTTTTCAGCAATCTCCTCTTTAATCGATTCGGCATGAATCGTTACAATATTCATAAACGGTTCACGGAAATATTGGATGTTTAAATGATCTAATTCGTTACATAAAAATTGGGTTCTCATTTGTAAAATACTTACTTTTTCAAACCAACCATAAGCGCCATAAGTAAATAAAATCATCCAAACCGCAACCGCATTCGCACCAGAACGACTTCCACAAAGGGTTAAATCCATGCCCTCCACGTATTCTGCTTCTTTAGTCAATACGTTTTCGATTAAACCTTTTCGGCAAATAAAAATTCCTGTCCCATAAGGTGCTTGTAGCATTTTGTGTGCATCAATGGTAATGGAACTAATTTTCGGATTGCTAAAGTTTATTACCGATTTTTGATTGCTAAACGGATACACAAATCCACCAAAAGCGCCATCAATATGCAAACGATACGTCGCATTGTGTTTTTCTAATATCGACGTATAATCATCAGGATTATCAACCGAACCAAACATGGTTGTTCCCATATTTGAAACGGCAATGAAGTACTTTTTACCATTATTTTTAGCTTCTGAAATGATGTTATCCAATGCTTTCACATCAATTTCACGGTTTTCAAATCCAACTGGAATTTTCAACCAATCGATTTGTAATAGATTCGAAGCTTTTGGAATAGAATAATGCGTGTCTTCGGATGCTAAAATGGCAATTTCGTTTAATTTTGCATCAAATTTGTGCATGAATTCATTTCTAAAAACCCAAATCGCTTGAATATTTGCTTCAGTTCCGCCTGGCGCAATGTAGCCATCAAATTCGTTTTCGGTAGCTTTAAAAATATCAACTGCGATTACGTTTAAAACTTCACGCTCAATTTCTTGAGTGCCATAAAACGCTTTTTCGGAAGTACCAAAAGTGTGGCATCCAATGTTATTTGGATTCGCAACATAGGTTTGAAGTGTGGGAGCATCTTTTAAAAATGGAGCATCATCATAAAAAACGCGCCCATCTAACTTTGATGCAGGATAACCCAAAGAAGCATCTTTAGAAAAATTGACATTTCCTTTTAAAGCAAATTGTATTTTTTGTTTTCGTTCTTCTTGCGTAAGTTTTTTCCAAAAATGCATGCCTAAAAATTTTAGCGAAAATAGGCCGAGCCTAATCAATAAA
>Ga0209175_10000238_pt1 | contig 38359 bp, 32 predicted proteins | sample JI91814C2DNA_FD_187506 | JGI IMG/M metagenome (GOLD analysis project Ga0209175, IMG submission 187506) | Wastewater effluent complex algal communities from Wisconsin, to seasonally profile nutrient transformation and Carbon sequestration -... | ecosystem: Engineered > WWTP > Effluent > Algae...
AGACTTCGTTCCGACCATTGGTTTTGCCCATGACATCAAGGGCTGGACGCACGATAACACCTTCAACCAGGGTCGCAAGATTCTCAATATATCGCTGCGCAGTGAATACCAGAAACGCTACTTTGCCGACTTGAGTTATTTCACTGTGCTGGGCAAAGGCGGCGATTTCGACAGCCAGCGCGATCGCGATTATTTGTCTTTGGCCGTCGGTTACAGCTTTTAGAGCTATTAAAAAAGGAGAACAGCTTGAAAAATTTGATTGTCAGGAAAGTGGCCGTCCTCGGTGCCGGCGTGATGGGGGCGCAGATTGCCGCCCACCTGGCCAATGCCAACGTGCCAGTCGTGCTTTTCGATCTGCCAGCCAAAGAGGGCGACAAGAACGGTATCGTCAAAAAAGCGCTCGACGGACTGAAACGCCTGCAACCTTCGCCGCTGGTGACGCGTGACAAGCTGCAATATATCGATGCGGCCAATTACGACGACAACCTGGAATTGCTAACGGGCTGCGATCTGATCATCGAAGCCATTGCCGAACGGATGGACTGGAAGAACGACCTTTACGCCAGAATCGGGCCGTTCCTGTCGTCGACCGCAATCATCGCCTCCAACACATCCGGTCTGTCGATCAATGCCTTGGCCGAAGCCTTGCCCGCAGCGCTGCGCCCCAACTTCTGCGGTATCCATTTTTTCAACCCGCCACGCTACATGCCGTTGGTGGAAATCATTGCCACTCGCGGCACCGCCGCCCCTACACTCGACGGCCTCGAAACCTGGCTGACCTCGCGTCTGGGCAAGGGCGTCGTGCGGGCGCTGGATACGCCCAACTTTGTGGCCAACCGGATCGGCGTGTTCTCCATTCTGGCGGTGATGCATCACACCGCCGCCTTCGGCCTCGGTCTGGATACCGTCGATGGCCTGACCGGTCCAAAGATTGGCCGTCCAAGAAGCGCCACCTACCGGACTGGCGATGTGGTCGGGCTCGACACCATGGCCCATGTCATCAACACCATGCAGAACACGCTGCCTGACGATCCCTGGCATGCCTATTTCTCGGTGCCGGGCTGGTTGAACGGGCTGATCGAGCAAGGTGCGCTGGGTCAGAAAGCCAAGCGCGGCATCTTCCGCAAACAAGGCAAGGAAATTCAGGTTTTCGACATCGCCGAACTCAATTACCGCCCGTCCAGCGATGTGATTGCCGAGGAAGTTGCGACTGCGCTGAAGATTGCCGACCCTGCCCAGCGCCTGGTGGCACTGCGCAATTCGAATCATCCACAGGCGCAGTTCTTGTGGTCCATTTTGCGTGACTTGTTCCACTACTGTGCCGTGCAACTGGAAAACGTCGCCGACAACGCCCGCGATGTCGACTTCGCGCTGCGCTGGGGCTTCGGCTGGGCGCAAGGCCCATTCGAGATGTGGCAGGCAGCCGGCTGGGCCGAAACCGCGCAGGCGATTGCCGCCGATGTCGCCGCCGGCAAGGCAATGAGCAAGGTGCCGTTGCCGGCCTGGGTGATGGACAAGGCTCGCATTGGCGTGCATGGCGCCGCCGGTTCGTGGTCGGCCAGCCGTCAGCGCGACGTGGCGCGTTCGACCCTGCCGGTCTATCGCCGTCAACTCTTCCCGGAATTGCTCCTGGGCGAAACCCTGGCCCAAGCTGAGGGCAGCGGCGAGACTCTGTTCGAGAACGGCGGTGTTCGACTGTGGCGCCTGCCGGCGGTTGACGCCGGCATCGGCATCATTTCCTTCGAGTCCAAGATGCACGCCATCGGCGACGAGGTGCTCGACGGTGTGCTGGCGGCACTCCAGCAAGCGGCCGGCAGTCTGGATGGCCTGGTTATCTGGCACGACGCGCCCTTTGCCGTCGGCGCCAATCTCAAGCAGGTCAGCGATGCCTGTGTCGCCGGGGATTTCGCGCTGCTCGAACGGACGGTTGCCAAGTTCCAGCAAGCGGCAATGGCGATCAAGTATGCGCCGCTGCCGGTGGTGGCCGCCGTGCAGGGCATGGCGCTCGGGGGTGGCTGCGAGTTCGCCATGCATGCCGCCAAGCGCGTGCTGGCGCTGGAAAGCTATCTTGGCCTCGTCGAAGTCGGCGTCGGCCTGATCCCGGCGGGTGGCGGCTGCAAGGAACTGGCGCTGCGAGCTGCCCGCTGGGCGGCCCAGTCGGGCACGCCGGGCGAGGTGATGGGCAATCTGTTGCCGGTCTTCATGAATGTGGCGATGGCCAAGACCGGCAAGAGCGCGCATGAAGCCATCGATCTTGGCTTTGCCAAGGCGGACGACACCATTCTCTTCCATCCGCGCGAACTGCTCTTCGTGGCGCTGAAGGAAGCCCGATTGCTGGCCGATGTCGGTTATGCCCCGCCCGTTCCGGCGCGTGGCGTGCCGGTTGCAGGGCGGACCGGCATCGCGACCATGGAAATGAACCTGGTCAACATGATCGAGGGCGGGATGATCTCGGCCCACGACTATCGCGTTTCCCGGGCGGTAGCCGTTGCCCTCTGTGGAGGCGATATCGAATACGGCAGCCTGGTCGATGAAGACTGGCTGCTGGCGGTCGAACGCCAGCAATTCCTTGAACTCCTGAAAACCCCGGAAACCCAGGCACGCATCAAGCACATGCTGGAAACCGGCAAACCCTTGCGTAATTAAGAAGGCGGAGACAACCATGAGTAAACAGATACAAGACGCCTACATCGTCGCCGTGACCCGGACACCGGTCGCCAAGCGCAAGGGCATGTTCCGTAACGTGCGGCCGGACGACATGCTGGCCCACGTCCTGAAGGGCGTGATGGCCCAGGCGCCGGGGCTGGACCCGGCCCTGATCGGCGATGTCATCGTCGGCTGCGCCATGCCCGAAGCGGAACAAGGCATGAACGTTGCACGCATCGGCGTGCTGCTGGCCGGCCTGCCGAACGTCGTGCCGGGCATCACCATCAACCGCTTCTGTTCGTCCGGCCTGCAGGCCGTGGCCGATGCGGCGAACCAGATTCGCCTCGGCCTGGCCGACGTGATGATCGGCGCCGGCACCGAGTCGATGTCGGTGATGACCAACATGATGGGCAACAAGGTTGCGGCCAATCCCGCCGTCTTCGATGAACAGCGGGGCATTGCCTACGGCATGGGCCTGACCGCCGAGAAGGTCGCCCAGCAATGGCAGATCAGCCGCGAAGCCCAGGACATCTTCGCTGCCGAGTCGCATCGTCGGGCTTGCGCAGCGATCGCCGCCGGGCACTTCAAGGCGGAAATCACGCCCTATGCGATCGACGAGCATTTGCCGGACTTGAAAACCGGGCAGGTTAAAACCCGCCAGCGCCTGGCCGAGAACGACGAAGGCGCCCGCAACGACGTCACGGTCGACAGCCTGGGCAAGCTGAAACCGGTATTCCATGCCAAAGGTACGGTGACGGCCGGCAATGCCTCCCAAATGTCGGATGGCGCGGGTGCCGTGCTGCTGGTTTCCGAGAAGATCCTCAAGCGTTACAACCTCACCCCGCTGGCCCGCTTCTGCAGCTTTGCGGTGGCCGGCGTGCCGCCGGAAATCATGGGTATCGGCCCGGTTGCGGCCATACCCAAAGCCTTGCAACAGGCCGGCATTTCACAGCAACAACTGGACTGGATCGAGCTGAACGAAGCCTTTGCCGCGCAGGCCCTGGCCGTGATGCAGGACTTGCAGATCGACCCGGGCAAGGTCAATCCGTTGGGCGGAGCGATCGCCCTCGGCCATCCCCTCGGGGCGACTGGCGCCATCCGGACCGCCACGCTGGTTCACGGCATGCAGAGGGTTGGCGGCCGGTACGGGATGATCAGCATGTGTATAGGCACCGGCATGGGTGCAGCCGGCATTTTTGAACGTCTGTAAGGAGAAGAACCGATGAGTGATTACCGCGCACCTGTCAAGGACATGCGATTTGTGATGGATGAACTTGCCGGCTTCAAGGAGCTGAGCCAGTTTCCCGACTTTGAAGACGCGACGCCGGACATGGCCGACGCCATTCTCGAGGAAGCCGCCAAGTTTGCCGGCGAAGTGCTGGCGCCCCTCAACCGCATCGGCGATCAGCAGGGCTGTACGCTGACGCCGGATGGCGTAAGCACGCCGCCCGGCTGGAAAGAAGCCTACAAGGCCTTCTGTGAAGCAGGCTGGAATGGCGTTGAGTCGCCGACCGAGTTCGGCGGGCAGGGCCTGCCCGAGATGCTGGCGACCGTCGTCAAGGAAATGGTCTGCTCGGCCAATCTTTCCTTCTCGCTCGGCCCGCTGCTCACCACGGGTGCAGTCAAGGCCCTGCTGACCTGCGCCAGCGACGAGCTGAAGGCGATCTACCTGGAAAAGATGATCACCGGTGAATGGACCGGCACGATGAACCTGACCGAGCCGCAGGCCGGCTCCGATCTCGCCTTGATCCGCTCCCGCGCCGAGCCGCAGGCCGATGGCAGCTACCGCGTCTTCGGCCAGAAGATTTTTATCACCTATGGCGATCACGACATGACGGACAACATCGTCCACCTCGTGCTTGCCCGTCTGCCGGATGCACCGGCCGGTGTGCGTGGAATCTCGCTGTTCCTGGTGCCGAAGTTCCTGGTCAACTCAGACGGCTCGCTCGGCGAGCGCAACGATGCCCACTGTGTCTCGATCGAACACAAGCTTGGCATCCATGCCAGCCCGACCTGTGTGCTGGCCTTTGGCGACAACGGCGGTGCGGTCGGCTACCTGCTCGGCGAGGCCAATCGCGGCCTCGAATACATGTTCATCATGATGAATGAGGCCCGCCTTGGTGTCGGCCTGCAGGGCGTTGCGCTTGGCGAGCGTGCCTACCAGCAAGCGCTTGGCTATGCCCGCGAACGCCAGCAAGGACGTGATGCCGTCACCGGCGAGGCCTTGGTGACCATCGACAAGCATCCCGACATCCGGCGCATGCTGATGCTGATGAAGTCGCGGGTGGAAGCCTGTCGCGCCGTGGCCTATTACACATCGGGCCTGCTGGATCGGGTTCATGCCGAAACCGATGCCGACGAGAAGAAGCGCAAGCTTTATCTCGCCGAATTCATGATTCCCATTGTCAAGGGCGGCAGCACGGAAATGGGTATCGAGGTCACTTCGCTTGGTATCCAGATCCATGGCGGTATGGGCTTCATCGAAGAAACCGGTGCAGCCCAGCACTGGCGCGATTCACGAATCACGACGATCTATGAAGGAACGACAGGTATCCAGGCCAACGACCTGCTGTTCCGCAAATTGATGCGCGACCAAGGGGAAACTGCCCGTGTCGTCTTCGGAGAAGTGGCCTCGACTGCCAAGGCTCTTGGTGCTTCAGCTCATCCAGAACTACAGGCCATCGGCAAGCGTTTAGGGGACTCCCTGCAAACCTGGGTAAGCGCTACTGAATGGCTGGCCGCCAATGCCAAAACGGGATTGTCCGGGGTGTTGACTGCAGCCGTTCCCTATCTGCATCTGGCGGTTACTGTTTCCGGCGGTTGGTTCATGGGCAAGGCCGCATTGGCAGCGGCGGGCTATCTCGACAAGGGCGAAGGCGATCAGGCTTTCTGTCGCGCGAAAATTGCTACCGCCCACTTCTACGCCGACCAACTATTACCCATGGCGGCGGCCTATTCCGAGACGGTTAAAGCTGGCGATAACGCTTTGGCAACGCTTGGCGACGAGATTTTCGGTGCCTGATTTCAAGTTAATCGACCTCTCCTCTGTCGGTCAGTAATTCCATACTGCCGGCAGTTCCCGGTTTGGGGGAGTGACTCCTCCAAACCATTTTTTAAGCTTCTTCAATGGCGAGTGATTTGATGAAAATCCTGGTTCCTGCGAAGCGAGTCGTCGATTACCACGTCAGTTGTTCGAAACCATTCCGGCGCTTGCCGAAGCTCTCGATTAACACCCTCTATACCAAGAGCGATAATAATGAATCGAACCGATCGCGATGCGATGGAATACGATGTTGTGATCATCGGCGGCGGCCCTTCTGGGCTGTCGTCGGCGATCCGCATCAAGCAGTTGGCCGAACAGGCCGGCAAGGAAGTCTCGGTCTGCTTGCTGGAGAAAGGGTCCGAAATCGGCGCCCACATCCTGTCCGGTGCGGTGCTCGAGCCGCACGTGCTGGCCGAACTCTTTCCTGACTGGCAGGAACGCGGCGCGCCGCTCAACACGCCAGCCGGCGAAGAAAAATTGCTTTACCTGACCGAAGGCGGCTCGTACAAACTGCCGACGCCGCCGCAGATGGGCAACCACGGCAACTACATCATCAGCCTGGGCAATCTCGCCCGCTGGCTCGGTGAGCAGGCCGAAGCGCTGGGTGTTGAGATCTACCCCGGCTTCGCCGCGGCCGAAGTGCTTTACCACGAGGATGGCTCGGTCAAGGGCGTCGCCACCGGCGACCTCGGCATCGGCAAGGACGGCCAGCCCGGTCACAACTTCCAGCCCGGCATGGAACTGCACGCCAAACAGACCATCTTCGCCGAAGGCTGCCGTGGTTCGTTGACCAAGGAGCTGTTCGGCAGATTCAATCTGCGCGACGGCGTCGATCCGCAAACCTACGGCATCGGCATCAAGGAGCTGTGGGAAATCGATCCGGCCAGGCACCAGCCCGGGCTGATCGTGCACACGGTGGGCTGGCCGCTGCAGTCCGACACCTATGGCGGCTCCTTCCTTTACCACCTGGAAAACAACCTGGTCGCCGTCGGCATGGTTGTTGGGCTCGATTACAAGAACCCGTGGCTGTCGCCCTACGAGGAATTCCAGCGTTACAAGACGCATCCGGCCATCCGCGGTTTCTTCGAAGGCGGCCGGCGCATTTCCTACGGTGCCCGTGCGCTGTCGGAAGGCGGCTACCAGTCGGTACCCAAGCTGACCTTCCCGGGCGGCCTGCTCATCGGCGACACGGCCGGCTTCCTCAACGTGCCCAAGATCAAGGGTACGCACTTGGCGATGAAGTCGGGCATGGTCGCCGCCGAGGCGGTCTTCGAGCATCTGGCCAAGGACAAGGCCGGGGCGGAAGCTAGCGAATACGCCGAGCAGATCAAGCAGTCGTGGCTGTGGGATGAGTTGTACAAGGTGCGCAACATCCGCCCGGCCTTCAAGTGGGGCCTGTGGGGCGCGCTCGCTTATGGCGCCATCGACACCTATGTATTCAAGGGCAAGGCGCCGTGGACCCTGCATCACCACGACGACCACAGTCAGCTCGGCGACAAGAACAGCCATCCGAAGATTGCCTACCCGAAGCCCGACGGCCAACTGACTTTCGACCGCCTGTCATCGGTCTTCCTCTCGGCCACCAACCACGAGGAAAACCAGCAGACGCACCTGCGCCTGAAGGATGAAAGCGTCGCCATCAGCATCAATTACGCCAAGTACGGCTCGCCGGAAACGCGTTACTGCCCGGCCGGCGTTTATGAAATCCTCGGCGAGGAGGAGGGCAAGCCACGACTCCAGATCAACGGGCAGAACTGCCTGCATTGCAAGACCTGCGACATCAAGGACCCGACCCAGAACATCAACTGGACGGTGCCGGAAGGTGGCGGTGGACCGAACTATCCAAATATGTAGAGAGACATGGGGTGCAAATTTTGCGCAGCAACTTCTCGCACAGCAATGTTCAAGAAGGAAACAATGAAGTGACAATTCGCTATCTCGAAGACTTTTCAGCTGGGCAGATTTTTCGATCCAGATCACTACAAGTCGATAAGAAACAAATAATCGCATTTGCGGCCGAATTCGATCCTCAACCATTCCACCTTGATGAAGTAGCTGCGCAAGGCACTATATTTGGTGGATTGGCTGCAAGTGGGTGGCACACAACTGCTTTGACGATCCGCTTAATACTTGCGAGTGACCTCAATCCAGCCGGAGGGGTTGTCGGGGCAGGAGTCGAAGAGCTACGTTGGCCGCGGCCTGTAAGGCCCGGGGATGAGCTATACGTCGAATGTGAAATTCTGGATGTGCGCACCTCGAGGTCGCGACCGGAATGTGGTTTGGTCAAAGTTAAAACAACAACATTCACGCAAAAAGACGAGGCGGTCTTATGTTTTGTTGGCAATCTTGTCGTGCAATGTCGGCCGCAGTAGGAGTTTGAGACGATCGAGCTGGGCGATGCGCGGCTGAATCAGCGTGCGGTACTGCTGGCCGAACGGCTGGGGCAGAAACCTGGAGCCAGCATTCCCGGCGCGTGCGAGAACCGGGCTGAAACGGCCGCTGCGTATCGATTCCTGCGCAACGAACAGGTGGGCTGGGAAGAGGTGCTCACCGCGCACGCCCAGGCCAGTCAGGCACGCATTCGCGAACACGCGGTCGTTCTGTGTATCCAGGACACCACCGAACTGGACTACAACGGCCAGGCGATGAGCGGGCTGGGGCCGCTGTCCTACGAGGCCCAGCGGGGCCTGTACCTGCACCCTACCTACGTCGTCACCCCCGAGCGCGAACCGCTGGGCCTCACCAACGCCTGGACCTGGGCGCGGGAGTTCAAGAAGGGCGATGCGCCGCGCGGCGGCATTCTCGAGAGCGTCCGCAGGGTTGAGAGCTACGAGCGCATCGCCGAACAGGCCCGTGCGCTGCCCGAGACCCGACACGTCTGCATCGGCGACCGGGAGTCGGACATGCTGTCCTTGCTGGTCAAGGCGCGCGAGCTGGATTACCCGGCCGATTATCTGGTGCGCTGCCGGCACAATCGGGTGCTCCCTGAGGGGGGCACGCTGTGGGAACGGGTGATGGCCGGCGCGCCCCTCGGCAGCGTGCGCTTCGAGCTGCCCGCCGGACGCGGGCGCAAGGCGCGGCCGGTCGTGCAGGAACTACGTGTCGACCGCGTCGAACTGGCCGATCGCCAAGGCGGCACACTCGAAGTGAGCTGCCTGATCGCCACCGAAATCAACGCCCCCGAAGGCAGCAAGCCGGTGTGCTGGCGGCTTCTCACCAACCGGGCCGTGCCCACACTGGCAGCGGCGGTCGAGCTGCTCGACTGGTACCGGGCCCGTTGGGAAATCGAGCTGTTCTTCCTGGTGCTCAAGGAAGGCTGCCGGGTCGAGCGCCTGCAACTGGCCGATACGGATCGGCTGCAAACGGCGCTGGCCCTGTACATGGTGATCGCCTGGCGAATCAAGCGCTTGATGCGCCTCGGGCGCACCCTGCCGGATTTACCGGCGGATCTCCTCTTCGAGCCCGATGAGTGGCGCGCCGCCTTCATGCTCAACAAGAAGCCCGTCCCCAAAACGGTGCCACCCCTGAACACCGTGCTGCGCCTGATCGCCCAGCGCGGCGGCTTCCCCGCCCGCCGATACGACGCCGAGCCCGGCGCCAGAACCATCTGGCTGGGTCTTCAGGAAATCGCCGTCTTTGTCGAAGGCGCCCGCAGTTCGGAGCGGGGTGAGATGTGTGTAATGGGATGCCTTGAGCCGTCGCTCAATCGACTCACCCCCAATGACCGTTGAGGTCTAGCAGCCTGTATTGAGCGATTGCGCAATGAAAAGAGGGAGCCAAATGCTCCCTCTTTTTTAAACCCGTTTTACGAGTTTTTTAACCTGGAATAGGCGATCAGGCGAAATTCGCGGAAGCGAAATCCCAGTTGGCCAGGCTGCTCAGGAAGGTCTCGACGAACTTCGGACGGGCATTGCGGTAGTCGATGTAGTAGGCATGTTCCCACACGTCGATGGTCAGCAGGGGCTTGCCTTCGCCGCTCTTCAGCGGGTTGCCGGCAGCGCCGGTGTTGGCGATGTCGACGGAACCGTCGGGCTTCTTCACCAGCCAGGTCCAGCCGGAACCGAAGTTGCCGACAGCGGAGGCCTGGAAGGCCTTCTTGAACTCTTCGAAGGAGCCCCACTTGGCGTTGATGGCGTCAGCCAGGGCGCCAGTCGGAGCGCCGCCGCCGTTCGGCTTGAGGCAGCTCCAGAAGAAGGTGTGGTTCCAGACCTGGGCGGCGTTGTTGTAGACGCCGCCGGCCGGGGCCTTCAGGAAGGTTTGTTCCACGGACAGGTTTTCGTACTCGGTGCCCGGGATGAGGTTGTTCAGGTTGGTGACGTAGGCCTGGTGGTGCTTGCCGTAGTGGTATTCGAAGGTTTCTTCGGAAATGTGCGGAACGAGTGCGTTCTTGGCGTAGGGCAGTTCGGGCAGGGTGTGAGCCATATGTTCTCTCCGTGGGGTTAGGGATTGAAAATTGCCCGACGATTCTAGTCGGGAATAGGTTTTCTATACAACCGGGTGCAGCGCTTTATCCCGCCGCTGCTGCACAGTTTTCTATTCTGCACCGCGTTCAGCCGTTTTGCTTGGCTTGTCTACGGTGGCGTCGATGCGGCCGTTGTGGAATTCAACCTGGATGCGCGCGCCGGTTTCGAGGCTTGCCGCGTCGCGCACGATGCTGCCGCCGGCATCGCGGGTGATGCTGTAGCCACGCGCCAGCACGCCGCGGTGATCGAGGTGCAGAAGGTGTTGTCCGATGGCGTCGAGACGGCTTTGCTGGCGCTGGACAATGCCGTGGGCGGCGCGTTCGAGGCGCCCGGCGAGGGTTTCGAGCTGGCCGCGGCGGGCGGAAATATCCGGACGCCGGGCGGCCAGCCGCAGGCCGAGGGTGTGGGTGCGGGCCTGGCTGGCGGCGAGCTGCTGGTGCGCCCGCGACTGGAGGCGCTGGGCAAGATTGGTCAGCCGCAGGTAGGCCTGCTCGATGCGTTGCCGGGGGTGGATCAGCCGGGTGGCTGCGCGGTCGAGGCGTTGGGCGGCGGTTTCGAGACGCCGGTGCATGCCCCGGGCGAGGCGGGCCGAAAGCGCTTGCAGCCGTTCATGCAGGTCGGCGAAGCCGGCGCTGGCGAGTTCGGCCGCTGCGGTGGGTGTGGCGGCGCGCAGGTCGGCAGCGAAATCGGCAATGCTCACGTCGGTTTCGTGGCCGACGCCGACCACCACCGGCAGCCGGCAGGCACGGATGGCGCGGGCGACGGCTTCGTCGTTGAAGGCTGCGAGGTCTTCCAGGCTGCCGCCACCCCGAACCAGGAGGAGGACGTCATTGCCGTCGGCGATGGCACGCCGGCTTGCTGTGGCGATGGCGGCTGCGATGCGGGCCGGTGCGCCGTCGCCCTGGACCGGGGTTGGATAGAGCGTGAGCGGGAGGTGCGGCGCACGTCGGGCGAAGGCTGCCGTGACGTCGCGCCACGCGGCTGCCTGCGGGGAGGTGACAACGGCGATGCCGCGCGGGAAGCGGGGCAGGGGGCGTTTGATGGCCGGGTCGAACAGGCCTTCAGCCTCAAGCCGGGCCTTGAGGCGCAGGAAGGCCTCGTAGAGGTTGCCGATGCCGGCCTGGCGCACGGCCTCGACACTGAGCTGGTAGTCGCCACGGGGCTCGAACAGGGTGACGAGGGCACGCACCTCCACACGCATGCCATGCTCGAGCCGGAAGGGCAGCAGTTGGGCGCGATTACGCCACATGGTGCACCGCACCTGGGCGTCTTCATCCTTGAGCGTGAAGTAGACATGGCCCGAGGCGGCGCGGGTGAGGGTCGATACCTCGCCAGCGATCCACAGGAGCGGAAAGCTGCCCTCCAGCGCCTCGCGGGCTGCGCGGTTGAGCCAGGATACGGAAACGACTTCGCCGGGCTTGACTTCGGCGTTAATGCGGGGGGCATTCATGGGGCTGGATTGTACCGGAATCCACATCCGGACCTGATCCGCCTCAAAAAATCCCGCGTCCGGGCTTGACTTGGGTGAAAAGTTGTAAGTGATTGATTTTAAATGAAAGTAAACTTAGCTTAATTTTTGACCCGAGTAGAAAAAAGCCTTACAGGCTCTGGGTTTAGCGCCCCTGTTTGGCTTTAATCCACAAAGTTATCCACAGATTTTGTGGATTGTCTGGGCTCGCACTTGTGTTGCTCTGAGCCCTGCTCCGGGTTACATTCTTGGGCTTCGTTCGATTCGCAGGAGTTCTCGCGTGTTCGCCATTCTTCAGGCTGCCGGCTGGCCAATCTGGCCCTTGTTGTTTGCTTCAATCGTTGCAGTGGCGCTGATCATCGAGCGGCTCATTACGCTGCGCCGCAGCAAGATTTTGCCCGAGGGTCTCCTCGAGAAAGTCGTCGGCGAACTTCGCCAGACCGGCGCCACTCCGGAGATGATCAACCGGGTCGCCCTCAGCTCGCCGCTGGGCCGGATTCTTGCCGCCGGCCTGCGCAATGTGCGCAGCCCCCGCGAGGTGATGAAGGAGTCCATCGAGGAAACCGGCCGCGCTGTCAGTCACGACCTGGAGCGTTTTCTGACCACGCTCGGCACCATCGCCTCGATCAGCCCCCTGATGGGCCTGTTCGGTACCGTGGTCGGGATGATCGAAATCTTCGGCTCCCAGGCGCCCGGCGGCTCCAACCCGCAGCAGCTCGCTCACGGTATTTCCATCGCGCTCTACAACACCGGTTTTGGTCTGGTGATCGCCATTCCGAGCATGATCTTCTGGCGTCACTTCCGCTCGACCGTGGATGGCCTGATCGTCGAGATGGAGCAGCAGGCGATCCGTCTGGTCGAAGTGGTCCACGGCGACCGTCGCTAAGGCACAACCATGAATTTCGGCCGTGGCCGCTCCCGCGAGGAGCCGGAGATCAACCTGATCCCGATGATCGACGTGTTGCTGGTGATCATCATCTTCCTGATGCTCACCACGACGTATTCCCGTTTTGCCGGGCTTGAAATCAATCTGCCGACGGCGGATGCCACGGCGAGCAACGACAAGCTTGTCGAAGTGAACGTGGCGGTTACGGCGACCGGTGAGGTCGTGATCAACAAGCGCCCGGTGAACGGGGCCGGCATTCCGGCCATTGCTGCCGCCATGCAGGCGGTGGTTCCGGCGGGGGCCAAGGATCCCGTGGTGATCATCAACGCCGACGCCAAGGCTGCCCATCAGCGCGTCATCGACGTGATGCAGGCGGCCCAGCAGGCCGGGCTGGTGCATATTTCCTTCGCCACCCAGGCGGCCCAGCGCTAGTCCTGTTTCTTTTTCGAGACGCCATGCCACGCAGCGCCCCCGGGTTCTGGCAGCACCGTGGGGTGGTGGCCTGGAGTCTCTTCCCGCTCTCGCTTGTTTTTGCGTTTCTTGCCGGCCTGCGTCGCCGGCTTTTTGCGCTTGGCTGGCTGAAGTCCGAGCGCCTGCCCGTACCTGTCATCGTGGTGGGCAACATTGCCGTGGGTGGCAGCGGAAAGACGCCGGTCGCGCTGTGGCTGGCGGATCAGTTGCGTGCCGCCGGTCATCGGCCGGGCATCGTCAGCCGTGGTTATGGCGGATCGATCGAAGGCGTGGCGGGTGTGCCGCCCGGCGGCGACCCGGCCCGTTTTGGTGATGAGCCGGTGTTGATGGCGGCGGTGTCTGGCTGCCCGGTGTTTGTCGGGCGGGATCGCCCTGCGGCCGGTCGGGCCTTGCTGGCCGCCCATCCTGACGTGGATGTCCTGATCGCCGACGACGGCCTGCAGCATTACCGCCTGGCGCGTGACGTGGAACTGGTGGTGGTGGACGAGGCCACGCTGGGCAACCGCCTGCGTCTGCCTGCGGGGCCGCTCAGGGAGGGTGTCGGGCGGCTCGCGGATGCGACGCTGATCTTCGCTCACGGTGAATTTTCGCCGGCGCTGCTGCGTGCGGTCCGGCCGGTGCCGGTGTTCAGTTTCAAACTTGCGGGCGCTGCCTTCGAGCGCGTCGCAAACCGCTCCGAGATCTGTCTTGCTGCCGACCTGTGCGGGCGACGCATCCACGCGATGGCCGGCATCGGGCGTCCGGAACGATTTTTTGCCCAACTCGAAAGCATGGGGCTGGTCATCGAGCGCCGGCCTTTTGCCGATCATCACGCCTTTACGCCGGCCGATGTGGCCGTGCCGGATGGCGATGTACTACTGATGACCGAGAAGGATGCGGTAAAATGCTCGCCTTTCGCCCCGGCCGACAGCTGGGTGTGGCCGGTTCGGGCGCAGCTTGCGCCGGGGGCGGCAGAACTGATTGTGGAGAAGATCGATGGACCCCCGATTGCTTGAAATCCTGGTGTGCCCGATTACCAAGGGGCCGCTCGACTTCCATAAAGACAAGCAGGAGCTGTGGAGTGTGAGTGCCCGCCTGGCGTATCCCATTCGTGACGGCATTCCCGTCATGCTCGAAGACGAAGCCCGCTCGCTGACCGACGAAGAGGTCGCCCAGGCGCGCTGAAGATGCCTTTCAAGATCGTCATTCCGGCCCGTCATGCGTCGAGCCGACTGCCCGGCAAGCCGCTTCTCGACATCGCCGGCAAGCCGATGATCTTGCGCGTGCTGGAGCGTGCCCTTGGAGCGGGTGCGGACGAGGTCTGGGTTGCCACCGATCACACGGGGATCGCCGGAGTGGTCGAAAAGGCGGGCGGCAAGGTGATCGTTACCTCCGTCGAACATCCTTCCGGCACCGATCGCCTCGCCGAAGTGGCAACGCGTCTGGGCTGGTCCGATGACACCATCGTTGTGAATGTGCAGGGCGACGAGCCGCTGATTCCGCCGCAACTGATCGACGATGTCGCCGCCGCGCTTGCCGCGGATGCCGAGGCGGCGATTGCCACGGCCTGTCATCCGCTCGAATCCGCTGAAGAATTTTTCAATCCGAACGTCGTCAAGCTGGTGATGGACGCCCGCGGGCGGGCGCTGTATTTCTCCCGCGCGGCCATTCCCTGGGCACGGGACGCCTTCGCCACCGATCGCAGCGCGCTGCCGGCAAACCTGCCGGCTTACCGCCACATCGGTCTTTATGCGTACCGGGCGGGTTTCCTCAAGCGTTATTCCAGCCTGGCGCCCTCACCACTGGAACAGTGGGAAGCGCTCGAACAATTGCGGGCCATGGCCCACGGCTATCCGATCCAGGTCATGGTCCTCGATCACGCTCCGCCAGCCGGCGTGGATACGGCGGAGGATCTCGAACGGGTTCGCCGCGTGTTTGACCTGCTGTAAGTTTCACGTTAATTTCATCGTTCATCATTGCAGCCACAATAACCAGAGGAGGGGAAGCATGCGTCTGATTCTGTTGGGACCGCCGGGAGCCGGCAAGGGCACCCAAGCCAATTACATCAAGGATAAATTTGGGATTCCGCAGATTTCCACCGGCGACATGCTGCGTGCTGCCGTCAAGGCCGGCACTCCGCTGGGGATCGAAGCCAAAAAGGTGATGGATGCCGGTGGCCTCGTTTCCGACGAGATCATCATCGGGCTGGTCAAGGATCGCCTGAAGGATGCCGACTGTCAGTCCGGCTACATGTTCGACGGCTTTCCGCGCACCATTCCGCAAGCCGAGGCCATGAAGGCTGCGGGCGTAGCCATCGATTTCGTGCTTGAAATCGATGTGCCCGACGAGGAAATCATCGGTCGCATGTCCGGCCGCCGTGTGCATGTGGCTTCCGGCCGCACCTACCATGTCAAGTTCAACCCGCCCAAGGTCGAGGGCAAGGACGACGAAACCGGCGAAGCGCTTATCCAGCGCGACGACGACAAGGAAGAGACCGTCAAGAAGCGTCTCGACGTCTACCATTCCCAGACCAAGCCGCTGGTGGCCTACTATTCCGACTGGGCCGCAAACGGCGAGGCGAACGCGCCGAAATACCGCAAGATTGCGGGCCTTGGCAAGGTCGACGAGATCCGCGACCGGGCGTTCGACGCGCTGAAGTAAGCGCAGTACGCAAGGCACCGAGGGCCGGCTGTCAAAGCCGGCCCTGATTTTTTGTCCAGGCGTTTCGGATGGGAGCCCGCGATGAAGGGAAGTCTTCTCTACGCCCAGTCGGGTGGTGTCACGGCTGTCATCAACGCTTCGGCGGCCGGTGTGATCAGCGAGGCGCGGCTGCAGCCGGAGCGCATCGAGCGCGTGCTCGCCGCACGCAACGGCATTCTCGGCGTACTGCGCGAGACCCTCGTCGATACGGCCGCCCTGTCCGGCGCCGATCTTGCCCGCCTGCGCACAACCCCGGGCGGAGCCTTCGGCTCGTGTCGATTCGATCTCGATCCGGCCGAGAATAACCCGCGTCAGTACGACCGCCTGTTCGATGTGCTGGCCGCCCATGACATCCGCTTCTTTCTCTACAACGGCGGCAACGGTTCGATGGAAACCTGCCGCCAGATCCAGAGCGCAGCCGATGCACGTGGCTACCCGCTTACCGTTGTCGGCGTACCGAAAACCGTGGACAACGACATCGTCGGAACCGACTGCAGCCCGGGTTTCGGCTCGGCGGCCAAGTACTTGGCCACGTCGGTCCGCGAAGTGGGGCTGGACCTTGCCGCCATGACCACCAATGCGGGGCGTGCCTTCGTGCTTGAAGTGATGGGCCGCAACGCCGGCTGGCTGGCGGCGGCCTGCGCGCTGGCCGCCGAGGATGCCGATGCCGCGCCGCACATCATCCTGATGCCCGAGGTGGTTTTCGACGAAGCGCGCTTTCTGGCCCGTGTGCAGGCGGTGGTGGAGCGCGTGGGCGCCTGCGCCGTGGTCGTGGCGGAAGGCATTCGCGGGCCGGACGGCCAGATCCTCGCCATGCAGGATCGCAACCAGAAAGGTTACGTCCAGCTGGGTGGCGCCGGCGAGGTGGTGGCCGAGCGGATTCACGCCTGCCTTGGCTACAAGGTTCATTACGCGCTGGCGGATTATCTCCAGCGTTCGGCTCGCCACATCGCCTCCAGAACCGACACGGCCCAGGCTTTCGCGGTCGGCAAGGCCGCCGTGCGTCGGGCTGTTGCCGGCCAGCGTGGCGTGGTGGGCATCGAGCGACTGACCGACGACGCGTATCGCTGGCGCACCAATCTCTTGCCCTTCGAGCAGGTTGCCAACCTGGAGCGCAGCTTGCCGGCGGAATTCATCGCCGCCGATGGCTTTGGCGTGACGGAGGCTTTCCGGCGCTGGTGCCGGCCGCTGATTGCCGGCGAAGACTGGCCGGTCTTCAAGGATGGCCTGCCTGATTATCTGCGCCTGCAACTCCCGCTGCTGCAGCCCCTATTGCCGAGCCATTCCCCCTGAACGGTTTCGCCTTTAAAAAAACCGGGAACGTGAAGTACCCGGTTGTTGGTGGGCTTGCGTGCCGCCGGTCAGGCCGGGACGGAAGGATTCAGGCTGTAGGTGACGGTGATGCTGGCCTGGGCCAGGATATGTCCGGCGATGGCTGCGCGAACCTGCTGACCCGTGAAGTGACCTTCCACGGCAACTTTCGGCACATCCAGTGCAAAAACGGTGAACACGTAGCGGTGGCGGATCGAGTCGTTCCACGGGGGACAGGGGCCGTCATAGCCGAAGTAGTCGCCCTTCATCTGCCCGTCGCCGGCGAACCAGCCGGTGTAGTCGTTGATGCCGTGGCGGCTGCCGTCGGGGCGCGCCGGGCCTGGTTTGCCGTTGGCGGTGACGGTTTCGGAGTGCGAGCCGGCGGCTATGTTGTTCGCATCGGCCGGCAGGTCGACCAGCACCCAGTGGAAAAAATCCACCCGTGGCAGCTCGGCCGGCACGCTGCGGCCTTCCTGGTTCACGTCGTCGCCGCGACTGGGCACGTCCGGGTCATGGCAGATCAGGGCGAAGGACTGCGTGCCGGCAGGCGCGCCGGTCCAGGCGAGCTGGGGATTGCGATTACTGCCGAGGGCCACGTGGCCCTCGATTGCCGGGATGCAGAAGGCGAACTCGCCCGGAATCGGGCTGCCGTCGGAAAAGCTCTGGCTGGTCAGTTGCATGCTGGTGTCTCCACTGGGGTGTCCGGAGATTCTAGCTAAATTCGGGCGGGCTCAGCTGGCGCTGCGGCGGCGGAAGTCGATGACCCGGAAACCGAGAGCGAACAGCGTCGCGAAATAGATGGTCATGCCGCCGACCACCAGCAGGCACAGGCGGATAACCCGTTCGGCGCCGGAGGCGTGAAGCCACAGGCTGTCGGCGCCCGCCGAGAACCAGACGGCCACGCCAAGCACCGCCATCGCGACCAGCAGCTTGCCGGTGAAAAGCGCCCAGCCCGGCTGGGGCTGGTAGATGCCGCGCTTGCGCAGGCCGAAGTAGAGCATGCCCGCATTGACGCAGGAGGCAAGGCCGATGGAGAGGGCCAGGCCGGCGTGCTGCAGCGGGCCGATGAAAACGAGGTTCATCAGCTGGGTGACCGTCAGGGTGATCAGCGCAAACTTGACCGGCGTGCGAATGTCCTGGCGGGCGTAGAACGCCGGGGCCAGCACCTTGACCAGAATCAGCCCGGCAAGGCCGATGCTGTAGGCAATCAGCGCGCTGCGGGTCTGGTAAACATCGCTGAGGCCGAAGGCGCCGTGGTGGAAGAGGGTGGTGATCAGCGGGACCGCCAGCAGTGCCAGGCCGAGGGCGGCCGGCAGGGTCAGCATCAGCGTGAGGCGCAGACCCCAGTCGAGCAGGCTGGAAAATTCGACCGGGTTTTTGTCGGCGTGCATCTTGGAGAGGCTCGGCAGCAGGATCGTGCCAAGGGCTACGCCGAGCATGCCGGCCGGAAACTCCATGAGACGGTCGGCGTAGTACAGCCATGACACGCTGCCGCTGGGCAAAAACGAGGCGAAGACGGTGTTGATCAGGAGCGAAATCTGGCTCACCGAGACGCCCAGGATGGCCGGCGCCATGAGCTTGAGGATGCGTCGCACGCCGGGATCGGAGAAGTCGAGGGAGAAGCGCGGCAGCATGCCGATCTTGGCAAGCGGGCGCAGTTGTAACGCGAGCTGGGCCAGCCCGCCGATGAACACCGCCCAGCCGAGGGCCAGCACGGGCGGATCGAAATACGGCGCGGCCAGCAGCGCCATGCCGATGAACGAGAGGTTCAGCAGCACGGGCGTGAAGGCCGGAATCGCAAAGCGGCTCCAGGTATTGAGCACGCCGCCGGCCAGGGCCACCAGCGACATGAAGAAAATGTAGGGGAAGGTGATGCGGGTGAGCTGGACGGTGAGCTCGAACTTGCTGGCGTCGGCAGAAAAGCCCGGTGCGGTGGCGTAGATGATCAGCGGGGAGGCGATGGTGCCGAGAATCGAAACCAGCAACACGGCCAGACCCAGGGCGCTGGCCACGTGGTTGACCAGCCGGTGGGTTTCTTCCTCACCGCGTTTGTTCTTGTATTCGGCCAGAATGGGCACGAACGCCTGCGAAAATGCGCCTTCGGCAAACATCCGGCGCAGCAGGTTGGGCAGGCGGAAGGCAACGAAGAACGCGTCGGTTTCCACGCCGGCTCCAAAGGCGCGGGCAACCACGAAGTCGCGCACGAAACCGAGTATTCGCGACAGCAGGGTCATGCCGCTGACGGTGGCGAGGGCGCGCAGAAGATTCATCGAAGCCATAGGAAAGCCGGTAAGAAGAACGCAAAAAGGGTCCACTTTAGCGGCTTGTTGCGCGACGCAGCAATGCGAATTGCCTGCCGGATGTGCGCCATTGCCTGCCCGCCGGGCGAGTTTTGAAGCGATGGGGTAAAATGGCGCAAATTTTTTTGAGTCTCGACCCCAATGAAAACGACGTTCCTGGATTTTGAGCAGCCCATCGCGGAGCTCGAGGCAAAGATCGAAGAACTACGCTTTGTGCAGGATGACTCGGCGGTGGACATCTCCGAAGAGATTGCCCGTCTGGAACAGAAGAACTACGGGCTGACCAAGGACATCTACGCCAAGCTCTCACCCTGGCAGTGCGCTCTGGTGGCGCGTCACCCGCAGCGGCCCTACACACTCGATTACGTGGAGCACATCTTCACCGACTTCGAGGAGCTGCACGGAGACCGCAGCTTTGCCGACGACAAGGCCATCGTCGGCGGTCTGGCCCGCTTCAACGGCCAGCCGTGCATGGTCATCGGCCACCAGAAGGGGCGCGATACCAAGGAAAAGATCTTCCGCAACTTCGGCATGCCGCGCCCCGAGGGCTATCGCAAGGCGCTGCGCATGATGCGGCTGGCCGAGAAGTTCGGCCTGCCGGTGTTTACCTTTGTGGATACGCCGGGCGCCTATCCGGGCATCGATGCCGAAGAGCGCGGCCAGTCCGAGGCCATCGGCCACAACCTGTTCGAAATGACCGAACTGAAGGTGCCGCTGATCTGCACCATCATCGGCGAAGGTGGCTCGGGTGGTGCGCTGGCGATTGCCGTCGGCGACCAGTTGCTGATGCTCCAGTATTCCACCTACTCGGTGATCTCGCCGGAAGGCTGTGCGTCCATCCTCTGGAAGAGCGCCGACCGGGCACCCGACGCGGCCGAGACGATGGGCATCACGGCCGGCCGCCTGAAGTCGCTGGGCCTCGTGGACAAGGTGATCAGCGAACCCGTGGGCGGCGCCCACCGGGATCATCGCGCGATGGCCCAGAGCCTCAAGCGCGCCCTGCAGGACGCCCTTCGCCAGGTCAGCGACCTGTCGACTTCCGAGCTGCTTGAACGGCGTTTCGAGCGCCTCATGAGCTACGGAAAATTCAAGGAAATTGCGGTCAACTGACCTGCTTTTGCACGTAGAGCGGAGCTGGCGGCAACTGCCGTCGCCCGCCCGGCGTGTGCGGGCAGGCCTTTCAGGCGGGCTCGATTCCACGGTTCTACTCCATGTGCTGGCCGGTTTGCGACCCATGCTGGGGTTTGAACTGGCGGCATGTCACGTGCGCCACGGCCTCGTTTCCGGTTCGGAAGTCTGGGCCGACATCTGCCTCGCGCTGTGCGATCAACTCGAAGTGCCGCTTGCCGTCTGCGATGTGCAGGTCGACCGCCGCCATTCCGGTGGCCTGGAGGCCGCAGCGCGGGAGGCGCGGCGTGCGGCGCTGCTGGGTTTTGGCGACGACTGGCTGGCGTTGGCCCATCACCGGGACGACCAGGCCGAAACCGTGTTGTTCCGGGCCATTCGCGGCACCGGCGTGCGCGGTGCCGGCGGGATGCGCGCCTCGGTGCCGGGCCGGGGTGCCGCCGGCGTGTGGCGCCCCTTGCTGGACGTGCCGCGGCATGAGCTCCTGGCCTATGCGAAGGCCCGCGGGCTGGCGTGGATAGAAGATCCGAGCAACGCTGACAGTCGTTTTTCCCGCAATTTTCTGCGTAAGGACATCATGCCAGCCATCGAGGAACGCTTTCCTGGCGCATCCGCGGGGCTGGCGCGGCTCGGCCGCTTGTGCGGCGAGGCCTCCGTCCTGCTGGGCGATCTGGCCGCTGGCGATCTCGCCGCGCTGGCGCTGCCCGGATCGGCCCGCTTCCGGCGGACTGCTGCCCTGCAGCTTTCGTCTCCCCGTCTGCGTAACGTGATGCGCCACCTGCTGGCCGGCTCCGGCGAAGCGATGCCCGATGAAGACCGTCTGCGCGAGACCGAGAGACAGTTTCGTCTTGATGACGCGGACGCCGGTTTGCGCCTGCCATTCGGCAAGGTGGCCCTGTGCGTGTATCGGGATGGCTGGTGGCTGGAGCCGCTGAGCGCCGAGGCCGCGCCGGGGAGTGTCGCGTGGAGCGGGGAGCCGTCGGTAGGGTGGGCTGGCGGGAGGGTCGCCTTCGGGGTGACGACGGGAGAAGGGCTGGCGGCGAGGCTGATCGCCGGCCAGCCTTGCGAACTGCGCTGCCGCAGAGGGGGCGAGCGCCTGCGCCTCCATGCGCACGGCACCTCACGGACGCTCAAGAACCTTCTTCAGGAAGCCGGCGTGCCGCCCTGGTTGCGCAGCCATCTGCCGCTGCTGTGGATTGGCGGGCGGCTGGCGTGGGTTGGCGGTGTGGGTGTGGCAGACGAGTTTCGGTGCCCGCCGGGCGAGGCGGGCATGATGCCGGTCTGGTTTCGTTTGTAGGCGTGTCAGTCCCGGCCCGGCGCGAGTAGCTGCGCCAGCTCGACTGCCGAGCGCACGCCCATTTTCTCGAACACCCGCGAACGGTGCACTTCCACGGTGCGCATCGAGATACTCAGTTCGTCGGCGATGACCTTGTTGAACTTGCCGACCAGCACCAGTTGCATCACTTCCTGCTCGCGGGGGGTGAGTTGGGCGAGTAGGCCGGCGACGTTGGCCTGGGTTTCCTGGTTGGCCTGGCGGCGCGCGTTGGATTCCAGCGCACGGATCACCACATCGACCAGCGCGTTGTCGTCGAAGGGCTTTTCGAGGAAGTCGAAAGCCCCTTTCTTGAGCGCACCGACGGCCATCGGCACGTCGCCGTGACCGGTGAGGAAGATGACCGGCAAGGTGTTGCCCCGTTCGAGCAGGGCGTCGAAGCATTCAAGGCCGCTCATCTCGCGCATGCGGATGTCCAGCACGATGCAGCCGCGCCAGTCGGGCCGCCATGCAGCGAGAAAATCCTCGGCCGAAGGCCAGGCCCGGGATTCGACCTTGCGGGTGCGGAACAGCCAGCTGAGGGCGTCGCGGACGGCTTCGTCGTCGTCGACTATGTGGGCAAATGGCGTGGCGAGGGGCGGGTTCATGATTGGGTGACGGGCAGCGAGAAGTTGAAAATCGTACCACCGCCCGGCCGGGCCTCGAATGTGAGGCGGCCGCGGTGGAGTTCGGCGATGGAACGGCAGATGTTGAGGCCCATCCCCATGCCTTCTTCCTTGGTGGTGAAGAAGGGGGCAAATAGCTTTTCGGCCACTTCGGGCGGGATGCCCTGGCCCCGGTCGGCAACCGTGACGATCAGCATGCCCTCGTGTTCGCGGGTGGTCAGCTGCAGCCGGCGCTCGCTGCGGGGTGTGCTGGACATGGCGTCCATGCCGTTCCTGATCAGGTTGACGGCCACCTGCTCGATCATCACCGGATCGGCGAGGATGGGCGGCAGGGCTTCGGCGAGATCGAGGTCGATGGCTACGCCGCGGCGATCGGCGTCGGGCTCCACCAGCCCGACCGATTCGCGGATGGTCGCGTCGAGATCCACCGTTTCGAACTTGGGTTCGCTGCGCCGCACAAAGCCATGCACGCGGCGGATGATCTGGCCGGCGCGCTGGGCCTGCTTGCCGATCTTGTGGAGCACGCCGGTGAGCTCGGTTTGCGACAGGTCGCCGTGCTCGATCATGTTGAGGCAGCCGGTGTTGTAGCTGGAAATTGCGGCCAGTGGCTGGTTGAGTTCGTGGGCCAGGGTCGAGGCCATTTCGCCCATCGTGACCAGACGCGCGGTGGCCTGCAGGCGTTCCTGCTGCTGGCGGGCCAGTTCCTGGGTGCGTTTCTGGTCGGAGACATCCACCATCGAGCCCATCCATCCGATCTGGCGGCCGTTGGCGTCGATCAGCGGCGCCTCGATCAGCAGCGCGTCGAAGCGCTCGCCGTCGCGGCGCATCAGGCGGATCTCCACGCCCTGCGACGGGGCGTTGCCGCCGAGGATCATGGAGTGCACTTCGTAGGTGCGGTCGAGCGCTTCGGGCGCCCAGTAGGGCATGGGCGGCATCAGGCCGACGAGCTCCTCGGCGCTCCAGCCGACCATGCGGCAGAAGGCCGGGTTGACGTAGGTGATGCGGCCCTGCATGTCGCGGGCGCGCATGCCGGTGTTGAGCGAATCCTCCATCGCCTTTCGAAAGGCATGTTCGCTGCCCAGCGCCTGTTCGGCAGCCTGCCGGCGCTGCATGTGCCGGCGCAGTTGCCACAGGCTCCAGACGATGGCCGCGGCGAGCACGCCGAGGGAGCTCATCAACAGCAGCGAAATCCAGCGTACTTCGCTTTTATAGGCGGTGATGACCAGGTTGAGCCCGTGGCCAGGGGGCTCGAAGGGGATTTCGTAAGCCAGCGTCGATACCGGCGAAACCTTCGACCTGGCGGCGATTTCGGTGCCCAGATTGTTGGTGATCGATACCCGGTAGCGCTCAGAAAACCACCACGGAACCTGTCTTGCCAGCATCCCGTTGACGGAATACACGCCGACCACCGAGCCTATATAACGCCCGCCTTCGAAGATCGGCACGTGCACCTCGAAGTGGGTCTGGTTGTCGATGACCGCGTAGGCATCGCTATAAACCGGCCGGCCGAGGGTCCGGGACAGGCGGTAGGCGGCGCTGGACGGAAAGACGTCGGTGGTTTCGCCGACCAGATGGCTCTCGGTGTAGGGCGGCTCGGCCCCCTTGACCTTGCCGCCCGCGTCGAGCCACAGGATGCGGATCAGCCCGCTTTCCGGGTCGAGGGCGCGCTTGAGGCGGGCCTGGATGGTGCCCTCGTTGGGGGAGTGGACGTCGTTGCCGGTCAGCAGATTCGGCCCGAGCTGGGTGAGCTGCGCGTCATTGCGCTCGAACTGGAAGGAAAGGTTCTGTTCCATCCACAGCACGTCGTTGATCAGCGTGGCACGCTGCTCTTCGGCGTCCTGGCGGTGGGTGAGCCACAGCAGGGCCGCCATCGTGGCGATGAAAAGCGTCACGGCAGCGTAGGGCAGGCTCCAGTACCAGCGCGGTGGTGCTGCGGTCGGGTTAGGCAAGGGGTTGAGGTTCACGGGTTGAGGGACTCCCTTATCGCTGCTCTGGAGCGGTGCGGCCATCCGCTCTTTCCACACTGCGGATAACCACAATAGAAGATCAGCTTGCGGCTTTCGATACTGTAAGTGCAATAAATTACGTGTTCGACCGATAAAAAAATTCAGTGATTTCCTGTTGAGGAGACAAAGATGAAAATTCGCACCGCATTGTTCAGCCTTGCTGCCCTGGGCTTGTGTAGCACTGCCGTGGCCCAAGCGCCGATCGTCATCAAGTTCAGCCATGTGGTGGCGGCCGATACACCCAAAGGCAAGGCCTCTGAATTTTTCAAGAAACGCGCCGAAGAGCTGACCAAGGGCAAGGTCAAGATCGAGGTCTACGCCAACAGCGCACTTTACAAGGACAAGGAAGAACTGGAGGCCCTGCAATTGGGCGCCGTGCAGATGCTGGCCCCGTCGCTGGCCAAGTTCGGCCCGCTGGGCGTGAAGGAGTTCGAGGTTTTCGATCTGCCCTACATTTTTGACGATTACACCGATCTGCACCGCATCACCCAGGGTCCGGTCGGCGCCGGCATCCTGAAGAAGCTGGAGCCCAAGGGCATAGTCGGCCTTTCGTACTGGGATAACGGCTTCAAGTCATTCTCTGCCAACACCCCGATCCGCACTCCTGCCGATCTCAAAGCCAAAAAGCTGCGCATCCAGTCCTCCAAGGTGCTGGAAGAGGAAATCCGAGTCGTCGGCGGCATGCCGCAGGTGATGGCCTTCTCGGAGGTTTACCAGGCGCTGCAGACCGGTGTTGTGGATGGCACCGAGAACCCGCACTCCAACATGTACACCCAGAAAATGCATGAGGTGCAGAAGTATCTGACGGTGACCGATCACGGCTACCTGGGTTACGCGGTCATCGCCAACAAGAAGTTCTGGGACGGCCTGCCCGGCGAGGTGCGCGGCCAGCTCGAACAGGCGATGAAGGAGTCCACGGTTTTCGCCAACAAGATTGCCCAGGAAGAAAACGACAAGTCCCTCGAGGCCATCAAGAAGAGCGGCAAGACCCAGGTCTATGTGCCGACGAAGGATGAAAAGCTGGCCTTCAAGAAGGCGATGCTGCCCGTGCATCAGAAGATGGAAGGCCGCATCGGCAAGGATTTACTCCAGTCCATCTACAAGGAAACCGGCTTCGATCCTGCGAAGCTGTAAATCCCGCCTGGTTCTCTCTGTCCATCGTGTCCACCGTTGCGCCATGCGCTGCGGTGAGACCGGTCGCAAACTTTTGCGAGGCTGAATCATGAAAATACTTGATCACCTGGAGGAGTGGATCATCACCCTCCTGATGGGCGGCGCCACGACCATCATCTTTGTGTCCGTGATGCACCGCTACCTGGCCGGGCTCAGCATTCCCGGCCTGCAGGACTGGCTGCTGTCCCTCAATGTCAGCTGGGCCCAGGAGCTCTGCATCATCATGTTCGTGTGGATGGCCAAGTTCGGCGCTGCCTATGGCGTGCGTACCGGTATCCACGTGGGCGTCGATGTGCTCATCAACCGCCTCTCGGACCGCAGCCGGGCGAAGTTCATCATTCTCGGCCTGCTCGCCGGCGCGTTGTTTACCGGCGTTGTTGCCACCCTTGGCGCCCATTTCGTGTGGGAGAACGGTGCCCACCACGCCTTCCTGCAGATGACCGGTGCCGAGATCGGAGAGGTGCCCGAAGGCCCGACCACGCCAGACCTCGAATGGCCGACCTGGATGGTTTATAGCGCCATTCCGCTGGGCTCCAGCCTGATGTGCTTCCGCTTCCTGCAGGTGGCGCTGAATTTCGTCCGCACCGGCGAACTTCCGCATCACGATCACGGGCACGTGGATGGCCTTGAAGAAGAGCTGGCGGTGGATGCGGACGTCTACGGCATGGACGACAACCTGCACATGCATGACCTCAAGCACACCCCGCTGGGTGATGGCAAGAAAGGAGGCCGCAAATGAACGCCGCAATCATCTTCGGCATCCTGCTCGTGCTGATGCTGACGGGCATGCCGATCTCCATCTCGCTCGGCCTCACCGTGCTGAGCTTCCTGTTCACCATGACCGAGGTGCCGCTCGAATCGGTGGCGCTCAAGCTGTTCACCGGCATCGAGAAGTTCGAAATCATGGCGATTCCGTTCTTCATCCTGGCCGGCAATTTCCTCACCCACGGCGGGGTGGCCAAGCGCATGATCAACTTTGCCACCAGCATGGTCGGGCACTGGTACGGCGGCCTGGGCCTTGCCGGCGTGATGGCCTGTGCGCTGTTCGCCGCGGTGTCCGGTTCGTCGCCGGCAACGGTGGTGGCGATCGGCTCGATCCTTTTGCCGGCGATGGTGCGGGCGGGTTTTCCGAACAAGTTCGGCGCCGGCATCATCACCACGGCGGGGGCGCTGGGCATCCTGATCCCGCCGTCCATCGTCATGGTGATGTACTCGGTGGCCACCAACACATCGGTGGGCGCGCTGTTCATGGCCGGCGTGGTGCCCGGCCTGGCGCTGGCGGCAACCTTGGGTGGCGTGACCTGGTATCGCGCCCGCAAGTTCGACTACCCGCGCCAGCCCAAGGCAAGCACCGTCGAGCGGCTCAAGGCCTTCCGGGAGTCGGTGTGGGGCTTGCTGCTGATCATCGTGGTGATGGGCGGGATCTACACCGGCATGTTCACCCCGACCGAAGCGGCGGCGATGAGTGCCGTGTACGCCTTCGTCGTCGCGGTGTTCGTGTATCGCGACATGCCACTGCGTGATGTGCCGAGGGTGCTGCTCAACTCCGCCAACATGTCGGCGATGTTGCTCTACATCATCACCAATGCGGTGCTGTTCTCTTTCATCATGACCAACGAGAACATCCCGCAGGCGCTGGCCGAATGGATGCTGGGCAACGGCCTGGGGGTGATTGCCTTCCTGCTGGCGGTGAACGTGCTGCTGCTTCTGGCGGGCAACTTCATGGAGCCGTCGAGCATCGTGCTGATCTTCGCGCCGATCTTGTTCCCGGTGGCGATGAAGCTGGGCATCGACCCGGTGCACTTCGGCATCATCATGGTGGTGAATATGGAGGTCGGCATGTGCCATCCGCCGGTGGGCCTCAACCTGTATGTGGCCTCGGGGATCACCAAGATGGGCATTACCGAGCTTACCGTGGCGGTGTGGCCGTGGCTGCTGTCGATGCTGGTTTTCCTGGGCCTTGTCACCTATTGGCCGGGTCTGTCCTTGTGGTTCCCGCGGATGCTCGGGATGCTGTAAGGGCCTTTCAAGAACCGATCCTGAAGCGCGCCCTGCGGGGCGCGTTTTTTTTCGGGGGTACGCCGGTTTGGACGGCCTGCGCAGTTGTGATAAAAGGGCGTGTTTCCCGCGGCCATCCCCGACCGCGCGCATTGTCTGCGAGGCTCTCGTTGTCCCAGTCGTTGCCCCAACATTCCCCCGCACCCGAACACGATTGCTACCACTGCGGCTTGCCGATTCCCGCCGGCGTCGATCTTCCCGTCGACGTCGACGGCGCCCGGCATCAGATGTGCTGCACCGGCTGCCAGGCGGTGGCCGAGTCCATCGTCAGCAGCGGCCTTATCGATTACTACCGCCGCCGCGACGCCATGCCCGAGCAGGCCCGCGACGCCATGCCCGACGAGCTGAAGGATCTCGGGCTTTTTGATCACCCGGATTTTCAGCAGGGCTTCGTCAAGCCGGTGGGCGAGCACGAGCGCGAAGCGGCGCTGATCCTCGAAGGCATCACCTGCGCCGCCTGCATCTGGCTCAACGAGCAGCACGTTGCGCATCAGCCCGGCGTCACGGCCATCGACATCAACTACGCCACCCGCCGTGCCCGGGTGCGCTGGGACGAGCGGCGCATCAAGCTGTCCGACATCCTGGCCGCGATCCAGGCCATCGGTTACCGGGCCTATCCCTACGACGCGGCCCGTTCCGAGCAGATTTCCCAGCGCGAGCGCAGGTCTGCCCTGTGGCGTCTGTTCGTGGCCGGCTTCGGCATGATGCAGGTGATGATGTATGCCTTCCCGGCCTACATCGCCGAGGACGGCGACATCACCGCCGACATCGAGAGCCTGATGCGCTGGGCCAGTTTGATTCTCACCGCACCGGTGGTGCTGTATTCGGCCGCGCCTTTCTTCAGCCACGCCTGGCGTGATGTACGCCTGCGCCGGCTGGGCATGGACGTGCCGGTGGCGCTTGGCATCGGCGCGGCCTTTGTCGCCAGTTGCTGGGCAACCTTCATCGGCCACGGCGAGGTGTATTTCGACTCGGTGACGATGTTCGTGTTCTTCCTGCTGTGCGGCCGCTACGTCGAGATGCTGGCGCGCCAGAAGGCCGTGCGCGGTGTGGAGGAACTGGGCAAGGCCCTGCCGGCCTTCGCCGAGCGTCTGGCCGCCTGGCCCGGGCCGGATGGCGAGAAGGTGCCGGTTTCCCAGCTTCTGACCGGCGACGTGATCCGCGTCAAGCCCGGTGAAGCGCTGCCCGCCGACGGCGTCGTCGTCGAAGGCGAGAGCAACGCCAACGAGGCCCTGCTTACGGGCGAAAGTCGCCCGGTGCCCAAGCGGCCGGGCTCGGCAGTCACCGGCGGCAGCGTGAATATCGGCAGCCCGCTGTGTGTCCGCGTGACGCGCACCGGCGAGCACACGCGCCTCGCGGCAATTCGCCAGCTGATGGAGCGGGCCTCGGCCGAAAAGCCCCGCGTCGTCCAGCAGGCCGACAGATTCGCCGCTTACTTCATCGTTGCGCTGCTGGTGCTGGCCGCGGTAACCGCCGCCTGGTGGTACTGGCACGACCCCGACCGGGCCCTGTGGGTCTTTGTCTCGGTGCTGGTCGTGAGCTGCCCCTGCGCGCTGTCCCTGGCAACGCCGGTGGCCCTGACGGTGGCCACCGATGCTCTGGCGCGAATGGGGGTACTCGTCACCCGCGGCCACGCCATCGAGGCCCTGGCGCGGGCCGACCACTTTGTTTTCGACAAAACCGGCACGCTGACCTACGGCGAGATGCGGGTTGAGCAGGTGCGCCTGCTGGGCGCCATCGCTGAAGCCCGGGCGCGGCAGCTCGCTGCCGGCCTCGAACAGGGCTCGGAGCACGCCATTGCGGCTGCGCTGCGCCTCGGCGGCGGCAACGCTCCGCTGCCGGCCTTTGCCGGGTTGACGGCAACGACGGGGCAGGGCGTCGCCGGCGTCCTCGACGGCACACCTTACCGGATCGGTCGCCCGGCTTTCGTCGCCGAACTCGTCGGCACCCCGGTGCCAGACGTGCTGCTGGACGATGAACGCTCTGGCCGCACGGTGATCGCGCTGGCGTCCAGCGCTGGCTGGCTGGCCGGCTTTGCGCTCTCCGACGGCTTGCGCGAAGACTGCCCGGCGGCGTTCGAATCGCTACGCGGCAAAGGCATCGAACTGTCGATCTTCAGCGGTGACACGCCCTCCACCGTCGAGGCGCTCGCCGGCCGGCTGGGTGTGCAGCACGCCCTCGGCGGAATGACCCCCGAGGGCAAGCACGCGGCCCTCATTGCGCTGCAAAAGGGCGATGCGGTCATTGCGATGGTTGGCGACGGCGTCAATGACGCGCCGGTGCTGGCCCAGGCCCAGGTTTCGGTTGCCATGGGCGGCGGCACCGACCTGGCCCGCAACCAGGCCGACATCGTGCTTCTTTCCGGACGCCTAGGCTCGCTGGCGGAGGGCGTCACGCTGTCACGTCGTGCGCTGACCATCATCCGCCAGAACCTGTGGTGGTCCTTTGCCTACAATTTCACCGCTGTGCCGCTCGCCATGTCCGGGTTCGTCACGCCCTGGATGGCCGGTATCGGCATGTCGGCGAGCTCACTTCTCGTTGTTCTCAACGCCTTGCGTCTGCAGCGCAAGCGCCCTCGCTGAGTCGCCATCATGGAAAGTCTTTACCTTCTCATCCCGCTTTCGATTGTCCTGGTTTTCGTGATCGGACTGATTTTCTGGTGGTCTGTACGCAGTGGCCAGTTCGACGATCTGGAGGGGCCGGGCTACCGAGTGGTGAGCGACGACGACGATCCGCCCACCGAGGGTGGCCCGGCAAGGCGCCCGAAAGCGAAGCCCTGACCCCGTAGTTCAAATCATTCCCCCTTCAGTTGAAAGGGTTTTGATTAAGATCAAGTCGGCCCCCAGAACACTTCGGCATACTTCGCGCCAGGTTGAAGACGCAAACATGAGCAACAAAAAAGCCGTCTTCCTGGCACGTGGTGCCAAAAGCTGAAGTCTCTCTGTTGGGGTTGGGGGTGCGCGATGCGCACCCTTTTTTTTGTTTGTATTTTTACCTGTCGCCTGCCGCTCTTCGGCCGTTTCTTCCGGTTTGCTCCCCACGCTCCTCTCGTGCTCGGCCCTGTTGGTCAGGGCGCGCAGCCTCCTGTTTACGCGTCACCGTTTACCATCGAGCCGAAAAACGCCGATGTGACGCATCAACCTGTTAAAATTCCAAGCTTTCGGTTTTTCGACCATCCTTTGAATCACGGAGTCCAGTCTCATGGCTATTGAACGCACCCTTTCCATCATCAAGCCCGATGCCGTCGCCAAGAACGTAATCGGCCAGATCTACGCCCGCTTCGAAGGCGCCGGCCTCAAGGTCATCGCGTCCAAGATGGCTTACCTGTCCGAGCGTGAAGCCGGCGAGTTCTACGGCGTGCACAAAGAGCGTCCCTTCTTCAAGGATCTGGTCTCCTTCATGACTTCCGGCCCGGTGATGATCCAGTGTCTGGAAGGCGAAGGCGCAATCGCCAAGAACCGCGACCTGATGGGCGCCACCGACCCGAAGAAGGCCGCTCCCGGCACCATTCGCGCCGATTTCGCCGAATCCATCGACGCCAACGCCGTGCATGGCTCCGATGCTCCGGAAACCGCAGCCGTGGAAATCGCTTTCTTCTTCCCCGGCATGAACGTTTACAGCCGTTAATGATCTCTACCGGCGGGATGAAATTTCTTCCTCCCGCCGGTCTGGATGGATACATACGTGGTCAATCTCCTCGATTTCGACGCAGCAGCCCTCACCGACTGGTTTCTCCAGCAGGGTGAGAAACCTTTTCGTGCCAAGCAGGTGCTCCGTTGGGTGCATCGTTTCGGCGCGACCGATTTCGAGCAGATGACCGACGTCGCCAAGTCGCTGCGGGCCAAGCTCGCGACGACTGCCAGCATTACGCCGCCCGTGCCGGTACGTGACAGCATCTCCACCGACGGAACGCGCAAGTGGCTTCTCGACGTGGGCAACGCCAACGCGGTCGAAACGGTGTTCATCCCCGAAACCAACCGCGGCACCCTGTGCATTTCGTCGCAGGCCGGCTGCGCCCTCGACTGCGCCTTCTGCTCGACGGGCAAGCAGGGCTTCAACCGCAATCTCACCGCGGCCGAAATCATCGGCCAGTTGTGGCTGGCAAACCGCATGCTTGGCGCCAACGGCGACGGCGAGCGGGTCATCAGCAACGTGGTGATGATGGGCATGGGCGAACCCCTGGCCAACTTCGAGAATGTCGTCTCCGCGCTCAACCTGATGCTCGACGACAACGCCTACGGCCTGTCCCGGCGCCGCGTCACGGTGTCCACATCCGGCATCGTCCCGGCCATGGACCGCTTGCGTGATGCGTGCCCGACAGCCCTGGCCGTGTCGCTGCACGCCTCCAACGATGCGCTGCGCGACAAGCTGGTGCCGATCAACCAGAAGTATCCCCTGCGCGAACTGATGGCCGCCTGCCTGCGCTATCTCGAACGTGCCCCGCGGGATTTCATCACTTTCGAATACGTCATGCTCGACGGAATCAACGATTCCGATGCCCATGCCCGCGAACTCGTCGCCCTTGTGCGCGACGTGCCGTGCAAGTTCAACCTGATTCCGTTCAATCCTTTCCCGAACTCCGGTTTCGATCGTTCGCCGGCACCGCGCATCAAGCGCTTCGCCGAGATCCTGATCGATGCCGGCATCGTCACCACCACCCGCAAGACCCGTGGCGACGACGTGGACGCCGCCTGCGGCCAGCTGGCCGGACAGGTCACGGACAAGACCCGCCGCACCACCCGCATCATTCCGGTCGCCGGAGCGTGAGCATAAAACGCGCCCTGCCTGCCCTCGCGTTGCTGCTCGCCCTTGGCGGCTGTGCGGCTCCCCAGTTCGGCGGGCCGCTGGCCAGCGTCGAGCGGCCCGTGTCCGAGCAGCCTGTGATCACTGACGCGCGCCGCAAGGCCAAGGTGCACGTGGAACTGGGGCAGGCCTATTTTCAGGTTGGCCGTTTTGGTGTCGCCCTTGACGAAGCCAAGGCCGCCGCCACCTACGATCCCGGTTATGCGCCGGCTTTCCAGCTGATGGGGCTGGTGCACATGTTCCTCGAAGAGAATGCGGTGGCTGTCGCCAACTTCGAACATGCGCTGAAACTCGCCCCCGGTGACCCCGAAATTCAGAACAGCTACGGCTGGTTCCTGTGCTCCACAGGCAAGGAAACCGCAGGGCTCGAGCAGCTCTCGGCCGCGGCCCGTAACCCGTATTACCAGAGTTCGACGCGGGCTTTTGCCAACGCCGGGCTGTGCCAGCTGCGGCTCAAGAACGATGCCGCGGCTGAAGTGCTTTTCCAGCGCGCAATCGACGCCGACAACGGTAACCTGCAGGCGCTGTACCACCTGGCCGCGATCAAGTACCGGCACGGCGCCTATGATCTGGCGAAGCGTTATCTTGCCGCGTTGCATCAGGGCGGCGATCCAACAGCCGAAAGCCTGTGGCTCGCCATCCGCGTCGAGCGCAAGCTTGGCGACCGCGGCGCCGAGGCCGCTTTCGTTCAGCAACTGCGACGCCGCTTCGCCGGCTCCCCCGAATACCAGGCTTTCTTGCAAGGGCAGTATCAGTGACAGATCCTCAAGTTTTGCCGCTTCCCCAGCAAACTTCATCCCAGGAGTTTTCCACCGGCGACACCTTGCGGCGCGCCCGTGTGGCCCAGGGGCTCAGCGTCGCCGAAGTCGCGAATTCCCTGAAGCTCAATCCACGCCAGATCGAGGCGCTCGAATCCGGGCGTTTCGATCAGTTGCCGGGCTACGCCTTCACGCGGGGTTTCCTGCGTAACTATGCCCGTCTGCTCAAGGTCGACGCCGCTCCGTTGCTGGCCGGACTGCAGGCTCCGGGCAGCAGCGACGCAATGGAACTCTCGCCGGCCTCGAACGCCCAGGGGGACATGCCGCAGGTTGGAAGAGGGCGTTTCCGGCGCTCCGTGATTCCTGGCGTGCTTGCCGCGCTTGGGCTGTTCGGCATCGTCGTCGCCGGCTGGTACTACGACGCCCAGCGTAAAAAACCTGCCGACGAATTGATCGCCAGCCTTCCGGCGCCCGCCGAGCTTCAGACTCCGCAGGTCGAGCCGGCGCCGCCAGCCGTTGCGGCCGCAGCCCCGGCTCAGCCCGCCGATTCGCAGCCGGTTGCGGTGCTTCCGTCGCCTGTCGTGGTGGCCCCTGAGGCTGCGCCGGCAAGCGTCGAGGCTCCCAAGCCCGAAACCGGCAGGGACCGCCTGGTTTTCCAGTTCGAGCAGGACGCCTGGGTAGAAGTGAAGGACAAGAGCGGCAAGATCGTCTTTTCCCAGCTGGGCAAGGCCGGTTCCCGCCAGGAAGTCCAGGCGGCCGCTCCCATGTCCCTTGTGGTCGGCAATGCCCGTTACGTGAAGCTCGAGCGCAACGGCAGTCCGGTCGATCTCCGAGCCTCCACCAAGGTGCCGGTTGCCCGCATCAAGCTTGATTGAATAGACGTACTATGGATCTTCTTATTTCCGGGCGTGCAGGCGCCCGCCGCTTGAGTCGCCAGGTGCGTGTGGGCCATGTGCTGATCGGTTCCGACGCTCCGGTGGTCGTCCAGTCGATGACCAACACCGATACCGCCGACGATTTTGCCACGACGATGCAGATCGCCCAGCTGGCGCGGGCTGGCTCTGAGCTTGTGCGGATCACCGTCAATAATGACGAAGCCGCCAAGGCCGTACCTAAAATCCGCGAAAAGCTGTTGTCGATGAATCTCGATGTGCCGCTGGTCGGTGATTTCCACTACAACGGTCATAAGCTGCTGATGGACAACCCGGCCTGCGCCGAGGCCCTCGACAAGCTGCGCATCAATCCCGGCAACGTCGGCCAGGGTGTCAAGCGCGACACCCAGTTTGCATCGATCGTCGAAATGGCCTGCCGCTACGACAAGCCGGTGCGCATAGGCGTTAACTGGGGCAGTCTCGACCAGTCCGTGCTGGCGCGGATCATGGACGAAAACGCTACCCGCGCGATTCCCCGCGATGCCGGCGCCGTGATGCGCGAGGCGCTGGTCACCTCGGCGCTGGAATCCGCCCTCAAAGCCGAAGAATACGGCCTCGCCGGCAACAAGATCATCCTGTCGGCCAAGGTCAGCAGCGTGCAGGATCTGATCGCCGTGTATCGCGATCTGGCTGCCCGCTGTGATTACCCGCTGCACCTCGGGCTCACCGAGGCCGGCATGGGTTCGAAGGGCATCGTCGGCTCCACCGCGGCGCTGGCCGTGTTGCTGCAGGAAGGGATCGGCGACACCATTCGTGTTTCCCTCACGCCCGAACCCAACGGCAGCCGTACCCAGGAAGTCATCGTTGCCCAGGAGATCCTGCAGACGATGGGCCTGCGCGCCTTTACGCCGATGGTTACGGCCTGCCCGGGTTGCGGCCGCACCACCAGTACGCTGTTCCAGGAAATGGCCTCCGACGTTCAGAGCTTCGTCCGCGACAACATGCCCCTGTGGCGCGACCGGTTCGACGGCGTGGAAAACATGACTCTGGCCGTGATGGGCTGCATCGTGAACGGCCCCGGCGAGAGCAAGCACGCCAACATCGGCATCTCGCTGCCCGGCACCGGGGAAACGCCGGCCGCCCCGGTGTTCGAGGATGGCGTCAAGACGCTGACGCTTCGCGGCGACAACATTACCAACGAGTTCAAGGCCATCATCGAACGCTATGTGGCCCGCACTTATCCCAAGAAGGGCGTGTTGGCCTGAGTGCCCGCGCCAACCAGAAAAACAAAGGGAATCATGAGCAAGACCCTCCAGGCCGTGCGCGGGATGAATGACATCCTGCCCGACGACGCTGAAGTCTGGGAGCAATTCGAGGACATCGTCCGCGACTGGCTGCACAGCTACGGCTACCGCCCGATCCGCATGCCGATCGTCGAACCGACTCCGCTTTTCAAGCGTGCCATCGGCGAGGTGACCGACATTGTCGAGAAGGAAATGTATTCGTTCGAGGACGCCCTCAACGGCGAACACCTCACGCTGCGTCCGGAAGGCACGGCTTCCTGCGTGCGGGCGGTCATCCAGCACAATCTGCTGTTCGGCAATCCTCGTCGGCTGTACTACCACGGCCCGATGTTCCGCCATGAGCGCCCCCAGAAAGGCCGCTACCGCCAGTTTCACCAGGTGGGTGTCGAGGCTATGGGTTTCGACGGGCCGGATATCGATGCCGAGCACATCCTGATGTGTGCCCGCCTGTGGGATGACCTCGGTCTTGAAGACGTCAAGCTGGAGATCAACTCCCTCGGCAGCAGCGAGGAGCGGGCCGCCCACCGGGCCGCCCTGATCACTTACCTCGAAGCCCACCAGGACAGTCTCGACGAGGACGGAAAGCGGCGTTTATACACCAACCCGCTGCGCATTCTCGACACCAAGAACCCGGACTTGCAGGCCATTGTCGAAGCCGCACCGAAGCTGGCCGATTTTCTTGGCGAAGAGTCGCTGAAACACTTCGAGGGCGTTCAGACCATCCTCAAGGATGCCGGCCTGCCTTACCGTATCAACCATAGGCTGGTGCGCGGGCTCGACTACTACAACCGCACTGTCTTCGAGTGGGTTACCACCCGTCTTGGCGCCCAGGGCACCATTTGTGCCGGTGGCCGCTTCGACGGACTTGTCGCCCAGCTTGGCGGTAAGCCGGCTCCGGCCTGCGGTTTTGCAATGGGCATCGAACGCCTGTTGTCCCTTTGGCAGGAGTGCGGGGGTCGGGCGGAACGCGTTGTGCCCGATGTCTATGTCGTCCATTCCGGCGAAGCCGCCCTGCGGGCCGCTTTTCGCGTCTCCGAGGCCCTGCGCGGAACCGGTTTTGCGGTTACCCAGCATTGCGGCGGTGGCGGCTTCAAGTCGCAGATGAAACGTGCCGACGCCTCGGGCGCCCCCTTCGCCCTGGTGATTGGCGAGGACGAGGCTGCGGCTGGAGAAGTGAGCCTCAAACCCCTGCGCGACGGCGGCGAACAGATTCGCGTGCCGATGGATGCACTCCCCGAAACCCTGGCAGATCGCCTACTTGAATCGGAAGAAGACGATGGCAGCATTTGACCTCGAAGAGCAGGAACAGATTTCCCAGATCAAGGGCTGGTGGGAGCAACACGGCAAGCTCGTGACCTCGGTCGCGGTGGCTGCTGCGTTGGCTTCCGTCGGCTGGCAGGGCTGGAACTGGTACAAAGGCAAGCAGACGCTGGAAGCTTCCGCTCTCTACGACCAGCTCCAGAAGGCTGCCGGCGAGCGCAATGCGCCGAAGGCTCGCGAGGCTGCCGGTGTCCTGATCGACAAATACAGCGGGACCGCCTATGCCGGCCTGGCTGCACTGTTGTCGGCCAAGGTCCAGCTCGAGGCTGGCGATGCCAAGAATGCCCGCGTGCCTCTCGCCTGGGCTGCCGAGAAGGCCGGCGATGCGGCCTTGCGCGATCTGGCCAGGCTGCGTCTGGCGACCGTGATGTTCGACGACAAGGCTTACGACGAGGCGCTCGCTCAACTTCAGGCGCCGGCGGATGAGGGTTTCGCAGCCCGTTTCGCCGATCTTAAAGGCGATGTCCTCCTGGCCCAAGGCAAGAAGGAAGAAGCCCGCACGGCCTACAAGGCCGCGGTGAGCGCGCTCGAAAAGGCAACCAAGGCCGAAGCGGTGACGCTGCGTGAAATTGCCCAGGCCAAGCTGGATGCAGTCGGAGGTGCTCAATGAAGGCCCGACAGCTGGCTCTTGTCATGGCCGCTGCGCTGAGTCTCGGCGCGTGCAGTTCGCTCAATCCCTTTGCGTCCGGCGATTCAAAGAACAAGGCGCTCATGCCGCTGACCAATCCCGTCGCCATCACCGAAACCTGGAATGTGCGCCTGGGGAACGCAGGTGTTTTTGTCCTGCAGCCGGCACAGGTTAATGGCGCGGTTTTTGCGGCGGACAGCGAAGGCGACGTGGTGCGCGTCGAAAGTGGCCGCACGGTCTGGAAGACGCGTCTCAAGACGACGGTTTCGGGCGGTGTCGGTGCCAGTGCTGATCTGGTTGTGGTTGGTACGCCCAAGGGCGAGGTGATTGCCCTCGATGCGGCGTCGGGCGAGATCAAATGGCGGGTTGCGATCAGTGCCGAGGTACTGGCCCCGCCGGCCGTATCCGACGGCATCATCGTGGTGCGAGCTGCCGACAGTCGCCTGTTCGGGCTTGATCCGGCCGACGGCAAGCGCCGCTGGATGTATCAGCGGGCTACGCCGTCTCTGTCGCTGCGCAGCGCTGCGGGCGTGGTGCTTGACCGCAATGCCATCCTCGCGGGCTTTCCGGGGGGCAAGCTGGCTGCGATCAGTCCGGCCAATGGCAGCCTGATGTGGGAAGGCACGGTTGCGGTTCCGCGCGGGGCGACCGAGCTTGAGCGCATGGCCGACATCACCAGCCTGCCGGTGGTCGGTTCCCGTGCAACCTGCGCCGTTGCCTACCAGGGCCGGGTTGCCTGTTTCGACATGTCGAATGGTTCAACCCTCTGGACGCGGGATCTGTCCAGCTCGAGGGGGCTTGATCTCGATGAAAAACATGTTTTCGTCACTGACGACAAGGGCGCCGTGCACGCGCTCGACATTTCCAGTGGCGCAAGCGCCTGGAAACAGGATCTGCTTGCAGGCCGTGGCACCGGGCGTCCGCTGGCGTCGGGCGAGCACGTGGTGGTTGGCGATGGCGACGGCTATGTCCACCTTCTCCGGAAAGACGATGGATCCCTCGTCGGGCGCCAGCGCGCTGCTTCCAGTCCGATTCTTGCCGACCTGCAGCGTGCAGCCGGCGACATCATCGTCCAGACGCGCGACGGCAATATCGCCGCCGTCAACG
>Ga0209175_10000245_pt1 | contig 37828 bp, 26 predicted proteins | sample JI91814C2DNA_FD_187506 | JGI IMG/M metagenome (GOLD analysis project Ga0209175, IMG submission 187506) | Wastewater effluent complex algal communities from Wisconsin, to seasonally profile nutrient transformation and Carbon sequestration -... | ecosystem: Engineered > WWTP > Effluent > Algae...
CCAGCGTCGTGTGGTATTCAGTTACCTGCAGGATAAAGAGGCTGTTACTGAACTGTTTGGTACCGTAGCGGAGAAAGTAGCCGGTCGTCCTGGTGGATATACCCGGATCATTAAGTTAGGAGCCCGTCCCGGCGATAACGCTGAAAAAGCGATGATCGAACTGGTGGATTTCAACGAGATCTATGGTAAGGGTAAAGGAGAAGCGAAAGCTCCTGCCAAGAAAACACGTCGTTCCGCTGCAGCTAAGAAAAAGGCAGAAGGGGCGGCTGATAAAACAGAAGAAACACCTGCAGAAGATAAAGCAGGCGAATAATACAAACCACTGTTTTCTAAAAGCCCCGGATCTGATTCGGGGCTTTTTTATTGCAGCAAAACAGCCTAAATCAATTAATTTTAGAATTGCTTGCTGTAGATAGTTCAATTGTCAAAATCAACAATATGATGCACCCCTCGAACAGGGCTTTACAGCAATTCCGGAATGAAGTGGGTATCCGCTTTCAACTGTACAACAGCCTATTTACTTCTCTGCCATTTCACCGGATCGAAAAGACCGGTATCCTGCTCTCCCTCTTGTCCAATAACTGCGAGGAAGGCTATAAGAAGAAATTAAGTCCTACCGCCATCATTGATGATTTCTTTGCAAGACATACCACCTATGGCCGGGAACAGGAACGCAATGACCTGCTTTTTCGGTTTGTACAATACATCGAAAGGCAGGTTGTGCTTTTTGATGCCCTGGAAGATGCGGCCTTTAGAAATGTAAATGACCTGAACGGTGTGGGTACACTCAAACACCTGGAGTCCGAAGTGATCAGGGATAATAAAGAAGATGAGCTGGCCGCTAAACTAAAAGACTTTGCCGTTCGCCTCGTACTCACCGCTCACCCCACCCAGTTTTATCCCGGACCGGTATTGGGGATCATCAACGATTTATCAAAAGCACTGTCTGACAATAATACCAGTCTGATCAATACTTATCTGCAACAATTGGGCAAGACACCCTTCTTCAAAAAGAAAAAGCCCACGCCTTATGATGAAGCCATCTCCCTGGTCTGGTACCTGGAGAATGTATTTTATCCGGCAGCGGGTCGTATCATCAGTTCCCTGAAATCTCAGTTCCCCGATGCAGTGGACAGTAATAATCCTGTGCTAAGGATGGGCTTCTGGCCCGGAGGTGATCGCGATGGTAATCCCTTTGTCACCAGTGCCATCACCCTTCAGGTGGCCGATGCATTGCGCGGCGGCATCATGAAATGTTATTATATGGATGTGAGGAGACTGAGACGCAGACTCACATTTGAAGGAGTGGAAGTATTGTTACAGGAGCTGGAAAGTAAACTGTATAAAAACCTTTTTATACCCGGTTATAAAAGTGATTTGGGAAAAGAAGAAATCCTGCAAACACTACAGGAGATCCGGCAAATCATCATCCACCAGCACAACGGGCTCTTCCTCCATATGGTCAGCAGCCTGATCAATAAGATCGAAGTATTCGGTTTACATTTTGCCTCGCTCGATATCCGGCAGGAAAGTACCGTGCATGGGAAAGTGCTGGAAGCTATTAGTCAGAACCAGCCTGATTTACTTCCTGGTTATGCAACATTGGATGCGGTGGAGAAAATGAATCTCCTCGCCGGCATCAACGGTACTGCATCATCCGAAGGCATTACAGATTTGGTTTATAAGGATACACTGGAATCTGTAATGGCGATCAAAACCATTCAGCAGTTCAACGGACAGGAAGGCTGCAGCCGTTATATTATCAGTCAGTGTAACAGTGCACTCAATGCCATGGAAGTCTTTGGCCTCTTTTTACTGGGTGGCTGGACAAAAGAAGAGTTGAAGATTGATATCGTTCCTTTATTTGAAACCATTGGTGATTTACAACATGCGGCAGGGATCATGACTACACTTTACAGTCATCCCGTTTACCGCGAACACCTCCAGCGCCGCTCCAACCGGCAAACCATCATGCTGGGTTTTTCTGATGGCACCAAGGATGGTGGTTATCTGATGGCCAACTGGAGTATTTACAAGGCCAAAGAAGAACTGACCAGTGTATCTCGTGCTTATGGCATCGATGTGGTTTTCTTCGATGGAAGGGGTGGACCTCCCTCCAGAGGCGGTGGCAAGACCCATAAGTTTTATGCTTCCATGGGACATAATATTTCCAATAAAGAAATTCAGCTCACGGTACAGGGACAAACCGTCAGCTCCAATTTCGGAACCATTGATGCGGCACAGTTCAATATGGAACAACTGCTCAATGCCGGCATCTCCAATGATCTTTTCTCCAATAAGGATACCACGCTGAGTCAGCAGGAAGAAGAGATGCTGGGTGAGCTGGCAGCAGCCGGACTGGAAGCCTATAAATCTTTAAGGGATCATCCATATCTGGCTGATTATTTATTACAGGTGAGTCCGCTGCGTTTTTACAGTGAAACCAATATCGGCAGCCGGCCGGCAAAAAGGGGAGCGGCTTCCGGCTTATCATTAAAAGATTTGCGGGCGATTCCTTTTGCCGGTTCCTGGAGCCAGCTAAAGCAGAATGTAACCGGTTATTTTGGCGTGGGTACAGCGCTGCAGCAAATGGAACAGAAAGGAAAATTGCTGCAATTGCAGAAACTCTATCATCAGTCGCTTTTCTTCCGCACCCTGCTGGATAATTGTGAAATGGCGATGATGAAATCTTTCTTTCCCTTAACCGCCTATATGGCCGGACACAAACAGTTTGGAGAACTCTGGCAAATGATCTATGATGAATATGAACTCACCAAGCAATACCTTTTCAAAATAACGGGCAGCAATGAACTGATGGCAGAATATCCCGTTGAACAATTATCTATCCAGATGCGGGAACGTATTGTACTGCCGCTGGTCACCATTCAACAATATGCCCTGTCGAAGATCCGCGAACTGGATGAGCAGCTGGTACAGGCTCCGGTGAAGGAAACTTATGAGAAGCTGGCGATGCGGTGTTCCTTTGGGATTATTAATGCGGGAAGAAACTCGGCGTAGGAGAGCGATATTGGGATATTAAGATATTGGGATATTGCTTCGACCCATAGGGGTGTACCCGCCTTAGATTTTACGGAGGTGGGTATTAGGTATTGGGTTCCAGATCTGGTATCAGGGAAGCCGCTACATACAGGGTCCCTACTAATGACTATCGACTCTTGACTCTCGACTCTCGACTCCCGACTCTGGACTCCCGACTTCCGACTTCCAACTCAATCCTGCCTTTGAATATTCAACATTGGCTGCTAAAACATTATTTTTGTGCCTTAATTTTCCGCTATGAGCAAAGTAAAAGTCGGTTTGGTGCAGATGACCTGTTCGGCAGATAAGTCTGCCAACCTGCAAAAGGCAATGGATGGCGTTAAAAAGGCAGCTGCTGATGGTGCGCAGATTGTTTGTCTGCAGGAATTATTTACGTCCCTCTACTTCTGTGATGTAGAGGATTATGAACATTTCAAACTGGCTGAGCCCATACCGGGCCCTTCAACGGATACACTACAGAAACTGGCCGGTGAACTGGGTGTTGTGATCATCGCTTCTTTATTTGAAAAAAGAGCCCAGGGTTTGTACCACAATACCACCGCCGTGATTGATGCCGATGGAAGCTACCTGGGAAAATACCGGAAGATGCATATTCCGGATGATCCGGCTTATTACGAGAAATTTTATTTTACTCCCGGTGATCTGGGATATAAAGTCTGGAATACAAAATTTGCAAAGATTGGTGTCTTGATCTGCTGGGATCAATGGTATCCCGAAGCAGCCAGAATCACAGCGTTGATGGGCGCAGAAATTTTATTTTACCCTACGGCCATTGGCTGGGCCACTTCGCAGGATGAAGAAACCAATACCGAACAATATGGTGCCTGGCAAACCATACAACGGAGTCATGCTGTTGCCAATGGCGTGCATGTGGTAAGTGTGAATCGGGTTGGCCTTGAACAAAACGGCGCTATGAAATTCTGGGGCGGATCCTTTGTCTCCAATCCTTTTGGCACCGTGTTATATAAAGCCTCTCACGATGCAGAAGAAATCAAAGTGCTGGAACTGGATCTGGAGAAAACAGATCGCTACCGTACGCACTGGCCGTTTATGCGGGACAGGAGGATAGATTCTTATCAGCCGATTACGAAGAGGTTCATTGACGAGTAAGGAAGAAAATGTTCAATGCTCAATGCTCAATACGCAATGTTCAGGTAGTGAAGCGGGAAGGATTGAAGTAATTTGTTGCTTTTATAGCTGAGTCAGTTTTAAAAGGGTAGTGACAACCATAATCGTGACGGAGAACTACTTGAGAATTGAACATTGAAAATTGAATATTGAAAATTTTCCAAATGACCAATCAAACGCCAAGGGAACTCGGTTACAGCTTCCCAGCCGAATTTGCTCCCCACATCGCTACCTGGCTCAGCTGGCCACATAAAGAAGCATCCTGGCCGGGAAAGATCCATACGATCTATCCTTCCTATTCCAAATTTGTAAAGGAGCTTACGAAAGGCGAACTCGTGCGCATCAATGTGGCGGATGAGGGGATGAAAGCTTTTGCCATCAGTGAGTTGGAAAAAGAATTGGTGGATCTGTCTAAAGTAGAATTCTTTTTTCATCCCACTAATGATGCCTGGTGCCGGGATCATGGTCCGGCATTTCTGGTGAATCCTGCTGCGGAAATAAAAAAAGTAATTGTAGACTGGGGCTATAATGCCTGGGGTAATAAATACCCACCTTATGATCTGGATGATGTGGTGCCTACCCTGATCGGAAAACAGTTTGATATACCGGTCTTCCATCCCGGGATCGTAATGGAAGGAGGATCTGTTGAATTCAATGGCAAAGGAACGCTGATGACTTCTACCGCCTGTCTGCTCAATGAGAACCGCAACCCGCATTTGAACCAGCAGCAGATAGAAGAATACTTATGTAATTATTACGGGGTGGAACAGGTATTGTGGGTGGATGAAGGGATTGTAGGAGATGATACCGATGGCCATATTGATGATACGGTAAGATTTGTGAATGCCGATACAGTGATCACGGTGATTGAGGAAGACAAGAGAGATGATAATTATGAGCTCTTACAGCATAATCTCCGGCAGTTAAAAACCATGCGCCTGCTGAATGGGCGGCAATTGAATATTGTGGAATTACCCATGCCACCTGAGCTGCTCTATGAGGATATGCGTCTGCCCTGTTCTTATGCCAATTTTTATATAGCCAACAAGTCAGTCATCGTCCCCACATTCCGTTCCGACCGTGATGAGAAAGCCCTGCAGATTATTCAGGACTGCTTCCCCGACAGAACGGTAGTAGGAATTGATTCAACCGATATCATCTGGGGATTGGGGAGTTTTCATTGTTTGAGTCAGCAGGAACCAATGTAAATTCGAAGTACGAAGGTCGAAGTGCGAAGTGTTTTTCGCGGCGCACACAGCGGAGCAGTGGATTGTGCAGGCTTGTTATTGTTACTGTTTATTTTCACGCAAAGGCGCAAAAGAACTCATCTATCATCGGGACTTTCCCACTACAGAACCATCTTCGCGATTCTTTGCGACTTTGTGCCTGCCTGCCGGCAGGTCTGCGGTGAATCTCTCCTTGCGCCTTTGCGTCTTAGCGGTTAAGCCTCTGCGGTGAAAAAATACAAGTTTCCTCACTTTGTTCGGAATGACAAGTGATTTGGAGATATAGGGAAATACAAGATTTCTCGCAGAGCTCGAAATAGTATTTCCTCACCAACGTTTCAACCCTCTTTGCACCTTGGCGTCTTAGCGCCTGCCTGCCGGTAGTCAGGGTTTAGCCTCTGCGAAAACTCTGCGTTCTCTGCTCCTCTGCGGTGAAAAAAAAAGAAAGTCCCCTGTAGAAACAGGAGACTTTTAACGATTGCTTGCCATTTAAAACTTTATGTCACACAGATCAGAAGGAGTAGACCGCCGCAAAAATGAAGCTGCTGGCTGTCTTGGTCAGACCGCCGTTCTTATCTGTAAACAATACTTTTTTATTCGCGTTATCAATCCTGAATTCAGGGATAAAAATAAATCCACCGGTTTTGAAATTAGCAGAGAGGGTAGTCGCCAGGATTTGTCCGCCTTCTGAGGCAGCAGCAAATGCCTTGAACTGATTTTTATCGCTGAACAGTTCACTGCGGAGTGTTAATCCCCACCATGCTTTGGGATCAAAGTTCAGGTAGAGGGCAGAACCCCACCAGGGTTTGCCATCCAGGTTTTTGGCACCATCCCATACACGGGTAGAATTGTAAGTACCATTGAAACCGATATTGAATTTATCACTGATCTTACCGAGTACCACCAGGTCAAACTGGCTGGTCTTGGAAGTATCAGGGTTTTGTCCGCCAACATAGTTCAGGTAAAATTTCAGCTTATCACTGGGAAGAAAACTGTACTGGGCCAGGAAGGTTTTTTTATTGATCTGGTCTTCAGCGGGGATTCTGTAATCGGTGGCATTAGCCACGCCCAGCATGAAACCATGTTTGCCTTTAGTGAATTCTGTTTTGAAACCGGTATGAGAGAAAGGCCCGTTAGTGAACATATAACTCATGCTATAGTTTCTGTTCAGTTGTGGGTCGAGTAATTCATACCCCACATGTGTTGCCCAGGTACCCAGGGTGAATTTTACCCAGTCTGCCGGAGCGTAGGAAACATAGGCCTGTTTGATTGCCTGAGTGATACCATCATCAGTGTAAGAGAAATCTTTCGCCCTGGGTCCAAAACCAAGGTCGGCCACGGCGCTTACTTTATTGCCTTTGTGTTCAAATTTGATACTGGCCATACCCAGTGCAAAGGAATTATGCAGGGGCGTAAAGCTGGTATAGCTATTGGTTTTTACATCGGCCAGGTCATTGCGATAATAAGCATCAACAGATCCGGTAATGGTTAATGCCGGTGCTTTTTTCTCTTCTTCCGGGGCTTTAACAGTTGAATCAGCGGTCAGAACAGGGGCGGAGGCTACTTGTGAAAAGGCCTGGTTGAGGGAGAGCACAGAAATGGCTCCCACAAATAATTTGCGTATCATTGTAATGCATTTTTAATGTGAGAAAAGGGCACAGCAGGTATAAGCTTTTGCGAGAAGATTATACCACCTGGTTTCGACCGGGAAACGCAGTGCCTTTTTCGATTTTATTTACTTAACAAACTCTTCTGCGGATCTTTCTTCCAGTTCCAGTGAACCATTGTTCTGAACGAGTAAGGTTCCCTGAACATATTTTTCATCATGTTGTGAAGCATCCAATCCTTCTTCTTCTTCCTGCTCATTTACCCGTAAAGGCAACAGAAGGTTGATGAATTTGAAGATGATAAACGACATCACAAAGCTGAAGGCAACCGCCAGGGCCATTCCTTTCAGCTGAATCAGGAATTGTCCGTCTACTACTACTGAGTTCACGGTTTTATTTCCGAAAACACCGGTGAGCAGCATACCGGTCATACCACCTAATCCATGACAGGCGAATACATCCAGCGGATCATCGAGTTTGGTTTTATTCTTGAGAAATTCTGCTACCAGATTAGAAATGATTGCGGCAATAAATCCGATAAACAGTGCCTGAGGTACACCTACAAATCCGCAGGCAGGAGTAATCGCAACCAGTCCGACAACGGCACCTATACAGAATCCGAGTACCGAAGGTTTTTTACCACGAATCACATCCAGGAACATCCAGGATAAACCGGCTGCGGCTGCTGCGGTATTTGTTGTGGCAAAAGCATACACACCCAGTGAACCCGCGCCTACTGCACTACCGGCATTGAATCCAAACCAGCCAAACCAGAGCAGACCGGTACCGATCAGTACATAAGGAATGTTGGCAGGAGGATGGCTGACGCTTCTTCTCCGGGGCTTGAGCACAATGGCTCCGGCCAATGCAGCCATACCGGCGGAAATATGTACTACTGTACCACCGGCAAAATCAAGTACACCCCATTTGAACATCAGTCCGTCAGGATGCCAGGCCATATGTGCCAGTGGCGCATACACCAGTACCCCGAATAACACAATGAAAAGGGAATAAGAACTGAAACGGATTCTTTCCGCAACAGCACCTACAACCAGACCGGGTGTAATGATCGCAAACATGAGCTGGAAGAAAGCAAACAAAGGAAGCGGAATGCTTGATGCCAGGCTCCAGGGTTCTCCATTCATTACGTTCTTAAAGAACAGGAATGTGGTAGGATCGCCGATGATGCCATTGATGGATTTACCAAAGCAAAGGCTGAATTGCACCACGATCCACAAAACAGAAATAATACCTGCAGAAACCGTGCTCTTGATCATTGTTGAAAGCACGTTCTTGCGTCCCACCATGCCACCATAGAAAAAGGCCAGGGCAGGAGTCATCAAAAAAACGAAAGCACAGGATACCAGCATCCAGGCAATATCACCACTGTTGTAAACATACTTGGGCGACTTACCATCTTCACCCAGCACAGAAGCCGGGTCAAAGGAAGCGGAGGGGCTGACGAATATGGCTGCAACCGCTACTCCCAATAAAATCAGGAAGGGAGCTACCTGCTTAACCGTTTTTTTACTCATAGCTGTTTGTTTAATTAAAGAAAAAATAAATATGAATATATTGCAGTGAAAATATCAAAATATGCACTTAACGAGTGTTAGGATTTTAAATTATATTAACTATTTGTTTCAAAATGTTTAAAAACTAGGCCATTTGTGGAAAAATATATAAATTATATAAAATAATAATATAATTAAAACACAGGGTTTATTAAGTGAATCAATAAAAATGAAGGCTATTTTTTGGGCCAAAAAGGCAGAAAGGCACTAAGGAGAAGACATGAATGCGAAGAGCGGCTATGGCTGATGTTTCAACAATTCACTCTCACTTTCAATTGCTCAAGTCGTAAATAAAAAAGCCGGGTACAACCCGGCTCTATTAATGCGATTAATTTTTGTTTATGCAAACTGCAACATCCGGTCCCTGCTCTCCAGGATGGTTCCGGTTCCATTATTCAGGAATTCATCTACCCGGCAGGCGCATTCTCTTCCTTCGCTGATGGCCCATACCACCAGGCTTTGTCCGCGACGCATATCTCCCGCCGCAAATATTTTAGCAATATTGGTCTGGTATTCTTTTTCGGTAGCTTTTACATTTCCTCTTTCATCCAATGCCACACCCAGGTCATTGATAAAGCCCACATGTTGCGGATGTACAAACCCCATGGCCAGCAATGCGAGTTCACAGGGAATCTCTCTTTCACTACCAGCAACTTCTGCAAAACTCGCCGGTCTTCCGTCTTTAATGGCCCATTCCAGATCCACTATTTTTAAAGCTTTTAATTTTCCATTTTCATCACCGATAAATGCTTTGGTGGCCACAGCCCATTGCCGGCTCGCTCCTTCTTCATGCGAAGTAGTGGTCTTTAACAGCATGGGATAGGAAGGCCAGGGCATGAAATCATTTCTGTCGGCCGGTGGCTTGGGTAATAATTCAAATTGCGTTACCGATCCTGCCCCTTGTCTGTTCGAAGTGCCCACACAATCACTACCGGTATCACCGCCACCAATCACTACTACATTTTTTCCTGTTGCAAACAGATCCTCGTTCAGGATATTGCTTTCAATAGAGGCATTCGCTAATGGATCCTTACCAGCTACCCGCTTATTGCTTTGTTTCAGAAAATCCATGGCAAAATGTACACCATCCAGTTCCCGTCCTGGAATAAAAAGATTTCTTGGCGTGGTACTGCCGCCGGCGAGTACAATGGCATTGTATTCTCTTAAGAGATCATTGATACTGACATTCACTCCAACATTCGCCAGACATCTGAATACCACTCCTTCTTCTTCCATGAATTTTATCCTGCGGTCCACCACCCATTTTTCCAGCTTGAAATCAGGGATACCATAACGAAGCAAACCACCCGGAGCATCATCTCTTTCAAATACTGTTACCTGGTGACCGGCATAATTCAATTGGGCAGCAGCAGCCAGTCCGGCCGGGCCTGATCCAATCACCGCTACTTTTTTTCCGGATCGCAGGTTGGGTTTCTTTGGTTTGGCAAATCCTTTATCAAATGCGATCTCGATGATATGCTTTTCAATTTCTTCAATGGTAATAGCCGGTTGATTAATACCCAGTACACAGGCGGCTTCGCAGGGGGCCGGACAAATTCTTCCGGTGAATTCCGGGAAATTATTGGTAGAACTCAGGATGTCATAAGCTTCCTTCCATTCCTTTTTATATACCGCATCATTGAATTCGGGAATCACATTGCCCAGCGGACAACCATGATGGCAAAAAGGTACACCACAATTCATACAGCGTGCAGATTGCTGGTTCAACTGTTCATCACTGTACCTTTCCACAAATTCATTGTAATGACCCAGCCGCTGCTCCACCGGTTGTTTACCAGGCGTCTCCCTTGCAAATTCTTTAAATCCTGTTGGTTTACCCATACCCCAAACCCCTAAAGGGGATTTCTTGTTTTATGAATGAATGTTGTTTATCCAATTCCCGCCTTCGCAAATGCTATGGCGGGTACACCCTTATGGGGCAAAGCAATACCCAATATCTAATACCCAATACGCTTCACTTCTTTACCGCCTTTTCAATAACACCTGTTGCTTTTTGTGTCAACGCCGCTTTATAGTCCTTCGGAAACACTTTTACAAAATGCCTCAGTTGGTTGTCAAAATCATCCAGGATGAATTTAGCCACCGTGCTTCCGGTATAATCAAAATGTTGCTGGATCATGGTGAATAAATCATTCTTATCATTCACATCACATGGATCAAGGTCCACCATCCCGGGATTACAGTTATCGGCGAATTTTCCTTTCACATCATACACATAGGCGATACCTCCGCTCATTCCCGCTGCAAAATTTCTGCCAGTGCTGCCAAGGATCACTACCCGGCCACCTGTCATATATTCGCAACCATGATCACCTACTGACTCCACTACTACATTCGCTCCGGAATTCCGTACGCAAAATCTTTCTCCGGCCTTGCCCCTGATAAATGACTCACCTGAGGTTGCACCATAGAAGGCCACATTACCAATGATACTGTTGTCCTCCGGAGTATAGGTAGCCGATTTGGGCGGATAGATGATCAGTCTGGCCCCACTCAATCCTTTTCCAAAATAATCATTGGCATCACCTTCCAGTTCCAGGGTAATTCCTTTTGTATTGAAGGCACCGAAACTTTGTCCGGCCGTACCATTAAACCGGAAATGAATGGTATGATCCGGCAACCCGGCCGCTCTGTATTTACGGGTGATTTCATTCGATAAAACCGTCCCTACCGTGCGGTCAGTATTTTTCAGATTGTATGAAGCATTTACTTTTGCTCCGCTCTCAATCGCCGGCTTCGCTGCTTCCAGTAATTGCCAGTCAAAAATTTCTGCAATACCATGGTCCTGTTCTTCACTGCAATACAGTGTAGCGTAAGGAGAATTAGGCTCTTTATACAATACGGCTGAAAGATCCAGTTTGCTGTATTTCCAATGTTTGATGTCTTCTCTTACTTCTAGATGTTCTACCTGTCCGATCATTTCATCCACCGTACGGAAACCAAGCTCCGCCATGATTTCCCTGAGTTCACGCGTAATCATTTTGAAGAAGTTCACCACATGTTCCGGATCGCCTTTGAAACGGGCCCTTAATTCCGGATCCTGGGTAGCCACACCTACCGGACAGGTGTTCAAATGACATTTTCGCATCATGATACAACCTTCTACCACCAGTGCAGCAGTGGCAATTCCCCATTCTTCTGCACCCAGTAAAGCGGCTACTGCAATATCCCTTCCGGTTTTTAATTGACCGTCTGCCTGTACCACCACGCGGCTGCGCAGTTTATTTTTTACCAGGGTCTGATGAGTTTCTGCCAGTCCCAGTTCCCAGGGTAGGCCGGCATGTTTAATGGAAGATACCGGTGAGGCACCCGTTCCACCATCATTGCCGGAAATGAGTACCACGTCTGCTTTTGCTTTGGTGACTCCCGCAGCAATGGTACCAACGCCCGCTTTGCTCACCAGTTTCACACTGATTCTGGCTTTGCGATTGGCATTCTTGAGATCATAAATCAATTGTGCCAGGTCTTCAATGGAATAAATATCATGATGGGGTGGAGGAGAAATCAATCCAACACCCGGTGTACTATGCCTTGTTTTTCCAATCCATTCATCTACTTTATGTCCGGGTAACTGTCCGCCTTCCCCGGGCTTGGCACCCTGCGCCATTTTAATCTGTAACTCATCTGCTTCAGTCAGATACAAGCTTGTTACACCAAAGCGGGCCGATGCCACCTGCTTGATCGCACTTCGCATCGAATCACCATTGGGCAGCAGGTCATATCTTTTTTCATCCTCTCCGCCTTCTCCGGTATTGGACTTACCACCCAGCCTGTTCATGGCAATGGCCAGGGTGGTATGTGCTTCCCAGGAAATAGAGCCAAAACTCATAGCACCGGTGGCAAATCGTTTGTAAATATTTTCTGCAGGTTCTACTTCATCAATGGAAATAGAGGGACTGATTTTTTTAAACTGGAACATACTCCGCAGGGTACAGGCTTGCTCTGTTTGATCATTCACCAGCTTGGAATATTTCCGGAAGCTGTTATAATCATTCATTTTTGTAGCATGCTGCAGCAAGTGGATGGTTTGCGGGTTAAAGAGATGAAACTCCCCTTTTCTTTTCCATTGATAAATGCCACCTACCGGCAATCGATCCACCGGAATATCTTTTTTACTAAAGGCAAAGAAATGTTTGGCCAATGCTTCCCTGGCTATTTCATCCAGCCCCATGCCCTCGATCCGGGATGTAGCACCGGTAAAATATTTATTCACCACTTCTTTGTTCAGCCCGAGTATCTCAAATATCTGTGCACCCTGGTAAGATTGAAGGGTAGAGATGCCCATTTTGGAAAAAACTTTCAGCAGGCCATCATTAACGGCCTTGATATAATTTTTCTTGAGATCATCTTCGTGCAAATTGGTTTGCAGTTTACCCGTTTCTTTCAGATCACGGATAGATGATAATGCGAGATAAGGATTTACCGCGGTAGCACCAAAGCCAACCAGACAGGCGAAGTGGTGCACTTCCCATACATCTCCGGCTTCAACAATGATCCCTACCTGTCCGCGCATCCCTTTCCGGATCAGGTGGTGATGGATCGCCGCAGTAGCCAGCAGGGAAGGGATGGGAGCATGGTTGGAGTCGATGGCACGATCCTGCAGAATCAGTACTTTGAATCCGTCGATCACCGCATCTTCGGCATAATCACAGATCCTTTCCAGTCCTCTTTTTAAAGAGCCTGGTTTGCCATCTGCCCGGAAATAACACTGAATGGTTTTGGATTGAAATAAACCGGTATCAATACTCCTGATTTTTTCCAGTTCATAATTGGTAAGCACAGGGTGTTTCAGTGCCACACTATGACAGGTGAGCGGATCCTCGATCAGCAGGTTACCGTTATTACCGGCAAAAGTGGCGAGCGACATCACTAGTCTTTCCCGGATAGGATCAATTGGTGGATTGGTAACCTGTGCAAATAATTGTTTGAAGTAACTGCTCAGGTGCTGTGGCTGATCACTCAATACTGCCAAAGGCACATCGGTACCCATCGATCCAATCGGTTCTTTGGCATCCAGGGCCATCGGAGCAATGATACTGTCTAAATCTTCCGTGGAATAACCAAATGCTTTCTGGTATTTGAATACCTGGTCATGTTCCAGATGGGTAAACATCACTCGTGGTTCAGGCAGTTCTTCCAGTCTGATCTTGTATTTGTTCAGCCATTCAGCATAAGGTTTGCGGGAACAGATTTCATTTTTTAAATCCTCATCACTGATGATTTTTCCTTTCTCCATATCCACCACAAACATCTTTCCGGGTTGCAGCCTTCCTTTTTCGAGGATCAGTGCGGGATCAACAGGTAATGCACCTGTTTCAGATGCCATGATCACCCGGTCATCTTTGGTTACACAGTAACGGGATGGACGAAGTCCGTTCCGGTCAAGGGTGGCACCAATAATTTTTCCATCTGTAAAGGAAATAGAAGCCGGTCCATCCCAGGGTTCCATAAAGGAAGAGTGGAATTCATAAAAAGCTTTTTTCACCGGATCCATTTCATCATGACCATCCCAGGCTTCGGGAATCAGCATCATCATCACATGGGGGAGGGAGCGGCCGGTGAGGGTAAGTAGTTCAATGATATTGTCCAGACAGGCTGAATCACTTTGGCCACCGGTAACAATCGGCAGCAGCATTTCCATTTCTTCTTTTGTAAAATAAGGCGTGGTAAAGCCTTTTTCACTGGTCTTTAACCAGTTCAGGTTCCCCTGTAATGTATTGATCTCTCCGTTATGTGCAATGAACCGGAAAGGTTGCGCCAGTTTCCAGGAAGGAAAAGTATTGGTGGCAAAACGGGAGTGCACCAATCCGAAAGCACTTACTACTCTTTTATTGCTGAGGTCAGGAAAATATTCGCGGACCTGGTGACTGGTGAGCTGCCCTTTGTAGACAATCGTTTTATAGGACAGTGAAGCAATATAAAAACCGATTTCATCCTTGCGCACCGTGCTATTGATCAGGTGGGTGGTATAATTGCGGAGGATGAATAATTTTCTTTCAAAATCGTCGGGGTTATTGATATGGTCAGGACAGGCAATAAATACCTGTTCCATTTCAGGCTCCACACTTAATGCGGTGAGACCAATGCCAGCGGTGTTTACAGGTACTTTACGAAAAGCCAGGATTTCCAGCCCCAGTTTTTCTGCTGACCGGTTGAAGATATCTCGGCATTCTTCTCTTAAGCGGATTTCTTTTGGAAAGAAAACCATACCGGCTGCATAGCGGCCAAAGGAAGGAAGATGTACACCCAGCTTCAGACATTCATCAAAGAAAAATTCATGCGGTGTCTGAATCATGATACCGGCACCGTCACCCGTATTTTGTTCACAGCCACAGGCACCACGATGCTCCATGTTTTCGAGCACGGTAAGGGCATCAGAAATATGCTGATGGGATTTATGTCCTTTGATATTCGCTACAAAACCAATACCGCATGCATCATGTTCAAAGGAAGGATGATAGAGTCCCTGGTAGCCTGCCATTATTCAATTTTATTGTATGAAAAAATAAAGTTGATACCTGTAAATACCTTACAGTTTCAATAGCAAGCAATTCGTTTGAAGATACAAAATAGCTTTCAGCAGGATGGGGATTCGGGACTGCAATTTTCCACAATATGCAGCGTCATTCGTTAATTAAACCAGGTATCCGAACAACTGGTCGTTCTTGTTTATTTCAGCAAAACCAATATGAAATGCTTTCATCTTTTCCAACAGCTGATTATAGTCGGCCCGGCTCTGTAATTCGACTCCCACCAGGGCCGGTCCATTCTCTTTATTGGTCTTTTGCATGTATTCAAAACGGGTAATATCATCGGTGGGGCCTAATACATGGTTCACAAATTCTTTCAGTGCGCCGGGGCGCTGGGCAAAGCTGATCAGGAAGTAATGTTTCAGTCCTTCGTATTGCAGACTTCTTTCTTTGATTTCCTGCATACGGTCAATATCATTGTTGCTGCCGCTGACGATGCAGACTACATTCTTTCCTTTGATGTCTTCAGCATAATCATCCAATGCCGCAATGGAAAGGGCACCGGCAGGTTCCACTACGATGGCATCTTCATTGTAGAGTTTCAGGATAGTGCTGCATACTTTTCCTTCGGGTACCAGGTGCATATCATCCAGCACTTCCCGGCAAATGGAAAAAGTGAGATCACCCACTCTTTTAACTGCGGCACCATCTACAAAGCGGTCAATCTGATCCAATGTCACCGGGTAACCCGCTTTCAGCGATGCATGCATCGAAGGAGCACCTTCCGGTTCCAGCCCGATAATTTTTGTGCGGGGAGAATAGGTTTTGAAATAGGAACCGGCTCCGGCAGATAAACCACCACCACCAACAGGAATAAAAAGGAAATCAATTTCAGACTGGTCTTCAAGAATCTCCAATGCCACAGTTCCCTGTCCTTCGATGATGCGGTAATCATCAAAGGGAGGAATAAAGGTCATGCCATTTTCTTCTGTGAATAGTTTGGCAGTTACTGCACAATCATCAAAAGTGTCTCCGGTTAAACGGATCTCAATAAAATGTTCGCCAAACATTTTTACCTGGTTCACTTTTTGTTTAGGCGTGATGACCGGCATAAATACCACACCCTTTGCATTGAGTTTTTTGCAGCTATAGGCAAAGCCCTGTGCATGGTTTCCGGCACTGGCGCAAACAACACCCTGGTTTAATTTTTCGGGGTTCAGGGTGCTCATCATATTGTAAGCACCACGCAGTTTGTAAGATCGAACAATCTGAAGATCCTCTCTTTTCAAATACACATTACACTGGTATTTTTTAGAAAGGTTTTGATTCAGCATCAGCGGGGTGCGGTTCACTACTTTTTTCAGCCGCAAGTGGGCTGATACAAAATCAAGACTGCCGGGCTGCTGGCCTGGATGTTTGTATACTGTAGTGGTCAGATTGTTTGGCTCCATTGTATCAGGTTAGGTGTCCGGCAGTAATAGCTGCCGGACACTTTGTTATCAGACGCTGGCGGTCAGCTTACTGAAAGTATCTTTGGTAGAAGATGTCTTTTTTTCTGTGCCGCTCGCTTTGGACTGGTTCTCCGGACGAAGGCTTCTCACAGTCTTTCCAGCCTGCCAGATTTCACTCTCTCTTAATTCCTTCAATTCCTCTTCCAGTTTCTCGCGGTAATCGGGTTTACTATTGGAATCAATGGAGCGTTGTGATTCTTTTCCAGCGGCTACACTTTCATACAGTTCTTTGAATACAGGAGCGGTGGCATCACGGAATTTTTTCCACCAGTCGAGAGCACCTCTTTGTGCGGTAGTAGAACAATTGGCATACATCCAGTCCATTCCATTTTCAGCAACCAATGGCATGAGTGATTGGGTGAGCTCTTCTACAGTTTCGTTGAATGCTTCGGAAGGAGTATGTCCTTTGTCACGCAGTACCTGGTACTGTGCGGCAAAGATGCCCTGGATGGCGCCCATCAGGGTTCCGCGTTCACCGGTTAAATCGCTGTATACTTCTTTTTTGAAATCAGTTTCAAAAAGGTATCCGCTGCCTACAGCAATACCCAGGGCAATCACACGATCAAATGCTTTGCCAGTGGCATCCTGGTAAATGGCATAGGAACTGTTCAGTCCGCGGCCCTGCAGGAACATTCTTCTCAGGGACGTACCGCTACCCTTGGGAGCAACCAGGAATACATCCACATCTTTGGGAGGAACAATACCGGTTTGTTCATTAAAGGTTACACCAAAGCCATGGGAAAAATAAAGGGCTTTGCCGGCTGTTAAATGTTTTTGCACCGTGGGCCATAATGCAATTTGTGCGGCATCACTCAACAGGTAACAAATAATGGTGCCTCTTTGCAAAGCTTCCTCAATTTCAAACAGGGTTTCACCGGGTACAAAACCATCTGCAATGGCCTTGTCCCATGTTTTTGAATTTTTTCGCTGACCCACAATCACATTGATGCCATTGTCTTTCTGGTTCAATGCCTGGCCGGGGCCCTGTACACCATAACCGATTACGGCCACGGTTTCGTTTTTCAATACTTCCTGTGCCTTGCTCAGGGGGAATTCTTCGCGGGTAACTACATTTTCTTCTACACCGCCGAAATTGAGTTTTGCCATTTTATTGCTTTTTGTTGTTATAATTATTGTGTTTAATTTTTTTCTTTAATTTATACCGTCAGGTCCATCCATCAGTCAGATATCTCATTCAGCTCAGCCGCTTCTTGTCAACTTTCCAACCTATCAACCTTTCAACTCGACCCTACATCGAAAACACTTTTTCATTTTCACTCAGAAATTCATTTTCTCTCACATCCTCACCCGGCTCCTGTTTTTCAAATTCCTTGAGACGATCGTGGAAATCACTGCTGCCTTTGAGGATGGCCACCCTTCCGCTGCGCACAAATTCAATCAGTCCATAGGGCTCCAGCACTTTAATCAGGGCTTCTGTTTCTTCCCGGTGACCAGTAACTGCAAACACTGTATAATCTTTACGGATTACTACGGTATGTGCGCCATTCTCTCTTAGTAAGCGTTCCACTTTTACTTCGGTCGCGATGATATCGGTGGGGACTTTATACAAAGCCAGTTCCTGCCAAACGATTTCCTCTTCTGTATTGTAATAAGCTTTTAGCACTTCCACCTGTTTCTCAATCTGTCGGCAGAGTTTTTTAACCACATCTTCTGTTTCATTGATTACAATGGTAAAGCGGTGTACACTGTCCACTTCCGTTGGAGAAGTGTTTAAACTCTCCACATTGATCTTCCGGCGCGAAAAAATGATGGCGATCCGGTTGAGAATGCCGATCTGATTTTCGGTATATACGGTGATGGTGAATTCTTTTTTACTCATACTGCTGTGATTTTATCCTTTCAGCGTCAATATTATTTTAATCGGATTTCAGAAACACTGCATCCCTGTGGCACCATGGGAAATACATTGTCTTCCTTGCCAACCATTACTTCCAGTAAATAAGATCCTTTCTGTTCCAGCATGGTTTGCATGGCTGTTCTTAATTGTTCCCGTTTGTCCACTTTCTGACCCGGAATACGATATCCTTTTGCAACCTGTACATAATCCGGACTGGCAATATCCACGAATGAATATCTTTTGTCGTGGAAGAGTTGCTGCCATTGTCTTACCATCCCAAGAAACTGGTTGTTCAGGATCAGGATTTTTACATTCGCTTCACTTTGCATGATGGTACCCAGCTCCTGGATCGTCATCTGGAATCCGCCATCACCAATTACAGCCACAACTGTTCTCACGGCTTCTCCAAAGCTGGCACCGATGGCAGCAGGAAGGGCAAAGCCCATGGTACCCAGTCCGCCGGATGTGATATTGCTCTTGGATGATTTATATTTTGCATAGCGGCAGGTCACCATCTGGTGTTGGCCCACATCGGTTACAATCACCGCTTCTCCTTTAGTGAGTTCATTCAGCAGATTGATCACTTCGGCCATGGATAATGCTTCGCCCGTGGGATTCATTTCCGGTACAATGCAGATTTCTTCTTCCTGGTTTTTAAAGTCATTGAACTTTTTCAGCCATTGCGGGTATACTTTCTGCTCTACCAACTGGGTCAGCATAGGCAATGTTTCTTTACAATCACCCCAGACTCCAATATTGGCTTTTACATTTTTATCTATCTCGGCCGGGTCAATATCTAAGTGGATCACTTTAGCCTGCTTGGCATATTTGTCCAGTCGCCCCGTTACCCGATCATCAAAGCGCATCCCAATCGCAATTAATACATCGCATTCATTGGTCAGCACATTGGGGCCATAATTTCCGTGCATGCCCAGCATGCCAACGGCCAATGGGTGTTCGGTTGGAATAGCACTCATCCCCATGATGGTCCATGCCGCAGGGATACCGGCTTTTTCAATGAATTGCAGGAATTCCTTTTCTGCTTTTCCAAGTATAACACCCTGTCCGAAAATGACAAATGGTTTTTCCGCCGCATTGATCATTTTCGCGGCTGCTTCCACATATTCTTTTCTCACAATAGGTTTTGGCCGGTAACTGCGGATATGATCGCATTTGGTATAGCCTGCATAATCGAAGAGCTGCAGCTGTGCATTCTTGGTAATATCAATTAATACCGGACCTGGGCGGCCGCTTCCGGCGATATAAAATGCCTTGGCCAGTACAGCAGGAATTTCGTTCGCATCCGTTACCTGATAATTCCACTTGGTGACCGGCGTAGTAATATTGATAACATCTGTTTCCTGAAATGCATCAGTACCCAGTAAATGAGCAAAGACCTGTCCGGTGACGCAAACAACCGGTGTAGAGTCAATCATTGCATCTGCCAATCCCGTTACCAGGTTAGTGGCACCGGGGCCACTGGTAGCGAATACCACGCCCGTTCTTCCACTCACTCTCGCATAGCCCTGTGCGGCATGTATAGCACCCTGTTCATGTCTGACCAGGATATGTTTTAACTGATCATGATAGTCATATAATGCATCATAGATCGGCATGATGGCACCTCCGGGATAACCAAAAATGGTGTCTACTCCCTCCGCCACAAAGGCTTCCAGCACGGCTTTGGAACCGCTGAGCTGACTGATGGGTTGTTTGGCTTCTTTCACTGTTTGTAGTTCCAGCGTATCCATATTAAATATTGTTAGTGTTCAAGTTGTTTTATCAGGATTCATCCGTTACACATCCTTCACTGGCCGGTTTTACCTGGCGGGCATATTTGTATAAAATACCGTTACTGGCTTTTAAGGCCGGCTGCTTCCATTTCTTCCTCCGTTTTTTAATTTCTTCCTTGCTTACTTTCAGTGTGATCTTGTTTTTCTTCGCATCGATCCGGATAATATCATTGTCTTTTACCAAGGCAATCAGTCCGCCTTCCCAGGCTTCAGGAGTAATATGACCCACTACAAATCCGTGGGTACCGCCACTGAAACGACCATCGGTGATCAGGGCTACTGATTTACCTAATCCAGCACCTATGATCGCACCGGTTGGTTTCAGCATTTCAGGCATACCCGGTGCTCCTTTCGGGCCGATATAACGGATCACCACCACATCACCGGCCTTAACCTTGCCACTGGCAATGCCCTCGATCAAATCTTTTTCGCCATCAAATACACGGGCAGTTCCTTCAAATTCTTCTCCTTCTTTACCACTGATCTTGGCCACACTTCCTTCTTTGGCCAGGTTGCCATATAAAATCTGCAGGTGACCCGTCTTCTTTAAAGGCCGGTCCAGCGGCTGAATAATTTGTTGCTGATTAAAATCCAGATCGGGTGTACCGGCTAAATTTTCAGCAACGGTTTTACCGGTTACAGTTAAACAATCACCATACAGAAGCCCGTTGCGAAGCAGGTACTTCATCACCGCCGGAACACCACCATGCTGATGCAGGTCTTCCATCAGGTATTTGCCGGAGGGTTTGAAATCAGCCAGCACCGGAATACGATCGCTCACCGATTGAAAATCATCCTGTGTTAATGCAACACCCACTGACTTCGCCATGGCAATCAGGTGCAGTACCGCATTGGTACTGCCACCGAGTACCATGATCACCGTCATAGCATTTTCAAATGCCTCACGGGTCATGATGGCTTTCGGTGTAATATTTTTTTCCAGCAATATTTTAATCGCCGCTCCGGCAGCAGCACATTCATCCTGTTTTTCTTTACTCAATGCCGGGTTGCTGGAAGAGTAGGGAAGGCTCATTCCCAATGCCTCAATAGCAGATGCCATGGTATTGGCGGTGTACATGCCACCACAGGCGCCGGCACCCGGACAAGCATGCTGCACAATTCCTTTAAAATCACCTTCACTCAGGTTGCCGGCAATTTTTTGTCCCAGTGCCTCAAAAGCACTCACGATATTCAGGTCTTCTCCTTTATAATGTCCCGGTGCAATCGTACCGCCATACAACATGATGGAAGGACGATTCAAGCGACCCATGGCCATCACGGCGCCGGGCATATTTTTATCACAACCGGGAATAGCAATTAAACCATCATAATACTGGGCACCGGCATTCGTTTCAATACTGTCTGCGATCACATCCCGGCTCACCAGGCTGTAGCGCATGCCATCAGTACCCATGCTGATCCCATCACTTACCCCAATGGTATAAAAGCGGAGGCCCAGTAAGCCTTCGGTACGATTCACACTTTCTTTAACCTGATCCGACAAGGCATTCAGGTGCATGTTACAGGGATTACCATCCCATCCCATACTCACAATGCCAACCTGTGCTTTTTGAAAATCTTCTTCTTTAAACCCAATGGCATAGTACATAGCCTGGGCAGCAGGTTGCGTGGGATCCTGGGTCAGCGTTTTACTGTATTTGTTCATTTCATTCATGTGTTAAGCAACTTCTTCTTTTAAGCGAAATGGTTTTTCCATCACTTTACAGCGATAAGCCTGCTGGATCAGGTAACTCAGTGAGTCTTCCCAGTTTTTTTTGAATGGCACATCATCCAGTGAACTCAGCGCTACTACTTCCGCAGCAGTGCCACAGAAGAAACCCGCATCTGCGCCTCTCATTTCATCAGTGGTAAAGAATTTTTCGATCACCGGTATATTCAGTTCCCCGCAGATTTCCAGCACCGTGGCCCGGGTGATGCCGGGAAGGATATGTCCTTTAGGTGCGGTATACAATACGCCATTCTCTTCATAAAAAATATTAGCACCACTGCTTTCAGCAACAAAACCATTGCAGTCCAGCACCAGTGCTTCATCATATCCTTTATCCTTGGCTTCCTGACAGGCCAGAATAGAATTCACATAATGTCCGCTCACTTTGGCATCCACATGAAAGGCATCTGCATTGGGCCGGCGGTAGGAAGAAGTCATGATCTTCATCTGATTACTCATGTAGCCATTGGTCCATTCCCAGCATTCAATAGCGAGATAGGAAATCTGTCCTTTGGATAAAGACATATTAGGCGAACAGAGAACAATGGGACGTACATATGCATCAGTCAGATTATTCCGGCGCAGGGTCTCGTAAGTAAGTTCAACCAGTTGCTCAGTAGTATAACTAAAGGGGATACGCGTTACTTCTGCCGAGCGGCGAAGACGGTCGTAATGTTCTTTTCCCTTGAACATTTTAGTGCCACCATTCACGGGGTAGGAGCGGATCCCTTCAAAAACGGCATAGCCGTAATGGAGTGACTGACTATAAAGATCTGTTTTAGCTTCAGATGCTTTTACAAATTCACCGTTGAAATAGATGATCGTGTTGTCGTTATAATATGCTGCCATAGTTTTTGTTTTGGCGTCGGCGTCTGACGTCTCGAAGAGCGTCTGACGCTTTGAAACGCTCGTTTTTTTATGCGTCAGACGCCCTGGTAGGCGTCAGACGCAGACGCAAAAACCCGCCTTTTGGAGGCGGGTTGTTATTTAAGTTTGTTTGTTTAAATCTTATACACCGCCTCCCGCTGAAGAGATAATAATAATCACCACCACAATAATGACTGTGCTGACAAGTGTGATCTTATTATATATACTGTTCTTCAACATTTGCAAGTGTGTTTGGTAAATATACACCCGCCTTTTTAAAAAAAGAACTAAGCAAGCAATTATTTTAGATAGAATACCACTTTAGTGGACTTTTCAATACTAACATTTGTAACCTTTTCCGGAAAGGTTTATATAATGGTTGATTTTCTTAACTCAATATTCTGAGAATTCACCGAGCCTGATACTTTCCCGCTTACAAAATCACAGATCAGTTCACCAATCGTTGAGGTGAAATAAAAATTTACCGGGTCAATATCTTTTGTTACAAATGAATTCATCAGGGTCCAGTTCACCGCATCTCTCACCATACCGGCTTCTTCCGGCAGGCTGAGGAAATCCAGCATCATGGCAGCAGAGAGGATGGATCCAATTGGATTGGCAATATCCTTGCCTGCAGCCTGAGGATAGGAGCCATGGATAGGTTCAAACAGTGCCACTTTACCATTGGTGCCAACAGAAGTTGAAGGAAGCAGTCCAAGTGAACCACTCAATACACTGGCCTCATCGCTGATGATATCTCCAAACATATTTTCCGTCAGGATCACATCAAATTGACGTGGATTCTGAATGATCTGCATGGCGGCATTGTCTACAAACATATATTCCACTGTTACATCGGGATAATGTGCTGCGATTTCCTGTACCACTTTTCTCCAGAGCCTTGAGGTTTCCAGTACGTTGGCTTTGTCAACCAGGGTCAGTTTCTTTTTCCTACCGGGCTTTTGTGCAAAATGAAAGGCAAGGTGCGCAATGCGCTCAATCTCTTCGCGGGTATAAGTGCATTCGTCGAGGGCAAATGTTTGTTCAGCATTGCTTTCCTTTTTTCCAAAATAGATACCACCGGTCAGTTCCCGGAAGATGATAAAATCAGCCCCTTCCAGTATTTTACTTTTCAATGGAGATAAATGATGCAGGGAAGCATAAGTGCTTACTGGTCTGATATTCGCATATAACTGCAATGATTTGCGAAGTTTCAGTAAGCCCTGTTCTGGTCTTACTTTGGCCGTAGGGTCATTATCATATTTCGGATGACCAATGGCACCGAATAAAATGGCATCACTGTTCAAACAGGTAGTGATGGTTTCATCGGGAAGGGGGTTGCCGGTTTTGTCAATGGCATCCGCTCCCATCAGGCAATAAGTATATTCAAACTGATGTCCGTACTGGGCAGCAATCGCATCCAGTACCTTGATGGATTGTTTGGTGACTTCAGGACCGATTCCATCCCCTTCTATAACTGCAATTTTTTTGTTCATGGCTTTCCGGCTTGTTGGGTTTCGAATTGTTGTATTTCTTCTTTCATGCTGAATAGAAAATCGATATCATCGTATCCATTGAGCAGACAGGTTTTTTTATAAGGGTTGATATCAAATTGTTCCTGCTCTCCCGTGGAGTTGATGGTAATAGTCTGGCTGGCCAGGTCAACCGTCAGTTCCGTATTATTATCCTGCAGAAAAATTCGTTGCAGAAAGGCATCCGTTACCTGCACGGGTAACACGCCATTGTTCAGGGCATTGTTCCGGAAGATATCGGCAAAGAAACTGGAGACCACTACCCGGAACCCATAATCCTGCAGGGCCCAGGCCGCATGTTCCCTGGATGAACCGCAACCAAAGTTTTTACCGGCAACCAGAATTTCTCCGTCAAACTGCGACATATTCAAAGGAAAGTCTGCCCTGGTTTTGGATTCGTCATCATTATAATACCGCCAGTCGCGGAATAAATTTTTACCAAAGCCGTCTCTTGTTGTTGCTTTTAAAAAACGGGCGGGAATGATCTGGTCCGTATCAATGTTTTCAATATTGACGGGAACAAAACGGCTGTGTATTGTAGTTAAGGCCTTCATGACTTAGTTTAATAATTCTCTTACATCTGTTACAACACCGGTAATGGCAGCGGCGGCAGCGGTGAGCGGACTGGCCAATAAGGTTCTGGCACCCGCACCCTGACGGCCTTCAAAATTTCTGTTGGAAGTACTGATACAATATTTACCGGCAGGGATTTTGTCTTCATTCATCCCGAGGCAGGCAGAACATCCGGGTTGACGCAGCTGAAAACCGGCTTCTTCAAATACTTTATCAATGCCCTCGGCCCTTGCCTGTGCTTCTACCTGTTTGCTGCCGGGTACAATCCAAACTTCCACATCAGCGGCTTTCTTTCTTCCTTTTACAAAATCGGCGACCATTCTTAAATCCTCAATTCTTGAATTAGTGCAACTGCCGATAAAGACATAATCTATTTTTTGTCCGCGGATAGGAGCACCCTGCTCCAGTCCCATGTAGGCCAGTGATTTCGCCAGTCCTGAACGATCACTGTCGTTAATGGTTTCCGTTGTAGGAATATGATCAGCTACCGCCATTCCCATTCCGGGGTTGGTGCCATAAGTGATCATCGGCTGGATATCAGCAGCATCAAAATGATATTCTTTATCAAACACCGCATTGGCATCCGAATGTAAAGTTTTCCATTTTGCTACCTGCTCATCCCATTCGGCAGCTTTGGGAGCAAATGTTCTTCCCTTCAGGTATTGGAAAGTTGTTTCATCCGGTGCGATTAGTCCGCAGCGGCCACCCATTTCAATACTCATATTGCAGATCGTCATCCGGGCTTCCATACTCAATGAACGAATCGCTGAACCCGCAAATTCCACCGCATAACCGGTGGCACCACTGGCTGTTAATTTGGATAGGATATAAAGAACAATATCTTTTGATACGACCCCTTTGTTCAATTCACCATCCACGGTGATCCGCATCAGTTTGGGTTTACTCTGCAATAAACACTGGGTTGCCATTACCATTTCCACTTCACTGGTACCGATTCCGAATGCAATGGCACCAAAGGCACCATGGGTGGAGGTATGACTATCGCCACAAACAATGGTCATGCCCGGTTGGGTAATCCCCAGTTCGGGACCAATCACATGCACGATGCCCTGGTAAGGATGACCGAGTCCGTAGAGTTCAATATCATGTTCAGCGCAGTTCTTCACCAGTGCTTCCACCTGCTTGCGACTGAGTTCTTCTTTAATGGGTAAATGCTGATTGAGGGTAGGAACATTATGATCAGCCGTAGCTACTATCTGTTTGGGGCGAAATACTTTGATGCCGCGTTTGTTCAAACCGGTGAATGCCTGCGGACTGGTTACTTCATGTATAAAGTGACGATCAATATATAAAACCGAGGGGCCATCCTCAATTGTTTTTACAATATGTTTCTTCCAGATTTTCTCAAATAATGAATTGGCACCCCCGCCCCCTAAAGGGGTGGTTGTAGTAAGCTCCTGCTGGTTTGTATCACTCATTTTATTGGAAGGTATTTCTGATCTGATTTTTTTTCTTACACTATCTTTTGGCAGTCGCAGGGGTGCTATGCTACAGCAGTTTGTTGCTGGTACTCGGTGGCCATTTTGCTCAGGTCAGTATCTTCTACTTCCTTCTTGCTGTCGGCTACATTTAAAAATTCTTTATATAATACATCCACATCGTTGCGGTCGAACTGGAATCCGAGTTTCTGGAAGCGATAAGCCAGGGCACTGCGACCACTGCGGGCAGTGAGCACAATTTTGGAACTGTCGGCACCTACTTCTTCCGGATTAATGATTTCATAAGTGAGGGCATCTTTCAGGAAGCCATCCTGGTGGATGCCGGATGAATGCGAAAAAGCATTGCTGCCCACAATGGCTTTGTTGGGCTGTACCGGCATCCGCATTGTATCCGAGACCAACCTGCTCAAAGGATTCAGCTGTTCTGTTTTGATATCGGTATACAATCCTAGATGTTTATGCTGTTTCAGGATCATCACCACTTCTTCGAGTGAAGTATTACCGGCTCTTTCTCCCAAACCATTGATGGTACATTCAATTTGCCGGGCACCGGCGATTACTCCGGCAATGGAATTGGCCGTGGCCAGTCCGAGGTCATTATGACAATGACAGGAAATAAACGCTTTATCAATATTCGGGACATTGTTTACGAGATAAGCGATCTTTTCTCCGTACTGGTAAGGCAGACAATAGCCGGTGGTATCCGGGATATTCACTGTTGTAGCGCCGGCTTTGATTACGGCTTCGATGACCATGGCGAGATAATCATTATCTGTACGGCCGGCATCTTCGGCATAGAACTCCACATCATCGGTAAAATTTCTGGCCCACTTTACACATTGCACGGCTCTTTCCAGAATATCTTCCCGGGTGGAGTTGAACTTGGATTTGATATGATAATCGGAAGTACCAATTCCGGTATGGATCCGGGGGCGAACCGCGCCTTTCAGAGCGGCAGCGGCTACTTCAATATCTTTTTGAACGGCCCGGCTCAATCCACAAACAGTTGTATGTTTTATGGCTTTGGCGATCTGGCTCACCGATTCAAAATCACCGGGGGAGGAGATCGGAAATCCCGCTTCAATAATATCCACGCCCAGTTCTTCCAGTTGCAGGGCCAGCATCAGCTTTTCCCCTGTATTCAGTTTACAACCCGGAACCTGTTCTCCGTCACGGAGTGTGGTATCAAAGATCCTTACCTTTCCTTCTGACATAATAGATTGATAAATAGGTGAGATAAAAAAGCAGGCTGCTTATTTTTGTATCCTTCCCGGCACGCCATCTGAAAAAACAGTGTTTGGAGACGGAATTGCTTGCTATTAAATCATTTAAATAAACAACCTGCCTTGCTAAGTTAACTTTACCAGCAGGGGAAGGGAAATCAAAATAAGCCCATTTTTACAGCTCATAAACGGGGTAAAATCGGCTGAAACCCTTGCCAGGACTGTATTTTAAAAATTTTGAATTACGATGCCCAACCGCTCAACAGATAGTTTGTTCCAGCTGATCAAATCGCTCGAAAAGAGCGAAAAGCGGAATTTCAAGCTATACGTCAAGCGCAACACGGCCACGGAGGACCTCAAGATTACCCAACTCTTTGATGCGCTGGATAAAATGCCGGATTATGACGAGGCCCAGCTGCTCAAAAAAGCCAAGGGGGTGCGTAAGCAGCAGCTCTCCAATTTAAAGGCGCATTTGTACCGGCAGATCCTTTCCAGTCTGCGCCTGATCAAGGAAGAAGACAATATTGATATCCGGCTCCACGAACAAATGGATCATGCCCGGATCCTCTTCAATAAAGGCTTGTACCTGCAAAGCCTGAAAGTGCTGGAGCGTTTGAAAGAAACAGCCAGGGCTTATCAGCAACTGACTTATCTGCAACAGGCTTTATTCTTTGAGAAAAAAATTGAGTCTTTATATATCACCCGCAGTATGCAGGACCGGGCGGAGCAACTTCGTTTGGAAGCGGACACCGTGAGTGCACAACTCACACTGGTTAATCAGTTATCGAACCTCGCCCTGCAACTCTATAGCTGGTATATCAAACATGGCCATGCCCGTAATGAAAAGGATATAGAAAATGCCCATTCTTTTTTTAAAAGCCATCTGCCTGCCGATGCCATCAGCAGCCGTGGTTTTTATGAAAGATTATACCTGTACCAGTCCTATATGTGGTATGCTTTCATTCGGCAGGATTTTTTACAGTACTACCGGTATTCGCAAAAATGGGTGGACCTGTTTACTGAGTTTCCTGGTTTATTGAAAGTGGAGACTGCCAATTATATCAAGGGAATGCACAACCTGATGGGAGCGCAGTTCAACCTGTTGGATCACCAGCGACTGGCCAAATCAATCCGGCAGTTTGAATTATTTACCAAACAAAAACACCTGGAGGATAATGAGAACAACCGGATCCTTGCTTATCAGTATTTGTACACGGCAAGGATCAATCTTTATTTTTTACAGGGTACGTTTACCAAGGGCTTAAGACTGGTTCCCTTCCTGGAAGAAATGCTGCAGGAATATGGTTTGTACCTGGATACCCATCGGGTACTGGTATTTTATTATAAGATTGCCTGTTTGTATTTCGGCAGTGGGAACAATGAAAAAGCCATTGATTATCTCAACCGGGTCATCAACCAGAAAGGTGATTTAAGAACCGACCTGCAATGTTATGCCCGTTTGCTGCACCTGATTGCGCATTATGAACTCGGCAATTTTGATTTGCTGGAATACCTGATCAAGTCTGTCTACCGCTATATGGCCAAGATGGAAAACCTGAGCCGGGTGGAAGAAGCCATGTTCGGGTTCCTGCGCCGTTCTTTCAAAGTAGGTGCGGCTGCCCTCAAACCTGAATTCGAAAAACTACTGGCCGAACTCCGGCAATTCGAAGGTAACCCCCTCGAGACCCGCGCCTTTGTGTATCTCGATGTCATCTCCTGGCTGGAAAGCAAAATCAGCGGGGTGAATGTGCAGGATGTGATACGACAGAAGTTTTTGTTGGGGAGGAGGTGAGCAGTTTTCAGTCGACAGTCGTCAGTCTTCAGTCTTCAGTCAACAGTCGTCAGTCTTCAGTCAGCAGTCGAGAGTCTGGAGTCGAGAGTCAAGAGTCGAGAGTGAATTGTCCTTTATCGGAAGCCCAATATCCAATATCCAATATCCAATAACTAATACCCAATACCCAATACCCTAATATCTTAATATCCCAATATCATAATACCTCTGTGAATAACTCCTTATAATTTTCTCTCTTCCCTTCTCCTGAACTGCCTTACATTTGCACAATTTGTTTTTAAAAGAACAAAGTAAAGAAATGCTCAATTCCCCCATCCCCGCTGTTTTATTGTTAGCCGACGGAACCGTGGCCCATGGTCAGGCTTTTGGCGCTATTGGTACCACGACCGGTGAGATTTGTTTCAATACCGGCATGACCGGATACCAGGAAGTATTTACCGATCCCAGTTATTTCGGGCAGATCCTGATCATGAACAGTGCCCATATCGGGAATTACGGGGTAAGGGATGTGGATGTGGAAAGTGATTCTGTCAAAATCAATGGACTCATCGGCCGTAACCTGGAAGATGGATACAGCCGCAAACTGGCCAATGGCTCCCTGAATGATTACCTGAAAAAACACAATATCGTTTCGATTGAAGGCGTAGACACCCGGGCCCTCGTAGCGCAGATTCGCACCAAGGGTGCAATGAACTGTATCATCTCTTCCGAAACAACCGATATTGAAGTGTTGAAGAAGCAACTGGCGGATGTTCCCAATATGGACGGACTGGAACTGGCCAGTAAAGTAAGTACCAGCACCGCCTATGAAATGGGTGATAAAAATGCTGCAGTAAGAATCGCTGTGATGGATTATGGCGTGAAGAAAAATATCCTGCAGTGCATGGTGGACAGAGGTGCTTTTGTAAAAGTATTCCCTGCCAAAACATCACTGGAAGAAGTAAATCAGTTCCAGCCTAATGGGTATTTTATCTCCAATGGGCCCGGTGATCCGGCTCCCATGGATTATGCCATCAATACGGTAAAAGAAATTCTGAAAGCAGATAAACCGGTATTCGGTATTTGTCTGGGCCACCAGTTACTGGCCTTGGCCAATGGCATCCCCACTTTCAAAATGCACCATGGTCACCGCGGATTAAATCATCCGGTGAAAAACCTGATCAGCGGACGCTCCGAGATCACCACCCAGAACCATGGATTTGGTGTGGATCCGGAAGCTGTCAGAAAGGCCGAACATATTGAAATCACCCATCTCAATCTTAACGATCAGAGTATCGAAGGGATCCGGGTAAAAGGCAAGCCGGCTTTTTCTGTGCAATACCACCCCGAAGCCACTCCGGGTCCGCATGATTCAAGGTATCTTTTTGATGAATTCATTTCCATGATCAGGGAGAATTTGAACTGATCATTCCGGGAACCGGTTCCATTTTACAATTCATACAGTACTAACTGGGTGAAATAGGCCTGAAATATCCCAAAATGCCTATTCCCGTTAACATTTCTTTAACACGACCGGCATAAAACCGCAGTTTAACCTGCAAAAACCGCAATTCGAACCCTTTAGCCTTGACTACCATCTTTCCCGGTTGGAATTTTGGGTTACAAAAACCTGATCAACCATGAAAAAGATAATCGTAATCCTGCTGACCGGCCTGATTCTCTCTGGCTTCAGTACACCTTTAAAAGCTCCTGTCCTGGGTGATGTAACCGAGTTGTCTGGTTATCGCCTCAGGAATAATAATATCAGTCTGAATGATTTTAATCTCTGGGTAGTGACCAACGAAGAAGTCTTTCTCCGTGATTTTGAACCATTACATGATTCAGTGATGCATCCTGCTTTTGAGGAACAAATGGTGCTGGCCGCCAAAGTGGAAACAGCCAATTATGTGTATCGTGTGAAATTCAAAAGAACTGTAATTAATAACGGAATCCTGCATGTGTACCTGAATGTAAGAAAACATGGTTCTACTGATGATACGGTGATTCCATTAACCATGGTAACCGTGCCCAAGGATAAAAGTATCCGGAAAGTACAGTTCTATCATGATAATGTGCTGGTGAAAACCATTCCGATTGTTTCGGTGTATTAACCCCCAACCCCTAAAGGGGAGAAACCGATACGAGTAAGAACGATATACTAAACCGGGTCCTTGCTTTTTCAAACAGCGAGGACCCGTCATTTTCAATTTTCAACTTTCAATTTTCAATTTATTTACAGCTTCCGCCGGGTTTAAAACCACCGCCGGAGCTTTATCGCTTCGATTATTAACGGGTTTTATTCTTCCGGACTTTCGGTCTTTCTGACTTCCCGACTTTCCCGTAAATTCGAATCATGAAGATCGCCATCATCAATGGTCCTAACCTGAACCTGCTCGGAAAGAGGGAAACTGATATATACGGGAACCAGCCCTTCGAAGCATACCTGGAGGAATTGAAAAATAAATTCCCGGATCTGCAGTTTACCTATTACCAAAGCAATGTGGAAGGTGAACTGATCAACAAACTTCAACAAGTGGGATTTGATCACGATGGCATTGTATTCAACCCCGGTGGATATACACATACTTCGGTTGCCATCGGAGACGCCATTGCAGCCATAAAAGCGCCGGTTGTGGAAGTGCATATTTCCAATGTACATGCCCGGGAAGATTTTCGTAAACTATCACATGTTAGTGCGAAAGCTGCAGGCAGTATTTTCGGTTTGGGTTTGAAAGGTTATGAACTGGCAATCCATTACCTGCTGTCCCGTTGATAAAGTATCCGCTCACTACGGGTAAAGCCTCATGAAAGAAGGGATCAGCTGAGCGATTCATTCACAAATACTGATACATATCAGTAGTTTTAATAAGCATCATCAGTTGCTGCTTTTTTAACCTTCATAGTTTTGCAGCATGAAATTACCCGTTGTTTATCAAACCGCAGAACAGGCATTGTCTGTTGTACAATCCGGTCATCGTGTATTTGTGCAGGGCAGTGCTCAAACCCCATTATATCTTTTACGTGAATTAGGAAAGCGGGCCGCTGATCTTCGCGGTGTTGAACTGACTTTCATTACCGTGCAGGGTGATATTGAACTGGACAAACCCGAGTATGTGGATTCCTTTCATATCAATTGCATGTTTGTGTCTGAATCTGTCCGCAAGGCCGTGAATGATGGCCGTGCTGATTTTATTCCCGTCTTCCTGAGTGATATACCTGACCTGTTTCGCAAACAAATGCATATTGATGTAGCGCTGGTACAGGTTTCCCCTCCAGATGAACATGGTTATTGTTCATTGGGCGTATCCGTGGATATTGCCCGCAGTGCGGTGAACACAGCTACCCATATCATTGCGCAGGTCAATCCACGCGTACCCCGTACCCATGGCGATAGCCTCGTACATACCAAGCGTTTTACCAGCATGGTATACCATGAAGAGGACCTGCCGGAAGTAGATTATGGATCCAAAGTAGGTCCGGAAGAACTGACCATCGGGAAAAGAATTGCTGAAATGATTGATGATGGCAGCACCATTCAAATGGGCATCGGTACCATTCCGGATGCAGTCTTAAAATCACTGGGCAATCATAAAAATTTGGGAGTACATACCGAAATGTGCAGTGACGGCATTATTGATCTCTTTGATAAAGATGTGATCAATAATTCCATGAAGCGGATCCACCCCAACAAAACAGTAACCGGTTTTGCCGTGGGTACCCGCAGACTGTACGATTATGTACACGATAATCCGGCCTTTGTATTCCTCGATATTGATTATGTGAATGATCCGCATGTGATCCGCCGTAACCCCAAAGTAGTGGCGATTAACAGTGCGATTGAAGTGGATATTACCGGTCAGGTATGTGCTGACTCTATTGGTACAACTCAATACAGTGGTATTGGCGGACAAATGGACTTTATGCGCGGTGCCGCCTTAAGTGAGGGAGGTAAGCCTATTATTGCCCTGACCAGCCGGACAGCCAAGGGCGTGAACCGGATCGTACCCTTCCTGAAACCAGGGGCCGGAGTGGTTACCACCCGCGGACATATCCACTATGTGGTTACCGAGTACGGGGTGGCTTATCTATTTGGACAAAACCTCCGGCAAAGAGCCAAGGCACTGATCAGTATCGCCCATCCTGATGACCGTGAAATGCTGGAAAAATGCTGTCATGACCGGTTTCACCAGTTTTGACCTCCTGTTTTTCCGGTAGAAATAATTGCAAAGGGTGGATTATCTTTAATCCGCCCTTTTACATACCCAAAACCAGTTATATGAGAAAGTTACTTTTTATCCTTCCGGCATTTTTTGCCTTTGCTTCTTTTGCCCAGAAGCTTTCCCCGGTACAGATTGCAGAAAGAAATAAGCCCGGAACAGTGATGATCCTGGCTAAGTTTAAAGGAACAGTTACAGCGATTCAACCTATCGTCGATGAAGCCGGGGCGGGAGAGTTAGCGTCTGCTATCAGACAGGAACTGGAGAATGCAGGAACATTTACCACTGATCTTTTCTGGAGTACCTATATCAAGGCTTTTTGTCAGAATATAGATAAGTACATGACCAGGGGTACTGAAAAAATATCCAAGCAATTGGACATTACCATGGTTGGTTCAGGTTTTATTGTAACCCCTGATGGTTATGTGATTACCAATGCCCACGTGGTGGATGAAAATGATGAATCCACCAAACAAAGCTTTGCCGAGCAGGCTTTTCAGGAGATCATGGAGAATGATTCCAAGGAAATTGAAAAGAGTATGGGCCGTAAGCTGACAGAAGATGAAAGAAAAGACCTGACTACTGCCAATTCCTGGTATTTTTCACAAACATTGGAAGTGGAAAGGATTGATAAAGAATTCAGTGTAGTGATTGGTATTTCCGGGAGGGGGGGCAAGATTGAACCCATGCATGTCCCTGCTAAACTGGTAACCCAGGGAGCAGCCATCCCCGGTAAAGATGTGGCTATCCTGAAACTGACTAAAAAGCATGAGTATCCCACGATCCGTGTTGGTGATGATAAAGAAATGCGGGTAGGCGACCAGGTATATGCCATCGGGTATCCTGCTGTAGCCACCTTTCATCCATTGATTTCTGAAGAATCTATTTCAGAAGCCACCCTTACCCGTGGTCTTGTAAGTGCCAAGAAGAATATGAAAGATGGCTGGGAAGTATTGCAAACTGATGCATCTATCACCCATGGAAACAGCGGTGGTCCGGTTTTGAATGAATATGGTGAAGTGATTGGTCTCGCCACTTTCGGCAGTATCGACTACCAGCGGAATGCAGAAGTACAGGGGATGAATTTTATTGTGCCGGTAACAATCGTAAAGGAATTTATCCGCAAGGCCAAAATCGAACCCGAGATGAGTGATATCTCACTGGATTTTGAAGAAGCACTGGATCTCTTCGATGAAGAACGCTATAAAAAAGCACTGGAAAAATTCGATGCAGTAAAAGAAAATAATGGGTCCTTCCCCTTTATTGATAAATACATAAAGGAAACAGAAGACAAAATAGACCGTGGCCTGGATAAAGAGCCCAAGGACATGACGATGTATTATTATATCGGTGGTGGCGCACTGGTGCTGATATTGTTGCTGTTTTTGATATTCAGGAAGCGGAAGAAAGCTTGATTTTTTGCCACGAAGGCACAAAGGCACTAAGGGTTGAGATTGAATTTCTTATCTCTTAGTGCCTTTTTTCTTTAAGGTCTTGTCTGGCAAAACTAATAGATCATACATGACCGCTCTTATTTTAACGGGAACTTAAGGCAGTGTTGTATTCTTTGATTAATGTCGGGTTTGTAATTTTATAAGAATGACTGACTCTGGTATCATCCGAAAAAAAACACTTTATCCCCTCTGGATTTATGTTATTGCCTGTTTCCTTCCGGTATTTAAAGCAGATTATACGCCAGGTATTAGTGCATTATTGATGGGGTGGGTGGGAATGATTGGCTACTGGCCGGTATTCTTTTCCTGGCTGGCAAATATCTTTTTTTTCGCAGCTTATTTGATCCCATCCCGAAAAAAAACAGAGAGAATTGTGTTCTCTCTGTTGTCGGTATTATTTGGATTGACATTCTTGACAGTGAAAGAGATTCCGGAATCCGAAGGGGGGCAAATGATGCTAGCCACACCCGGGATTGCCTTCTGGTTCTGGATAAGCTCTTTTTTAATGCTCTTATTCAGTATTATCATCTACTCGCCTGACAAGACTTAATACTGTTGACTGACGACTGCTGACTGTCGACTGTTGACTGTCTACTTATCATCCACATTCGCACTCGGATCCGGCTTGTGCTTTTCCTTCTCCATTTTCTTTTTGATCCATTCGGGGTCTTTCCGCTGGGCCTGGATATCATCCAGTTTTGATACGAATAAGCTGCGGCCATGGGTGCCCAGTACAATTTCATTTTCTCTTTGCTGGATGGCAATATCATGAACCGGTACAGCTAATGGCATGCCGCCATTCCAGATCATATAGGTTTGCCCCATGTCGAAACTTACATACAATCCACCATCAGTTCCCACATAGATAATATTTTCATCTTTGGGATCTTCTTTTACCACATTGATGGGTTCATGTGGAAGCTGTTGATGAATAGGTTTCCAGTTCATACCATAATCATCACTTACATAGAGGTAGGGTGCAAAATTGTCGAAGCGGTAGCCATTCAATGACACATAGATCCGGCCTTCTTTGTGTTGTGAGGCCGTGACCCGGCTGACCCACAATTGATTGCTGACTAATTTGCTACTGACAGCCGGAAGCTTTGCGCCTTTTTTCACGGGTGGGGGCGGGGGAGCTGTCTGGTTCAGTTGTTCCCAGGTATAACCTCCGTCATAGGAACGATGAATATTGCCATCATCCGTTCCCGTATAAATCAATCCAAAACGAATTGGTGATTCAGAAATAGTGGTGATGGTACCATAAGGTACATTCCCGCTTACGCGACCCCGGGTGAGATCCGCACTCATCGCAATCATGGTATCACCTTTGTTCAGGGAACGGTATAAGCGGTTACTGCCATAAAATAATACATCCTGGTTATGTTTGCTCAGCAGGATCGGGGTTTGCCAGTTAAACCGAAGGGGTTTTTCTCCCAGCTCATGTTGAGGTCGAATGAATTTCTGTGATCCTCTTGTATTTTTATTATAGCGGCTGTACACGCCAAACTGAGAACCGGAATACACTGTGGCATTGTCACGCGTATCCACCTGGGCCTGCATCCCGTCACCGCCATTGATTCCTTTGTAGGGATACTGACCATTGTCAATCCAGCCGATATCTTCCTTATGGGTAGAGGGACCCCACCAACTGCCATTGTCCTGCAAGCCGCCATACACATTATAAGGTTTGGCATCATCTATTGTAATGGCATAAAACTGTCCGACCGGTGGTGTATTTGCCTTGAACCAGTTCTGGCCATCATCATAAGTAATATTCGCACCACCATCATTACCATTGATCAGGTGGGAATCTTTTTTTGGATTCACCCATAATGCATGGTGATCCGGATGTACATTGTTCTGGTCTATTGTTTTGAAGGTTTTGCCACCATCAGTCGACATCTGCGCATAAAATCCAAGGATGAAAATCTTATCAGGATTATAGGCCGATGTATAAATCTTGGCAAAATAATATCCATATGTGTTAAATATGACTATGGGTTTCTCGTGTGATTTTTTCCAGCTCTTGCCACCATCTTCACTTTTATATACTTCACAACCTGCTATGCCTGTATTTTGGAATCCGTCATCGCTATCCAGATAATCCCATAATGCATTGGGAGCTACTTTTCCGCTGGCTACCATTTCCTTTACCTGTTTACCATTGTATTTGCGTGGAAATCCATTCTTGCGAAGGAAAGTGTCAATCAGGTTTGTCTTCAGGGCAGCAAATTCTTCCTTGCTGATATTTTTGAAAAGATCTTTTTTATAAAGGGTGTCGTTTGCTTTTGTATCTGCAGGCTTGGGCGTATTATTATCCACTACCGCCCAAACTATATTAGGATTTTTGGGATAAACAGCTATGCCGATCCGGCCAATTTTATCACCGGTCATAAAGCCCGAACCCGGTCCGGAGATCATCGTCCAGTTTTCACCGCCATCAGTACTTTTATAGATGCCACTGCTTTTACCGCTTTCTTCAAATTTCCAGGCACGGCGGGTACGGTACCACATGGCAGCATATAATTCATTGGGATTGGTACTGCTGATATCGAGATCAATAGCGCCGGTATTATCATCTACAAACAAAGTCTGTTTCCAACTGCGACCACCATCTGTTGTTTTGTAAACTCCTCTTTCTTTATTGGGTGAATAGAGATGTCCGAGTACGGCCACCCAGGCAATATTTTCATTGGTAGGATGCAGTTGAATTTTGCCGATATGGTGGGATTCGGGCAGTCCTTTGTATTCCCA
>Ga0209175_10000246_pt1 | contig 37668 bp, 15 predicted proteins | sample JI91814C2DNA_FD_187506 | JGI IMG/M metagenome (GOLD analysis project Ga0209175, IMG submission 187506) | Wastewater effluent complex algal communities from Wisconsin, to seasonally profile nutrient transformation and Carbon sequestration -... | ecosystem: Engineered > WWTP > Effluent > Algae...
GTTACAGTCTGACGACCATAGCGTCTTGGAACCACCCCTTCCCATCCCGAACAGGACCGTGAAACGAGACCGCGCCAATGATAGTGCACTCGCGTGCGTGAAAGTAGGTCATCGTCAGACTCACCTATACACAAGGCCCCGCAGAAAAATCTGCGGGGCCTTGTTCGTCTACTCGCGAAAAATTAACCGCGGAATAAGGTAACACTCGCCTGCGTCGTAAGCACTGCCGACCCGTGGTAAGCCCCCGAGGATCCCACCTTCCACGCGGATCTTGGAAAAAGCTCTTGGCCGGCCTTGTGGTCAGTGTGGCCTCTATCGTCGCGATTGGCAGTGGTTGCCGCAGATGCGTGGAAAGGACGCCTTGGGCGTTCCTGATGGTCGGGTTCGCCCTGCGCACGAAGTGGCTCAGTGCCCTGGCGCTTGCGTGTGTCCGGCTAGCAGAATCTTGCTGCCGCTGATGGTGGCGGGGGCTGCCTTGGCACAGTTTTCAATACATCGGCAGGGTGCGCGGTGCGCGATGTCGGGTTACCCTCGCCCGCCTTGATCCACTGAATGCCTTGACGATGTTCATTTGCCGTTATTCCTGCCGTCTGCGACATGGAGCGCATGCCCTTTTTGTGCTGGCGCTGCTGTTTGCGTGCCCTGGCGCGATCTTTGCCGCGGAGGTCTCCGAGAGCCAGTTGTGGTTCGAGGGAGGTCGGCCGAAGGTGGTGGCCTGGCAGGCTGTGGACATTCTGCAGGAAGCCGCTGCCGACGGGCTGGCGGCCGATGATTACGATGCAGCGGGGCTGCGCAACATCCTTACCGCGCTTGAAGGCGGGGTTTCGCTGCCGGAGGCCGACATTCTGGCGCTCGACGCCACGATGACGCGGGCCATGCGACGCTACCTTGCAGACCTGCATTTCGGCCGCATCGACCCGCGCGAAGTGCACACCGGTTTTCCGATGCCGCGTGCCAACGGTTTCGATCCGGAGACTCACCTGCGCACGGCAGTGCTTGCCGGGCGTCTGCGGGCGGCCGTTGTCGAGGCGGCGCCGGCGCAGCCTTTATACACGGCCCTGCGCCGGGCGATGGGACGCTACCGGGAGCTGGTCAGCGATCCGCTGCGTGCGCGCTTGTGGGACAGGCCGCTGCCGTCGCTACCCGGTCGCAAGCTGGAGCCGGGCCATGCCTGGTCGGGCTCGGAAATGCTGGCCCGCCGCCTGGTGGCCCTCGGCGACTTGCCGCCCACGACGCCTTTGCCGAAAGCTTACGACGGAGCCGTTGTTCAGGGGATGAAGGCTTTTCAGGCGCGTCACGGGCTGGCGCAGGATGGTGTGATTGGAAGGGATTCCCTTGCTCAGCTGGAGGTGTCTCCGGCCCTCCGTGTGCGTCAGATCGGGCTCAACCTGGAGCGTCTGCGCTGGACGCCGTTCTTGCGAGCGAGACGCATGATCGTCGTGAATGTGCCGGAGTTTGTCCTCCGGGCCTACGCGTGGCGGGATGGCGCGATGGACGAAAGAGCACAGATGAAGGTGATCGTCGGCAAGGCGCTCGACACGCGCACGCCGATCTTTTCCGAAGACATGCGCTTCATCGAGTTCAGCCCTTTCTGGAACGTGCCGCCATCGATCGCCCAGGCCGAAACCGTGCCCAAGCTGAAGCGCGAGCCGGCGTATTTCGACGAGCAGGGTTTTGAGTTCGTGGCCGGCGACGGGCGGGTACTCAAAAACCTGTCGAACGACAATCTGGATGCACTGCTGCGCGGCCAGTTGCGCATCCGTCAGCGACCGGGGCCGAAGAATGCGCTGGGCGACATCAAGTTCGTGTTTCCCAACAATGACAACATCTACCTGCACCACACGCCGGCACCGCAGCTGTTTGCCCGCCCGCGGCGGGATTTCAGCCATGGCTGCATCCGTGTGGAGGCGCCGGTGGCGCTGGCGAAGTTCGTGCTGGACACTCAGCCCGAATGGGACGAAGCGCGCATCCGCGAGGCGATGGCAAAAGGAACATCGACCACCCTGCGTCTGCGCGAGCCGTTGCCGGTGGTGATTGCCTACAGCACCGTGGTGGCGAAGGCTGATGGCCGGGTGTTCTTCTTTCCGGACATCTACGGCCACGATGCGCTGCTGGATGAAGCGCTGAAGAGACGTGGGCCGCGGAAGCTCTAGGGGTAAAACGAATCAAAAATCAGCTGCGAAAAACAGCGGGGGGCGAACTTGTCGAGCAAGCCCGCCCCCCGCGCGATTTACAACGGACTGATTACGGCTTGTAGGCTTCGACCGGCAGGGTGATCGTCAACTCGTCGCCAACGTAGGGCGTGTTCTTGCCCATGTTGAAGTCGGTGCGCTTGACCTTGGCGGTGGCGGTGGCGCCACAGGCATCCTTCTTCAGCATCGGGTGGGGCATGCAGTGGAAGGACACGACGGTCAGGGTGACCGGCTTGGTGATGCCCTTGAGGGTCAGGTTGCCTTCGATGGTGGCGGGGGCGTCACCCTTGAAGTTCACCGCGGTGGACTTGTAGGTGGCGGTCGGGAACTGGGCGGTGGCCAGGAAGTCCTCGCCCTGGATGTGCTGGTTGAACAGCGGGTAGCCGGTGTTCACCGAGGTGGTGTCGATGGTCACATCCACCGAGCCGGTTTTGGCTGCGCGGTCGAGGGTGATGGTGCCGGTGGTCTTGTCGAAGCGCGACAGCTGCACCGAGTAGCCGAGGTGGTTGTACTCGAAGCGCGGCAGGGTGTGGGTGCTTTCGATGGTGTAGGTCTCGGGGGCAGCGAAGGCGGCGGACGAGATACCGGCGGCGATGGCGAGGGCGATGATCTTCTTCATGGGGTGTCCTTTCTGAAGTGCTGTTGGGTGGGGTTTTTACTTTTTGGCCGCGGCGGCCGGAGCTGCCACGACGTGGAACTTGATTTCGATTTCGTTGGCAACGGCAGAGACATCGGCCCATGGACCTTCGCCGATATTGTAGTCCATGCGCTTGAGCACGAATCCGCCGTCAAAGACGCCGTTGTTGCCGTCCTGCTTGAAGGTGAAAGGGGCCACGACGTCGCGGGTCTGGCCCTTGATGGTCATCTTGCCGAGGGCTTCAAAGCGGTTGCCGCCGAGGGCCTTGACGCCGGTGGACACGAACTTGGCGGTCGGGAAAGCCTTGACGTTGAACCACTGCTTGCCGACCACTTCGTCGTTGGCGTCCTTCGAGCCGGCGTCGATGCTGGCGAGGTCGATCTCGAGCACGGTGCTGGCCGCGGTGGGTTTTGCCGGGTCGAAGGCGATCTGGGTGCTGAACTTCTTGAAGCTGCCGGGCACCGGCACGCCCATCTGCTTGGAGCTGAAGGCCAGGTTGCTCTTGGCGGTATCAACTTGCTTGAATTCGACCGCCTGGGCGCCGCCGGTAATCAGCAGGGCCGCGGCGGGCAGGACGATGTGGCGAAAATTCATGGAATCTCTCCGGGGTTGGTTCTGCTATTTGGCAAAGGGCAGCATACGGCGCAGGGTGCTGTCCCGGTCGATGACGTGGTGCTTGAGTGCGCCGGCAATGTGCAGGCCGACGAGGATGAAGAGCGCCCAGTTGAGTGCTTCGTGTACTTCCTTCAGCAGGTCACCGAGGTCGGGGTTCTTGGCGAGCAGGTCGGGTAGCGGCAGCACGCCGAAATAAACGGTCTGGAAACCTTTGGCCGAGCTCATCAGCCAGCCCGACAGCGGCACCAGGAACATCAGCAGGTAAAGCAGGTGGTGGGTGCCTTCGGCAATCTTGTGCTGCCAGGCCGGCATGGGCAGCGCCGCGGGCGGACGGTGGGTGATGCGCCACAGGATGCGCGGCACGAAGAGCAGCAGCACGGTGATGCCGATCCACTTGTGGTACGAGAAGAGCTTGAGCTTGTTGGGCGACAAGGGCAGATCATGCATGTAAACACCGAGAGGCCAGGCAACGATGATCAGTAGCGCGATGATCCAGTGGGCGCCGATGGCCGGGCCGGTATAGCGTTGGTTGGAAGGGTTCATTCTTTTCAGTGCTCCAGTGTGATGGGGGCCGGGCTGGCGTCCTGCCAGAGATAGGCGTCCATGGACAAACCACCATAAGTGTATTCGGGTTCCAGGCGAAGGGGCTTTTCGCCGGGCTGTGCGGCGCCAAGGGCGGCAAAGAGCGGCAGCAGGTGCTCTTCGCTGGGGTGGGCGTCGGCGCCGTGGGGGGCGAGGCGGCGGTAGTCCAGCAGCGTCGGGCGGTCGTCGCGGGCGAGGGTTTCGCCGATCCAGTCGGAAAAGGCGATGGCCTGCGGCCGCGGCTGGCTGTTGGTGCCCCAGGTGAGCCAGCCGAAGTTGTGGGTGACTGCGCCGGAGGCGAGGATCAGCACGCCTTCGTCGCGCAGGGGCCGCAGCGCGGCGCCGATGCGACGGTGCCAGTCGGGGCCGGCGTGGGGTTGCAGCGCCAGTTGCACGACGGGGATGTCGGCTTCCGGGTAGAGGGCCTTGAGCGGAATCCAGGCGCCGTGGTCGAGCCCGCGCTCGGGCACTTCAGCGTTGGGCAGGCCGGCCGCGGCAAGGAGCTCACGCACGCGGCTGGCCAGTGCCGGGGCGCCGGGGGCCGGATAGGTCATGGAGTAGAGTTCCGCCGGAAAACCGCCGAAATCGTGGATTGTCTCGGGCGTTGCGGCGGTGCTGACGGTCGGCTCCTGCGCGGCCCAGTGGGCGGAAATCACCAGGATCGCCTGCGGGCGGGGCAGGTCGGCGCCCAGGGTTTCCCACATGTGCACGGCGGCACCGGGGTTAAGCAGCACGTCGGGCGCGCCGTGGGAAACGAAAAGTACGGGTTGTCGGCTCATGCAGGGCTCCCTGGAGCAATGTTGCGTGGTGTGTGCGGCGAATGCCCGCTGTGACATGGATGCACTTTAGACTTTTGATTCGTTCCAAAATAGCCTTAAATGAAGACATCTTTGTTGCCGGAATTGAAACAATGGATCGACTGAGTGCGATGGACGTCTTCGTTCGCGTGGCCGAGACCGGCAGCTTCACCGCCGTTGCCGATCACCTCGGCCTTGCCCGGTCGATGGTGACGCGCCAGGTTTCGGCGCTGGAGGCCCATCTGGGCGTCAAACTCATCGCCCGCAGCACGCGCAGCCTCAAGCTGACGGCCGAAGGCGAGGTCTACCTCGAGCGCTGTCGTGAAATCCTCGGCCTTGTGGGCGCTGCCGAGGGCGATCTGTCGGGCGGAGACCGCAGGCCCCGGGGGCCGATCCGCATCAGCGTGCCGGTGAGTTTCGGCGTGCGCTACCTGGCGCCGCTGGTGGCCGAGTTCGTGAATATCCAGCCGGAGGTGAGCCTCGATGTGGATTACAACGACCGCCAGGTGAACCTCATCGAGAGTGGCATCGACATGGCGGTGCGCATCACCAGCCAGCTCGATCCGACCCAGGTGGCGCGGCGGCTCAGCACGTCGCGCATGCTGACGCTGGCCTCACCCGATTACCTGGCCCGCCACGGCCGCCCCGAGCTTCCGCAGGATCTGGCTGCCCACCATTGCCTTGGCTACACCGCCAGCGCGCGTTCGAGCTGGCCCTTTCGGGTCGATGGTGAAACCCTGTGGGTGCCGGTCAAGAGCCGTCTGCAATCCAACAGCGGCGAAGCACTGATGGATGCCTGCCAGCGCGGCCTCGGCATCTGCCGCCAGCCCAGCTTCATCGCCGCGCCGGCGCTCAAGGCGGGCCTGATCGAGGCCATTCTCACCGACTATCCGGGGCCGGAGGTCGGCATCTACGCGGTGTTTCCGAGCAACCGCTACCTGCCCACGCGGGTGCGCACACTGGCGGATTACCTCGCCGAGTGCCTCGGTCCGGTGCCCAGCTGGGATCAGGGCTGAGCCGGATGGCACCCCGTGCAAGACTTGCCGGATGCTGCGTTGCAGTGGTGATGATCTTTGCTATAACACCATCATGACCGGCCCCGACAGAGAGGCCCACGACTGACCTGCAGGGCATGCATCCTGCGGCAGCGGGGCAAGCGCCGGGCGTGCACTCTTCCGTTAAGGAGATGCAGCCATGAAACGCACCCAACTGGTCGCGCTTGCGGCCGTCGTTGCCGTTTTTGCGGCGTGGTTTCTGATGCGCCCCGGCTGGGTAGCGCCCGGCGCGCAGCTTATCCAGGCCCATGCGCAAAACGCGCCGGCTGCGGTCGCGTCCACAGCGGCCCCGGTACCCGACCCCGGCCAGGTCGATCAGGATCTGCCCTACCGCGAATCCTGCGCCCGCGAAGGGCTCAACGAATCCGAATGCGTCGGCCGCCTGATCTGGTTCAAGGCCACCGCCGGCAACGAACGTTTCCACACCTACACCTTCCAGCAGCGCGTCGGCGTGCTGGTGGACTGGTTCCGCGTGCTGCGCGCCGACCAGCGCGACGACCGCTTCTGGGCCTGGGGCATCATCAACGACCCGTCCTGCTGCAAGCCGGGCGACGCCGATTGTCCGGCCAGATCGCTTGATGAAACCTATGGCTTCGACTGGTGCCCCGGCGACGACGTGCTGCTCAAATACGTGGGCAAGCAAGGCTACGTGGACCCGGCCTGCGGCCTGAAAGACGCCGCCCTCGACCCCCAGGATCCGCACAGCCAGGCCGGCAAGCTCGACCAGCGGCATTCGGCCTGCGATCTTAAATTTGGCACCTCGACCGGCGCGCTGGGCATTCGCAAGTTTCCCAACCCGCGCTTCGACGCCGAAAAATGGAAGGCCGTTAATGGCGGCTTTGGCGGCAACGCCGGCTGGGCCGGTTTCGACCGCCGCATGGACAGCAGCACCGGCATCGAATCCGACAGCCGGGTGAGCAAGCTCGCTGACGCCTCGATCGAGCCGCCTTTCCTGATCGGCACCTCCTGCGGCTCCTGCCACATCGCCTTCGATCCGCTCAAGCCGCCGGCCGACCCGGCCCACCCGAAGTGGGAAAACATCAAGGGCCTGGTGGGCAACCAATACACCCGCATGTCCGAGCTGCTGGGTTCCGGCATGCCCAAGTCGGCGCTTGAATACCAGATGTTCGCCCACGCGCGGCCCGGCGTGACCGACACCTCGGCGATCTCCCACGACCAGGTGAATAACCCCGGCACCATCAACGCGCTGGTCAATGTGGCCCAGCGCCCGGTGTTCAAGGGCGAGGCGGTGAGCAAGTGGCGCAAGGTGGCGGAATGCGGCGCCGAGAAGGACGAAGGCAAATGCTGGTGCGAGCCCGGCCGTCAGGGCAAGTGCTGGCAGTTCTCCACCCGCAGCGACGACGTGACGCCGGTTTTCCTCGCCGGCACCAAGGTCAATCTGCCCGGCATTCACCACATTCTTAAAGGTGGCGAAGATTCCACCGGCGCCCATGAGGCGATCCAGCGGGTGTATTTCAACATCGGTTCGTGCTCCGAGCAGTGCTGGGTGAATCACTTCACCGACATGCGGCAGGTCGACCCTGAACAGCGCGGCTTTGGCCAGACGCCCTTCAATGTTGGCCAGTGCCGGCGCGACTGCCCCAACTTCCGCGCCGTGGAAGACCGCCTGCAGAACATCCTCGACTTCTTCGCCTCGGCCGAGTCCGACGAAACCGACCTGCACGTGGCCCGGGCGAATGCCCGCAAGCTGCCCGCTTACAGTCGCGCCGACCTCGTCGCCGATCTCGACAAGGAATTCGGCAAGGGCTCCGTGGCCCGTGGCCAGACGGTGTTTGCCGAAAACTGTGCGCGTTGCCACTCGAGCATTCCCGAGGCCGAGGGCGGGCCGTTCAAGAGCCGCGACTTTGCCGCACCGAATGACGCCCATCCGCGCAAGCTGCGTGCGGACTTTCTCGGCAACGACCAGGCCACGCCGGTGACCGAGGTGGGCACTTTCCGTTGCCGCGCGCTGCATTCCAATCACATGGCCGGCCGTCTCTATATGGAATACGGCAACGAAGCCATGCGTGGCCGGGGCGTGGTGCCCGATATTCCCGAGCAAGACGCGCTGAAAAACGGTGGCCGCGGCTACATGCGCAATGTCTCGCTCGTGAATGTCTGGGCCACGGCGCCCTTCATGCACAACAACGCCATCGGCCCGGAAATCTGCGGCAAGCCGGCCAACAAGGCCAATGATTTCCACCGCGCCCGCTACGCCGGCGACGACAACACGCTGCTCGCCAGCCAGCCCGAGTGCCTGCGTTACGACCCGAGCGTCGACGGGCGTTTCGATCTCTACAAGCGCTCCATGCACGAACTGCTGCACCCCGCGGCGCGCGGCCGCAAGATAACGCTGACCAACGCCGACCTGCTGATCGACCTGGGCATTCGCCCGCTGGAAGGCAAGACCGAGAAACCGCTGGGCGGCTTCGGCCAGGTGAAGATTCCGCAGGGCGCCAGTGCAGGTTTCATCAACAGCCTGCTGCACAAGCAGCTCATCGGCGACATCGTGCTCGCCAAGCGCGACCCGGCGCGGCTCGAAGCCGCCGGCAAGAAGGCCCTGGTGCCCACGCTGCAGGCGATCGCCGACGAGGTGATTGCGCAGCCAGGCCGCTTTGTCGCAATCCTGCGCGAGAAGCGAGACTTTTTGTCGGCCAACTACCAGACCTGCGACCAGCTGGTGGAAAACGAAGGCCACCGCTTCGGCGAAGATTTGTCCGAAGCCGACAAGAAGGCCGTCATTGCCTTCCTCGCCACCCTGTGAGGGGAGAACCGCCATGAAAGCGCTTGCCGCCTCCACCGTCCTCGCCATCAGTCTTGGCCTCGGCCTCGTTGCCTGCACTCGCGAGGCGTCGCCGCCCGGCATTGCCTTTGCCCCGTGGGACAAGAGCCACGCCTCCAAGCCCGACTTTGCCCAGGTGGATTACGCCCACCCGATCCCCGCCGCCGAAATGGCGAAGATCACGCCCGAATACCTGGCCACACTCGAGCAGGAGCAGATCGACCAGATTTACGCCCGCCTCACCGCCGGGCCAATTCCCGACGGCGCCTTCGACGGCAAGATCCTGCTGCCCAAGGGTTCCAACGGAAAGTTGCGGCTGGCCGACATTGTTGGCGGCTTTGCCGGCAAGGCGCTGGAGCTCAAGGGCCTGATGCTGGACGAGCTCGGTGAAGGGATCTGGCGGGGCAAGGTCTTTTACCGCGAAGAGCGGGTGCTGCGAAACCGCATCGAGGATTTGAGCGTGCTGAAAAAAATGGGCCTGGTGACCGACGAGCCGAAAAAAATGGATTTTCACGGCAAGGAAACCTGGCTGCTTTTTCCGGCCAAGCTCTACTGCGGCCAGAGCCTCCTCGACGCCCGGCGTGAATCCATCATCATCGATTACTTCTTTACCGACGACATCCCCGGCTACCAGGAAAGCCCCGACTTTCTCGCTGGCCGCCGCGGCCTGCGCGTGCGCGACGAAATCCGCATGATCCGCCCCGGGCTCTACCTCGGCCGCGCCTACCTCGACCGTGGATTCGCCCTCAACTTCACGCTCTACAGCAAGGAAATGGATGATCAGGGGCGGGGCGCTTTCGTAAAGACCGGCCAGGTGCAGGAAGACTGCTGGCCTGGCACCCAGGCGCGCAAGCTGCTGGCCTCGGCCGGCGGCTGAGGGCTGTGCGGAGGCCGGCCAGGTGGAGCGCCGCAATGATCCGCCGGATCGCGACCCGCACGATCTTGCTGGCCAGCCTGGCCCTCGCTGCCCCGGTTTTGGCCGTGGCGCAGGTCGCCGCGCCCGTCATTGATCCGGCAGACCCCGGCGGTCACCTGCCGCCGTCCGGCGTTTCGCTGTTCGACCAGCTGTTTGCCGACAACCGTGGTGGTCACGCCGTGCCCTTTCCCTTTGAAAGCCTTCTTGCCCGCCTTGACGTCCAGCTACGGCGGGATCCGGCCAGCCCGCTGCCGCCGGCCAAGCGGGTGCTGATTCCCCTCGGCCGCTCGCTGCAGCGCACCGCCGCGGCGCCGGACTACTTCGAGTTTCCCCGCGTCGTGGTCGGCGTCGATTCGCCGCCTGCATCTGGCGCGCCGCTTCTGAAGGATCGTCTCTACCTCGGCTACCAGGAAAAATCCGCTGTGCTCGAAGTCATCAGCTACAACGAGGCCGCCGGGCGTTTCGAGTTTCAACTGGTCAAGGATTACCGGGCCGGCGGGCGGCCGCAGGTGTTCTACGCCAACCGCAACATCTGCTACGCCTGCCACCAGAACGGCGCGCCGATTTTCTCGCGCGCGCTGTGGGACGAAACCAACGCCAATCCGGCCATTGCCGCCCGGCTGACCGCCACCGGGCGCCGCTTCTACGGCATCCCGCCCGGGCGCGGCGTGGATGTGCCCTACGCCATCGACAATGCGGTGCGCCGCGCCAACCGTTTTGCGCTCACCCAGCGCCTGTGGCGCGAAGGCTGCGGCACGGGCGAAGTGGGGGCACGCTGCCGCGCCGGGCTGTTTGCCGCCGCGGTGCGCCTGCGTCTGGCCGGCGACAGGGCGCCGCCGTTTGATGCCGCCTTCGGCGCAAACGTGGCCCGGCCACTACGCGCCAATGCAGCCCGAGTGTGGCCGCAGGGCCTTGCGCTCGGCCGATCCGACTTGCCCAATCGCAACCCGCTGCAGGGCGTGGCGAGCTGGCCCGACGCCGCGCCGGCGCGTGTTGCCCTGTCCCACGTGGCAGCCCGTTTCGAGCCGCTGCTGCCGCGTCCGCCAGAAGGCGGGTGGCGTGGCGACGCGCCGGAAGCCGTGACCGAAGCCGTGGCCGGCCTCGCCGAATTTGTTGTGGACGGCGACTGGCCGCGCCTGGAGGCGGCCCTGGCAAGGCACGCGGCCCGCTTGCCGCGGCTCACCCGGACGCTCGATTGTGCGCGATTGACGGGCGGGCGTGCCTCCCGTTGTCGCGGTGCCGACGGCGCCACGCTGGATCTGGCCGACGCTCGCGTCGAACGCCTGAGCCTCGCCCACGAACCACCGCAACCACCTTTCTCGATCACCACCGCCGTGCGCCTTGCCGGTGGCAACCTGCTCGAGCGCATCGACACCGACGAACTGGCCGACGGGGCAGGGCGCATCACGCTGCGCCTGCGCGCGGACAGCCAGGCGCTGAGCGCGGCGATGGATGCCGTGCTCACCCGCCCCGACGGCCCGGCGCTCCTGGATGAGCAGCCGATTCCCCGTGCCGCCCTGATCGCCGCGCTGCTGCAAGCCCTTGGCGAGGTGCCGCACACAACCGCGCCGATCACCTTGCCTGCCCCGCGACTCGAAACCCCGGTCAGCCAGCCCAGCGCAGCCGTGAGCGGCCCGCAGCCCCCCGGAGTGGCGCGTTTTCATGCCTGGTGCGCCGCCTGCCACCTGAGCGCCGAGCAGTTTCCACCCAACTTTTTGAGCGGCCCCGGGGCCGAGCTGGAGGCCCGCATCCGCCAGTGCGCGCCGCGCATCTTCGTGCGCCTTGCGATGGCCCGCCGCGCCCCCGCCGATCGCGAAAAAACGCCCATGCCGCCCGACACCATGCTGCCGGCCTTTGGCAGCGACGCTGCGGCCTGGGCCATGAGCCCGGAACGCGCCGCACTGGAAAACGTCGTCGCCACTTTGCTGAAGGCGGAAACCGGCCACGACCCCGATCCCGACGCCATGCTCGCCCGTGGCTACGAAGCCCTGCGCCCCTGCCTTGCCGGGCACTGACCAACCGAGGAGGTCGCCATGCCAATCCCCGCCGTGCCGTCATCCCCCCGCTGGAAGCGTCGTTTCCAGGCGCTCGTCGCGATCGTCGTGGTGCTGCCGGCCACCCTCGTGCTGTGGCTCGTCGGCCGTTTTGGCGCCGACGCTCCGGTGGATTACCGGGGCCCGGTCGAACACTTCAAATATGGCTCGACCGGCGGCGAGCACGAAATGGGTTTCCCGTACTGGATCTGGCGTGCGCTGCCCGAGGTGTGCGGGCATTACCTTCCCGGCCCGGGCTACGCGTCCCTTGGCATGCTCTATGAACACAACCCCGACGGCAGCCTGAAGGATCTGCCCGTCGGCACCTCGAAGCGGCGCTACCAGGGCGTCGACCGGGTCTTCGTGAATTGCGCCGTGTGCCACACCAGCACCGTTCGCACCGCGCCCGGCGAGCCGCCCTTGCTGGTGCCCGGCATGCCGGCGGCGCTGTTCAACATGAAAGCCTTCGAAGAGTTCTTCTTCCGCTGCGCGGCCGACCCCAAGTTTTCAAAGGAATACCTGATCCCCGAAATCCGGCGCCAGGGTGGCGACCTCGACCTGCTCGACCGCTACCTCGTCTACCCGGCTGCCATCGCCATCATGCGCGACCGGGTGCTGGCGCTCAAAGGGCGCTTCGAGTGGGTTTTCGAGCAGAAGGACTGGGGGCCGGGGCGGGTCGATACCTTCAATTCGGCCAAGGTGATCTTCAACTTTCCGATGGCCCACCTCGACCCGAAGGAGTTTGACGCGCCGGCCGATTTTCCGTCGATCTGGCTGCAGCGCCCACGCCGCGAACCGCGCGCGATGGAACTGCACTGGGACGGCAACAACACCGACATGACCGAGCGCAACAAGAGCGCCGCCTTTGGCACCGGCGTCACGCCGCCCACCCTCGATTTGCCGCGCATCAAGCGCGTCGAGGACTGGATTCTCGAGGCCGAACCGCCCGCCTTTGCGACGCTCTTTGCCATCGACCCGGCCCTGGCCGCCCGCGGCGCGCCGATCTACCAGGAATACTGCGCGGCCTGCCACGGCGCTTCGGGGCGTGATTTCAGCGGTGAAAACGTCGGCCGTGTCACGCCGCTGGCCGAGATCGGCACCGATCGCCGCCGCCTCGACTCCTACAGCGAAACGCTGGCGGTCAACCAGGCCACGCTCTACGCCGGCTACCCGTGGCGCTTCAGCCAGTTTCGCAAGACCCACGGCTACGCCAACATGCCCCTGGACGGCGTCTGGCTGCGTGCCCCTTACCTGCACAACGGCTCGGTGCCCAGCCTGCGCGATCTGCTCGAACCGGCGGCGGCGCGCCCGGCCGTGTTCTGGCGCGGCAACGACGTGTTCGATCCGGTGAAAGTCGGCTTCGTCTCGGACCAGCCCGAGGCGGGCGGGCAAAAATTCTTCCGCTTCGACACCCGCGCAGCCGGAAACGGCAACGGCGGCCACGAAGGCCAGGCCTACGGCACCGCGCTGGCGGCCGACGACAAGGCCGCCCTCGTCGAATTCCTCAAAACCTTTTAGCCGGGAGAGCGTCATGGGCTCAGTTATCGAACAATCCCGAGCGGCGCACCGCCGGGCCTGGTTGCGGGCCGGATTGCTGGTGCTGGCGCTGCTGATTGTTGCCGGCGCCTACCTGGGCTGGAGCCGCGGTTTTCGTGAGGAAGCGCAGCCGGCCTGGGTTTTCGAGTCGCCCGAAATGCGCTTCAAGTATGGCTCGATCGGCGCCGAGAACGACGCCGGCATTCCGTACTGGATTTTCTACGTACTGCCGCGGGTCTTCCCGGAGAAATTCCGCCGGGACGGCCAGATCGCTCCCGGCGGCTATGCCGCCCTGGGTGTGGCCTGGGAGCAGGGCCGCGAACTGCCGGCCGGCTTCACCAAAAAAACCATCGGTTTTCCCCGTGTCGCCAACAACTGCGCCGCCTGCCACACCACCCGCTACCGGGCCAGCCCCGATTCGAACCCAGTTTTTGTGGCAGGAGGGCCGGGCCATACCCTCAACATCGAAAACTTCTTCCGGCTCCTGATCGACTGCGCCCGCGACCCGCGCTTCGACGCCGACATCCTGATGGCCGAGATCAACCGGGTCACCGACCTGGATCTGATCGACCAGCTGCTCTACCGCTTTCTCGTCATTCCCATCACCAAAAAGCGCCTGCTCGAGAGGGAGGCGCAGTTTGAATGGATCTACCGCACGGATTTTCCCGACTGGGGGAACGGCCGTGACGACGGCATGAATCTCACCAAGTACTTCATGATCCGCGCACCGATGGACGACACTTTCGGTCCGGCCGACATTCCGGCCATCTGGAATCTCGCCAAGTACGACGCGGAAAAGGCGCGGCTGCCCAACTACGCCGGTGACACCCACGACGTGCATTCGGTGGTGATCGATTCGGCCCTCGGTGTGCTCGGCGCGCCGCCGGCCAACAAGGCGGAATTTCTCGAGCAGGTCAAATGGCTCAAGGACTACCTCTCGACCCTGCCGCCGCCCAAGTACCCCTTCCCGGTCGATGCCGCTCGCGCCGCTGCCGGAAAGGCGGTGTTCGACGCCCATTGCGCCACGTGCCATGCCAGCGAGCGCACCGGCACGCGCTTGCCACTTGCCGAGGTGGGCACCGATCGGAGCCGCCTCGACACCTGGAGCCGGGGCGCGGCGATCAAGGCCAACCGCATCGTCACCGAAATGGGCATCCAGCGCCGCGGGCTGGTGGAGGAAGACCTGCCCGGCTACAAGATCCCCTTCCTCGACGGCATCTGGCTGCGCGCGCCCTATCTTCACAACGGTGCCGTTCCCACGCTGCGTGATCTGCTCGAACCGGCCGCAGCCCGCCCCACAATTTTCTGGCGCGGCTACGACGTGTTCGACCCGCAGAACGTCGGCTTCATCACCGACGGCGACGAAGCCCGGCGCTACGGCACGCGCATGGATACGGCAGAGAAAGGCAGTGGCAACCAGGGCCACGAGTTCGGCACCGGCCTGGCTGCGGGCGACAAGGCGGCCCTCGTCGAATACCTCAAGACCCTTTGAACACCCCGGGCGCAGGGCCGGCTTGGCAAGATAGGCCGGTGGCGCCTAACATCGGGCTGTCGGCAGCAAATCCGCATGCCGGCGCACAACAACATCGTCAAACCCAGGAGATCCAGAATGTCGAATACCGTAACCCTCGGCGGCAACGCCGTGCAGGTCGAAGGCAACTTCCCGCAAAAGGGCCAGGCCGCCCCGTCCTTCACCCTTGTCGCCAAGGATCTCGCCGACACGCCGCTGGCCAGCTTCGCCGGCAAGCGCAAGGTGTTGAATATTTTCCCGAGCATCGACACGCCCACCTGCGCCACCTCGGTGCGCAAGTTCAACCAGTCCGCCTCCGGCCTCGCCAACACGGTGGTGCTGTGCATCTCCGCCGATCTGCCCTTTGCGCAGAACCGTTTTTGCGGTGCGGAAGGCCTGAACGACGTGGTTAATCTGTCCACCCTGCGCGGTGCGGCCTTCCTGAAGGATTACGGCGTGGCGCTGGCCAGCGGCCCCCTCGCCGGCCTTGCCGCCCGTGCGGTCGTGGTGCTCGACGAGAGCGACAAGGTGCTGCATGCCGAACTCGTTCCCGAAATCAAGAACGAGCCCGACTACGCCGCTGCGCTGGCCGCCCTGGCCTGAGCGGGGTAGATCAATTGACGGGGCCGGGCGCGCTGAGCGAAGACCACATCACGGCCCTGGTGCACGGTTTTTATGGCCGTGCCCGGGCTGACGCACTGCTCGGCCCAGTGTTTGCTGCCGAAGTGCCTGACTGGAATCATCACCTGCGGGTGATCTGCGATTTCTGGTCGCGCATCCTGCTCGGCACCGAGCGCTATGCCGGCTCGCCTTACCCCGTTCATACGCGTCTGCCGGTCCAGCCAGAGCACTTCGAGCGCTGGCTGGCGCTGTTTCGCGAGGCCGCGGTGGAGTTCCTGCCGCCGGCTTCTGCGGAGATCGCCATTGGCAAGGCGGAAATGATGGCCAACAGCTTTCGCGCCGGGCTTTTCACCTTTACCGATCGCAAGGCCTGAGCGCACTTCAGCGCAGCAGGCAAGCCACCCCGACTCCGATCGCCACCAGCGTGGCGACCAGTACCGCACCCGCTGCCACATCCTTGGCCACGCCGATTTCCGGATGATGATCCGGATGCAGGTGGTCGGCCAGTGTTTCCAGGGCGGTATTGGCGAGTTCCGCCACCAGCACCAGTCCTGCCGCCAGCCCGACCAGCGCCCACCACACGGGCGGTGCGTCCGTGGCCACCAGAAACACACTCACGCCGATTACCGCCAGCCCGTGGGTGCGCATGCTTTGCTCCCGGCGGAAAGCCATGACGATACCGTTGAGCGCGTAACCACAGCGCCGTATGAAACCGTGTCCCTTCATGCGGACAAATGTACGTCAAGGTCGGGCTTGTCGGACAAATAACAAGCCAGGCCGCGGGCAGGGGAGAAGCGCCTTGCCCGGCGACGGGCGTCACCGCACCGCCGTCCCGCCTGGGCGCTCGGCGGGAGCTTTCTGCATTTCTTTTGGCAGAGTGGGGACAGATCGTTTTTTTGTTGCGGATTCCGGTGCGTCGTCACTCAAGCACAGGATCTTTGCGCCGATATAGCGGGAAGCCGTATTTGTTAGAGACCGTTTTCAAACTGCGGTCGATGCATATAAATCAACCTCCCGAATCTCAGATGACTGAAGCAAGCAGGCAAGGCAAGCAGCGTGGTCTCCCGGTATTGAAAAAACTGGCGATGTTGATGACAACGGCGGGCCTCGCCTTTCCGGCGTTTGCCGGAGATCTGCAGGCGGTGGCGATACGCCTCGACGGCAATGTGTTGCGCCTGCAGCTCGAGAGCGAGCAGGGCACCTTGCAGGATTCCGGCGTGACCGCGGATGGCCGGCAGCTGGTCGTGGTGCTGAAAGGCGTTGCCGCCGACCGGGCCCGCAAGCAGCTGCAGGGGGAACTCAAGACGGGCGCGCCGGTAGTCCGCGACTTCCGCGTGCTGCCCGAGGGCAAACTCGACTCTCGTCTGGTCATCGATCTGAAGGAGCCCTACGAGGTTCTCGACGAAACCATCGCCGCCATCGGCAGCGGCGTCAGCCAGTGGGAGCTGGTGCTCGGCCGCCGGGCCGTGAACGACGAACTCACCAGCGTCGACCTGAACACCGGGGACGGCCAGCGCGTCCTGTTGTTGCGTGGTGGTCGCGACCTTCGGGTCGAGTCGCGCATCCTGGGCAAGCCGAACCGGCTTGTGGTGGACTTCCCGCGTCTTGGCAAGGCCCACGTCGCGGCGATGTTCCGGTCGATCAGCGTCGATCCGGCGGTTTTTGCACCGCCCCAGTTCCTCGATCTGCCGCATGCCGGGACGCGGGTGATTCTGCCGATGAAGCCCGGGCAGAACCTCGCGCTCGCCGCACCTGAACTCAAGCGCTCGGAGGCCGGCTCCAGCGTGCTTCTCAGCATGGCGCCGGTGGAGGTGCCGGTCGAAGCCCCGGAACCTGTCGCCGCGGCCCCGGCGACCCCGCTGCCGGTCGGCAAGAGCAGCGACGCGCCGCCGAAGGCCGCGGTCGCCGCCGTCGCGCCTTCCACTGCGCCAGCGCCCACTGCTGCGCCCGCCCCGGCGCCGCTCAATCTCGGTCTGGTCAAGGAGCCGTTGGGCCCGCTGCGGGCCATGCGTCCGGTCGTGCTCGACAACCCGCCGTCCGACGATTACGCCGCCCGCTCCCGGGAAACAGCGGTGGAATCCATCGGGCTGATGGAAACCCTGGCGCGCGGTCTCGACAAGGATTCGAAGTATCGCGCCGCCAAGGCCGAGTTCCTGGCCAACTCGGAGGCCACCGCCCAGGCCCGGGCCGCTTACCTGCCGACGGCCACCTACGACTTTCAGCGCAACAACGAAAACCAGAAGATCGTCAGCTCGACGATCGACGCCTACAAGGCTGTGCAGGGGCAGACCCAGCGCTACCCGGTCATGTCGCATGTGCTCACCATCACCCAGCCGATCATCAAGGCGCCGGCCTGGGTGAAGATGGAGCAGGCCAAAATCTCGGTCGAGCAGTCCCGCCTGGCCCTGGTGGCGGCCGAGCAGGAACTGATCGTGCGGGTGGCGGCGGGTTACCTCAACCTGCTGGCGTCCCAGGACGGCGTGGAGCTTGCCAGGGCCGAACGCGAGGCCACCGAGAAGCAGGCCGAGCAGGCCCGCGTCCGCCTGGCTTCCGGCCTCGGCACGGTGACCCAGCACCACGAAACCGAAGGCCGCTACGCGCTGACCCAGGCCCGCGAGGTGGAAGCCGGCAACCGTCTCGACGACGCCCGTTCTGCCCTCAAGGAAATCGTCGGCGTCGATGTGCGCAGCCTCAAGCCCTTCGTTGGCGACATTGACCCGGCTTCGCCGCAACCGGCCCAGGTCGACCCGTGGGTGAGCGCCGCGCTGGCCCAGAACCTGGCCCTCCAGGCCCGCAGCATGGCCACCGAAATCGCCACCCTCGAAGTGCGTCGGCAGCAGGCGGGCTACCTGCCGTCCCTCAATCTGGTGGCATCCCACAGTTACAACGACAGCCAGGGTTCGTTGTTCGGCGGCTCCAGCAAGATCCAGAACACCGAAGTGGGCGTGCGTCTCAACGTGCCGATCTTTGAAGGCGGCATGACGACCTCGCTGGTGCGCGAGGCCGTGGCCCGCCAGGACAAGGCCCGTGAGGAACAGGACCAGGAGTTCCGCAAGACCGAGCGCCTGGCCCGTTCGGCGCTGCTCGGCGTGCAGTCCAGCGCGCAAACCCTGTCGGCCCTGCGCAAGTCGCTGGTGGCCCAGGAAAGTGCGCTGCAGGCGAAGGAGGAAGGCATGCGTACGGGCCTCTACTCCGTCGTCCAGGTCGTCGACGCCTATCGGCTGTACTTCGCGGCCAAGCGCGATTACCTGCAGGCCCGCTACGACTACCTGTTGAACCGTCTCAAGCTCAAGCAGGCCGTCAGCTCCCTGGGGCGCAACGACCTTGAAGACCTCGCCGAACTGTTGAAGTAGACGCTGCCGTACCCGCGCCGCGCATCCGTACCCGCATTGACACCAGCCCTCCGGGACAGGGAAGAAGACCATGAAGACCAAGACCGACAGCAAGCAGCCTGCCCACGCCAATGCCGCCCAACGCCTGCGCCAGATGCTTGGTTTGCGGTCGGCAAGCCGCCCGCGCAAGGCGCGCGCCCAGGTGCGCGAGCAAATGGTCGTCGAGGCCATCGAGCCCCGCGTGCTGCTGTCGGCCGAGGCGCTGGTGCTGCCGCCGCCGCCTCAGAGCAGCGAGCAACTGGTTGTCGACGCGGCCGCGCAGGCCCTGTTGAGCGGGCAACAGGCCTTGTTGCTGTCCGGCAGTGCCACGTCGCCGGCCATCAACCTGTCGTCGATGGTAGCGGCTTCCCTGATCGGCGAGGCCGGGCAGCAGGCGGCGGAATCCACCCGCCCCAATGAAGTCGTGTTCGTCGACCCGCGTGTCGCCGACTATCAAAAGCTCCTTGACCAGGCCCTGCAGGGCCGTGGCCTGGCCGAAGCGGCAAAGGTCGAGGTGGTCGTGCTCGATCTGGCCAGCGACGGTGTGGACCAGATCGCCAACTGGCTCGGCCAGTATCAGAACCAGCCCCTGCGCGCCGTGCATATCCTCTCCCACGGCGAAGCCGGCGAGCTGCAACTGGGCACCGCGGTGCTCGACGCCGGCAATGTGGACGCCTACGCCGAGCGCCTGACGAGCTGGTCGCGAGGGCTCGCGGCGGATGCCGACCTGCTCATCTACGGGTGTAACGTTGCGGCCGGGGAAACCGGCGGGGCCTTTGTGGACCGCCTGGCCAGCCTCACCGGAGCCGACGTGGCGGCCTCCGACGACCGCACTGGCACGGCGGCGCTGGGAGGCGACTGGACACTCGAGAAATCCACCGGCCTGCTGGAAACAGCCACCTTGACGCCCGGCGCAGCCGGTTACGATTACCTGCTGTCCTCGGTGACGCCGTCCAAGTCGGGCGATACCACCAACGTCATCAACGTGGCGGGTGCCCAGGCAGCCTTCCGGGCCGCCACCAACCTGGGCGGCCAGCTCGACATCAGCAGCGAACTGAGCGACCAGATGCCGCTCGCCGATCTGCCCTTCAACGGTCTGATCCGCACCGCCGACGGGCGCACCCTGGGCGATCTGCTGGCTTTCCGTACCACTGCCGGGACAACGGTTCTCGACGACTATCTCGCCACCAGCGGAACCCACACCATGGGCGGCCTGATGGATAGGCTCGGCGACTACCTGAATGGCCGTGGCGCATACAGCCACCTGGAATCGCTGGTCGATAACGCTGTCGGCAGCCCGTCGATTTCCTTCTCGGCCAGTGGTGATGCGTTCACCGTCGATCTCAGCCTGTCGCGGGAGTTCCTGCAACGATTCGGTTTCGGCGAGGAGCTCAAGCCCCTCGGCTTCGATTTCCAGGCGGGTGCCGGCGTGACCCTGATCGCCGACGTGCACTACGGGGCGACTTTCAATTTCGGCATCGGTTCGGTCCAGCTCAGTACCCTGGATGCGCGCATCCACACCAAGACCTCGACCTTCAACGCGGCCGTGGTGATCGGCGTGCTGGACGCGCAGGCTACCGGCACCCTCGAATTCGACACCGGCACGCTGAGCTTCAATTCAACCTCCGCGATGGTCGAACGGACGTCGGGGTATGCCGGTGCTCCGGGCTACACCGTGGTCAAAAACCCCGGCGACGCGGATTACAGCGCCGGCGACAGCCGCATCAGCCGCAGCGGCGACCAGCCGGCCGTGCTCGCCAACGCCGATTTCGACATCACCGGCACCCTTGGCAACACGTCGTTGGCGACGATTGCCGGCGGCACGCCTCACGTTAACCTGGGCTTTGGCGGCATGACGCTCGACAGCGCCACCGTCAACAGCGTCACGCCCATCCTCACCGGCACCGCCAACGTGTTGAGCGGACAGCAACTGCTGGTCAGCGTCAGCAATGGCAGCAATACCGTCACCTACGCGGTGACCCCGGCCGGCAATGGCGACTGGAGCCTCAACATGGCCACGGCCACAGCCCAGTCCGGCTCGCTGACCCTGGTGAACGGCCAGACCTACTCGGTGCTTGCCCAGATCAAGCGCGGCAGCAAGCTGTCGGCATCCACCACTGGCACCCTCAGCGTCGCCACCGGCGGTCTGCAGGTCAAGTCGATCAGCACCAACACCATCACGCCGACCCTGAGCGGTGCGGCCACGCTGCTGTCCGGCCAGCAACTCAAGATCACCGTCACTGATCAGGCCAACGCCAGCCTGACCGCCACCTATGCGGTGACGCCGTCTGCCGGCAACTGGAGCCTCAACCTGGCCAGCGCCACGCCGGAGTCCGGTTCGCTGACCCTCGTAAACGGCCACACCTACTCGGTGTACGCCCGCATCAGCGAAGCCAGCCAGACCTGGTCTGCCGCCACCGGCACGGCCCTGGTGGATACCGCTCTTGCCGGCACCACCGTCACCGCCACGGTCAATGGCTCGGCCAGTGCCATCAGCCGGGTTTCCGCCACCTCCACCGCCATCGTGCCGTGGTCGTCGATCCAGCCGGCCCCGCTGGTCCTGACGACGACCAATTTCAGCAAGCTGCAGGCCTTTTCCAGCCTCGACTCGGCCGAGCTGGTGCGCATGCTGCAGGATCTCGGCACCTACCTCGAACTGCTCCGCGACTCCGGCAAGTTCGATGCGCTGCTGCCCTTCACGGGCGCCAAGCTCGGTGAGACCCTCGATTTCAGCAAGGCCATGAACGAGGTGCTCGACAATCAGTTGGCCATTACCCTGCTGTCGGGGCTTACCGGCAGCAGCGCGATCTCCCCGGTGCTGCCTGGCAACGTGGCGTTCGACCTGTACCTGCAGCGCCCGGCGGATGATCGCACCTCGGTCATTACCATTACCGTCGATGCGTCCGAGACGACCGGCTTTGTGCACGTCAATCAGCTCGCCGCGCTGGTCGGCCAGAAGATCTCCACCGCGGTCAATGGCCTGCTGGGCTGGCAGGGCAGCCTGTTTGACGTCAGCGAAACCCTCAAGGGGGGCCTCACGGTCGTTGGCGCCACCAGGACCGAAGAAGAGCAAACCCTCCAGGTGCACGCTACCGCCGGCAGCTACCAGCTCAAGCTCGGTGCCGGTGGCACGACGACGGGGCCGATTTCCGTGCTGGCCGCACCGATTGAAGTCCAGCAGGCGCTGGAGTCGGTGCTGGGGGTCGGCAACGTAATCGTTACCGGTCGGCCCAAGTTTTACCAGATCAGCTTCACCGGCTCGCTGGCCAACACCGACTTGGCGGCGTTGCAGGCCGTGGCGGGCTCCGATGTGGTGGCTGGCAGCAGCATCGACGTGACTGCCGGCGAGTTCTACCGCGGCAGTGACGGCCTCACTTGGGGCAAGCTCAGCGTTTCACAGGCTAACCCCGGCGAATTCTCGGTGCTGCGTGTAGCCCAGTCCAGCGGCCTGTCCGTTCAACTGGTCAGCGGTGGCTCCGACACCGAGGAGGCCGTCCAGCGCCTGTTCGTCGTGCACGGCGGTGCCGGCACCTTCGTGCTCAAGGGCGTCGATACCGCCGGTAACGCCTTCACCACGGCGGCACTGGCCTACAACGCCAGCACCTCGGCCATCGCCACCGCGCTGGGCGCCGTGCTGACCGGCGTCACCGGCCTGTCGGTCGCCGACGTCACCGCCGATTACGCCGCCGACAACAAGACCCGCGTCTTCGACATCGCCTTCGGCATGAAGAACGGCACCGACTACGGCGCCTACGCGGCGATGACCGTCGAGACCACCGGCTGGGGCAGCGCGGTGCCGGCCCTGGCCGTCGTCGAAACACGTCAGAGCGCCGCCGATGCGGTCGGCGCCACCGCGGCTGCCAACGAAATCCAGCGCCTCTCCATCGCCAACGCCAGCGGCGGCAGCTTCTCCTTCGGCATCACGCTGGACGCCCTGTTCTACCAGAGTGACGCCATCGCCTACGGCAGCAGCGCCGCCGACATCAAGACGGCGCTGGTGAACATGTTCAAGCGCTGGAAGGCCGATATCGGCACCGGCGAGCTGAGCGTTACCGCCGTGGCCGGCCACGCCAACACCTGGGATGTCGAATTTACGGGTGCGCTGAGTGTCCTCGACCAGCCCCAGTTGCGCATCAACAGCCTGGCCCTCACGTCCCCCGCAGGCGGCTCGAGCTATGGGTCCCTGACCCGGCTGGGCTTCGCGGGTGCCGGGCAGGATTTCCAGATCAACGCCGTCACCAGTTTCGCCACCCTCAACGAGATGCTGCAGCGCTTCCAGCAGGCGGTCAGCGCCAGCGGCATCACGGTCAGCCCGACCTACGATGCGGCCACGCGCAGCCTCACCTTCAGCGTCAAGCTGGCGCTGCCGGAATCCACCGTGGCCGTGCCGCTGGCCCTCGCCGCGCAGATCGGCGACCTGTCGGCCCTGAGCACCGACGCGACCCTCGACCTCACCTCGGCAAGCACCTTCGAGGGCAAGATCGGCCTGGATTTCGCCAATCTCAACACTTTCGCCCTGCGTGCCGGCGGCACCTACAAGGCCAGCATCACCGCCAATGCCACCGACAAAACGGTGGTCAAGTGGAGCGCCGGTTCCTTTGGCATCCCGTCGGGCACGGCAAACTTCTCGCTGGTTTTCGACGGTGAGTCCTACGATCTGGCGCTGGACTCGGCCAACACCAGCAGCAACACCACCCGTAGCGACCTCGCCGCCGACTTCCAGGCCGTCCTCAATGCGCAGGCGGTGCTCTCCGGCGGCGTGCTCGACCGACTCGGCTACAGCACGGTCGGCCAGGCCGTGACGGCCGGCCTGAGTTCGGCCAGCCAGTTGCAGTTCAACTTCATCGCTCCGGTCAGCAACGTCAAGCTGGTTGCCGACAACAGCACCGACGCGATGCAGCTCTACTTCGGCTTCAAGAGCGCCACCGCCTACCCGTCTACCAAGGCCGTGGTGCTGGCGCCTGCCGGTCAGCTCTCCGCCGCAGCGCATTTCCAGTTGAAGCTGGATCAGTCCGCCGCCGTTTCGGTAACGGTGCCCGTCGACAGCGGCAACACCACCATTGCCGACCTGGTTGCCGACATCAACACCGCCTTGAAGGGCATATCGGTCAGCAGTCATGCCTACCTTGGCAGTAGCGGCCTCGGTTTCAGCAAACTGGGGGATGCCGTTCTGGCCATCGTGCGCGACGGCCAGATCGAACTGGTCACCCAGTCGGCAAAACTCGCCTCCTTGCAGATTCTCATCAACGGCCGCGACACGGCTTCCACCGAACTGGGCTTCACCCCGGGGCAGTTTGCCTCCACCAGCGGCGCCTACGTTTTCTTGCAGGATGCCAGCGTTGCGGCCGATTACTCGGCCGTCGTGAATGGTCAGGTCGGCACCACGCCGGCCACGCTGACAACGGCAGGGAAGGCCACCCTCGGCATGCTCGACCTGAGCTTCAGCGGGCTCAAGGCCGACTATTCGGGCAGCATGGCTTTCAGTTTCCGCAACGGCCTGACCGGCGCGCTCCACGACCGCATCAGTCTCAACGACCTGTTCGACTCGGCCGCCACCCAGACGGCCCTGCTTGGCATGGGCAGCAATCTGAGCACCTCCGATACGACCAGCGCGACGTCGGCCCCCTTCCAGAGCAACGGCCAGCTCCTGCGTGACGTAGGCCTGTCGGTCACGGTTGGCAACACCGTCCTCGACGTCGTTGTCACCAAGGCTTCGACGAGCAGCAACAGCAGCATCGCCGAGCTCGCCGCCGACATCGACACGGCCATCCACACGGCGCTGCTGAGCACGCTGGGCACCGACCCCTACGCCAGTCATACCTTCGTCGCCGTCACCGACATCGGCACGCCGGGCAGCCCGCTGAATGTGCTCGGCTTCACTGCCCCGACCACCACCCTGACCCTGGCGGACAACCCGACCCAGATCTACGATGCCGCCACCGGCGTGCTCGCCACCGACCTGCGCCTGTCGGTCGCCGTCGCGGGCCTGATCAACCCGGTGGACGTCATCATCAAGGCCGCCGCTACCAGCGATTACACAGCGCTCGCCGACCTGGTCACCAAGGTGGGCGATGCCATCGACCTGGCCCTTGCATCGGCCCGCAACGGCACCATCGATGCCACGGTGCAGGCCAACATCGACACCCTGATTGCCCGCACAGATCTGGTCGGGCAGGCGGGTGGTGCGTTGACCCTGAAGAGCGATGTTGTCAGCGCCAAGCCCGTCACCCTGAAAAATCTCGCCGTCGCCGGGCGCCTGCTCGAAAGCGACTACATCACCGCGCCGGCCTACCGCGACGCGGCCGGCACGGTGGGCACCACGCCGACCGCCAGCCTGCAGTTCTCGGGCATTGGCCTGTTTACTCCGGCGTCCATCAGTGCCAGCGGGCTGGTGCCGGCCACCACCATTACGATTACGGTCAGCAACGCGGCGGCGCTGTTCGCCGGCTCGGAGCCCGAAGCCACCGTGACCGTGGTACCCGCCGACGGCCTGGGTACCCTGACACCCCTGAAGGACATCTCCTGGGCCGATATCCAGGCCGACCTCGGTCAGCTCGGCAGCCTGTTCGGCCAGCTCGGCGAGCTCGGGCCCTTTGGCGAACTGGGCCGGGCGCTGCCCCTGCTGGGGACCAGCGTTTCCCAAGTCTTCAATTTCACCAGCCGTTTCGCCGCCATCGACACCGCCTTGGCAGCCCACAGCGGTGTTGGCCTCAATGGCCTGCAGGCCGCGCTGGGCAGTGCCTTCGGTATCGACGCCAGCGCCATCGGCCTGCAGCTCAACGCCACCAGCGGCCAGGAAGCCCTGCGCATCACCTTGCCTTACCGCATCGTCCTCGACCAGGCCCTGGCCCTCGAATTGATCTTTGACGACAGTGCGCTGCTGAGCCTGTTTTCCCCGACCCAGCAGGCCATGCTCGCCGGCCTGGTCGGTGCCATCACCCGCGTGAAGGACGCGCAGGGCGCCGGCAAGCTGCAACTCCATGCCGACATCACCTTCAACCTCGATTTCGGTATCGACTTGAGCAACACGGCCAGCAAGGGCGAGCTCTTCCTGTACGACCATGTGGCGGCCGGCGCCGCCGGGCTGGCTGGCGATACCGGCACCTACGCGCGCATCGACGATTTCTCGGCCAGTGCCTCAGGCGTGAGTTTCGAATCCAGCCAGGGCATCTACCGCCTGGGCGTGGCCGGCGGCAGCGCCACCGTCAATGTGGCTTCAGGCAGCGGCTTCATGCTGGCCTCCGACGCCAGCGACGGTGCGGCCGACGGGCGGCTCTACCTGGGCGCCTACGGCGAGAAAGGCAGCGCCGACGCGACGACCCTCAAGCAGGGCAACTTCCAGGTCATCTTCGACGGCTCGGCGGTGGCCGACCTGCCGATGACCCTGATGGTGTCCGACCAGCTCGGCCAACTGGCCATCGAGCAGATCGACGGCTTCATCAACCCGCTGCCGCTGGGCACCATGGAGCTGGATTACCGCAACCTCGGCGACGTCTTTGCCGCCATGGGCGGCAAGGGCGGCTTCACCCTGCTGGATGGCGCCGAGGTCACCGACAGCCACACGGTCGTCTCCAGCCAGATCGCCCAGGCCGTGCTGCCGGCACGACCCGCCACCGGCAATGGCGTCGGCACCACCACGCCCGAAGGCGCGCCGGTGGACAACGACAACGAAGGTGCGCTTGCCACCGTCAATCCCGATCCCTACCTCACATCGACCGAAGGGGCAGGGGCCAGCACCGCGGTTTCCGGTGTCACCGTCGGCTCGTCGAGCCTGTTCGGCAGCGGCGCGCAGACCAATCCGACGGCCGCGGGCTACGACATCAGCCTGGTGCTGCCGGACTTCGAATACTGGCAGCAGCAGTTGAGCGAGGTGCTCAAGGGCGCCATCGGCGAAAGCTGCGACCCGAGCAATCCGATCAATGGTCCGCTGATCTTTCTGCTGCGCGACCCGACGATCATCGTCAATACCGTCGACACGGTGCTCGAGAGTATCCAGAAGGGCCTCGATGCCTTCAGTGACGTGCTCGACCTGCCGATCATCGGCGACCAGCTGAAGGAAGCAACCCAGTTCGTCGCCGACCTGCGCAGCAACGTGGTGGACGCCATCAAGACCGCGCTGGCGTCGGCGGTGGACAAGTACGGCGGCCTCGACAACGCGCTGCGCATGTTCCTGTTCGACACGCTCACCACGGATACCAACGGCGACTACATCATCGAAGCCAGTGAGCTGAGCAGCAATGTCTTCCTCAACTTCCTGCGCGACTACAACGGCGACAACCTGATCACCCCGGACGATATCGTCGTCGAGTACGTCGCGGGTTTCATCCAGCCGGACATCGACCCTGGTCTCGCCGACTACCTGGGCGTCAGTGCGGGCAATCCGATCCCGGCGGTGCTGGGCGGCCAGCGCACCGCCTGGGTCACGTCCGGCATCAACGTGGCGGCCACGGATGCCAGCGGCGCCGCAATCCTCCACGACGACGGCACGCCGTGCTACATCGGTGAAGCGGGCCAGGTGGTCCTCGATAGCAGCCTGCAGGCCATCGTCGATGACGTGGCGAACGCCATCGACAGCGTCCAGGCCACTGCCGAGGATCTGTTCACCCTTTTCAGCGGGATCGCCGAAGAACCGTCCTTCTTCAGCAGCCTGAGCAAAATGGTCAGCTTCGTGGCCAGCAAGGCAGCCAGCGGCTACGGCTACCAGGACTTGCTGAAGGACGTTTTCGGGGCTGGCGTCACCGCCGCGGCCCTGTCCGACATTGCCGACACCTTCCGCCCGTCCACCGGCGCCCTGGCCGCCGACGCGGCGGTGCTCAAGGCCAACCAGGTCAACGGCACCACCTACATCCCCAAGGCCGTCCTCACCGAATTCAAGCAGGCCATCCAGGCCCAGGCGACCGAAATAGCGGCCCAGGTGGCCATTGGTCAGAGCACGGCCATCCAGTTCCGCATGAACCTCGGCCAGACCTACACACCGAGCCTCGACCTGAGCTTCGACATCGGTGTGCCGGGCCTCAACCTGTCCCTCGACGGCGGCATCGCCCTCAACCTGAACTGGGATCTCTACCTCGGCTTCGGCATCGACCTCACCGAGGGCTTTTACGTTGTGACCAACATGCCGGGCAACGCCGGCATCGGCGAAGTCACCACCTACAGCACCGACCCTGCTCTCAAGGGCGTCGCGACGGGGGTCGAGAGCAACATCCACGACACCTACATCGACAATCTGTGGCTGGTCGGCAAGCCCGGCCAGACGGCGGCCGTCCAGGAACTGCAGGCCACGGTGGACGTGTTCCTGGCCCCCGGCGCCAGCGGCAACGCCGCCCAGCTCAATGCCGAGCTGTTCTTCCTGAACGGCACCATGACCGACAACTGGGACGGCTGGATCAAGGACAACGACACGGGCGTCTGGGGCTCGGGCACCGATTCGATGAACCGCCTGAGCGGCACCCTGAGCCCCACCTACGGGCGCACCACCAGCCTGTTTGATGGCGACAGCGGCGCCGACGGCTCGCGCACCCGCCTGCAACTGCACTTTGGCGTCGATCTGAAAGACGTCGGCCTGTTCGGCATTCCGGCCCTGTCGGTCCTCACCACTGGCCGCCTTACCTTCACCGACCTCAGCAACGCCAAGCTGTCCGACCTGATCGAGGTGGAGTGGGACGCCAGGGCGCAGATCAACCTGCACATGGAACTGGGTGTTTCGCTGGGCGGGGAGGGCTACCTGCCGTCCATCCTCGGCGACTTCCACATGACGTGGATGGCCAACAACGAGAACCAGTACGTCCAGCAGATCGACCAGTTCTTCGCCTCGGGCTACGACAAGCTCTTCAAGGTCGGCAACCCGAGCATCTGGTTCTCCGACGTTTATCTCGACGCCGGCACCTTCTTCACGCGCTTCCTCAATCCCATCGTGTCGGTCATCCAGGATGTCACCGACCCGATCATGCCGGTCATCGACGCGCTGACCACCCCGATTCCCGGCCTGTCCGAGCTGATGGGCCGCGACTACTCGGTGCTTGAGCTGGCCTCCGACATGTCGGCCCTGTTTGGCGGCGTAGCCGAGGTGGACTTCGCCATCGCCATGGTGCGCCTGCTCGATGTCATCGACGGCCTGCCGACCGGCACCGCGCGCATGCTGATTCCGGTTGCCCAGGCGCTGATTGTCACCGGCACCAAGGACCGCAAGCTCGACCTGACGGCGCTGCCCGCCATTCCCGGCCTGCCCAACATCGACGTGCCGGTGGATCTGCCCTACCTCAATCTGGCCGATGTGGACGTCAAGGACGGCGCGCTCGAATTCAGCCTGCAGGCCGGCGTCGGCTGGAAGCAGGACACCACGCTGCTTAACGTCTTCCAGGGCAAAACGCCGCCCCTGTCCTTCGATTTTGCGCTGAACGCCGACGTCAAGGTGCCGGCACCTTACATCGACGTGACCCCGGTGAACTTCACGATCCCCGGCGTTCTCGACCGGAGCGGCAACGTCGCCCAGTTCAAGCTCAACATCAAGGCCGGCTGGACCGACCTGCGCCTGTCCGACATCCTGACCGGCAACTTCGCCCCGCGTTTCGACGTGACGGTGGTGATGCCCGATATCGACCTGACCCCCGAACTCCTGCCCCAGCTCAAGCTCCTGCTGCCCAAGATGACCTGGAGCATCGGGATTGGCGCTTCCAGGAAAACCTGGACCTGGGCGGCCGGTGGCGAAGTGGACATCCGCTGGCCGGATGCCGTTGCCGCCTTCGTCAGCTCCACCAACATCAAGACCATCGATCTCACCGCACCGTCTTTCGACGTGGATCTCGGTGGCATCAGCGCCTTCCTGCCGACCGTGCAGGTCATGTGGCCCACCGTGCATTGGGTGGGCCTCGGCAAGGAATTCGTCTGGGAGCAGACCTCCAGCACCAACCTGGGCTGGAGCAGCCTGATTTCCGACAGCGGCCTGCTGGCGGCTCTGGTCGACCCGGCAAGAACCGTGGTCGTCGACATGCCCGACGTATGGCTGCCGAGCCTCAGCCTTGCCAACCTGCTGCCCGACTTCAACTGGTCCCTCAGCCTGCCCGGCCTGCCGTCCCTGCCCAGCCTCAACATCGGCCTGCCGGACATCGACGTGCCCGGCCAGCAGACCGTTGGCCCGATGGATGCGCTCAATAACTTCAAGACCAAGCTCAGGAAGCCCGGCAACGCGCTGACCTTCCCGATCATCGACGACCCGCTTAACTCGGTGATCAACCTGCTCACCGGCAAGCCGGCCGACCTGATGCTCTTCAAGCCGGCACCGCTGGATGTGAAGGTCGGCTTCCGGGTGTCCTACCCGATCTACCCCCCGCTGTACGTAGGCATCGGCGGCGAGATCCGCCTGCAGGCCTCGCTGACTCTCGGTTTCGATACCTACGGCATCAGCAAGTTCTTCGACAGCCACAACCTTATCGACATCTTTGACGGCTTCTACGTCGGCGACAACATCGTCAATGGTGTGGACCAGCCTGAAATTCGCCTCGACGCCAAGCTGGTGGCCTTTGCCGAGCTCAATGCCTTCATCATCCGCGGTGGGGTCGAGGGCGGCATCAAGCTGACCGGCACCGTCGACATCTACGACGAGGACCGGGACAACAAGTACCGCGCCTCCGAACTCATCGCCGCCGTTTCCGAAGACCCCCTCGACGTGGTCTCCATGAGCCTGCGCGGCTCGGCCTATATTGCCGCCTACGTGGATATCTTCCTGTTCTTCGGGTGGGAGCGGGTGTGGGAATGGACCTTCATGGACGTCACCCTGTTCCAGTGGGAGCACGATCCGGCCGCCAAGAAGCCCATCCTCGCCTCAATGTCGGGCAGCACCCTGTCGCTGCATACCGGCTCCGGCATCGGCAGCATCGACGGCCAGGAATCGGTCACCACTGACGCCGCTGACCGTAAGCGTCGCAGCACTGACGACGGCAACGAAACCTACACCCTCTCGGGCTCGGGTGGCACCGTCGATGTTGCGGCCACCCTGACCAACGGGCAGACCTACAACAAGACCTTTGTCGGAGTCTCCAAGGTCAAGGCCTTTGCCGGCGCCGGCAATGACACCATCGATGCCTCCGCCCTCGATCGCCCGGTGCTTTTCATCGCCGGCAGCGGCATTGATGTGCTCATCGGCGGCTCGGCCGACGACGTGCTGATCGGCTCCGACACCGGCACCGCAACCCTCACCGGCAACGGCGGCAACGACCTGCTGATCGCCCGTGGCGGCACGACCATCATGGTTGGCGGCAACGGCAACGACATCTACCGCTACCTGGGCAACTGGGGCAGCGCCACGATCACCGACACCGTCGGCAGCAACATCGTGGACTTCAGCCGCCAGACCGTCGGCGTGACCATCGACGACGCCTTCCTGAAGGCCCAGCGCGGCACCAACAGCGTCCAGTGGGCCAGCGCCACCACCCTCGACGAAATCCGTGGCGGCTCCGGCAGCGACATCGTCGACCTGTCCGGCGATCAGGCCAACATGCTGGTCAGCATCACCGGCACCAACGCCGGCTGGGTGCGCGGCAGCGCCAGTGGCATGACCCAGAGCTCCTTCGCCAGCAACACCGCCCAGGCGATCAAGGACGCCGGCGACAACGCCGGGCGCGGCTTCCGCTTTACCGGCTTCGAGAACCTGGTGGGCGGGCAGGGCAGCGACGTGTTCCGCATGCGCGATGGCGCCTCGCTGACCGGCTCCCTGTCGGGCGACACGGCGGCCGGCCTGCACCACCACGCCGACGGCAACGAAATCGCCAATGCCCGCAACACCATCGACTTCTCCGAATACACCCGTGCGGTGCAGGTGAACGAAGAAGGCAACAGCGCCTTCGGCAGCGCCAACGCCACCGCCATCAAGGTGCGCGGCTTCCACAACATTTTCGGCGGGCAGGCCGGCGACTGGCTGGTGGGCGACGGGCGCAACAACCTCATCGTCGGCAACGACGGCACGGATACCCTCGAAGGGCTGTCTGCCCACGACCTGCTGGTGGCCGACACCTTCGTTACCTACAAGAACCTGCTCAGCGGCCAGACCCGTCCGTCCGACAGCTCGCTGAAGAACGTCAGCGACTACCTCACCCTCCAGGCCGCCGGCGCGGCGGAGTTCGGCGCCGCCAGCCGCAACTGGATCTGGAAGGGCCAGACCCTCGAGAACCACAGCCTCAGCATCACCGGCAGCCAGACCCTCAAGGGCGGCAGCGGCAACGACGTCATCCTGGGCGCCCTTGGTGGCGACATCATCAACATCGGCGGCAGCGGCGACGGCAACGACACGATCATGGCCGACCTCGGACGCGTGCAGATCGACTTCATGTTCCGCAGTGCCTTGTCGGCCACTTCCTTCGGCAGCAAGGGGGGCGGCGGCGACACCATCTACCTGGGCGGCGGCAGCAACCTGGTCATTGCCGGCAGCGGCCGCGACACCATTTTCGGTGCCGATACGGCCGGCAGCCAGAACATCATCCTGGCCGACAACGGCACGGTGCAGTTCCGCACCGGCGAAGCCGCGCTGGCCGGTCAGCTCAAGCTCACCTTCGCGGTCAGCGGCAGCTACACCCACATGCTCGACTACGTGGAAGCCCCGGTGGCCGAGACGGGCGGCACCGGCAACGACGACACCCTGCGCCTGGGCAGCGGCTCGGCGATAGTCTTTGGCGGCGCGGGCCTGGACGCCATCAGCTTCACGGCGGCCACTTCTACCGGCGCCAACAAGCGCTTCGTAGCCGGCGACCATGGCCGGCTGGGTACCGACGCCAACGGCAGCATGACGTCCTTCGCCAGCCTCGATCTGCTGGCGTCCTCCGGCGGCAAGGACACGATTTCCATCGGCAGCCCCGCTGATCTGCTCGCCCGTCATCTGGGCAGCAACTACCTGATCGGCGGCATGGGCGGCGATACCATTCTGGTATCGGCCAGCTACGATCCTGTCACCGGCGTGGTCATCCACGGTGCGGCCCGCAGTGTGGACGTCATCCTCGCCGACAACGGCAGCATCACCCGGCCGGACGGTAATTCCGGGCTGGATCGTGTGCTGTCCACCCAGGCCAGCGCCGGTCTCGGCGGCGACGATCTGATCATCACCGCCAATGGCGACAAGACCCTCGTCGGGGGTGTCGGCAACGACACCATCACGGTGGCGACCAGCATCAATTCCACGCGCCTGATTGCCGGCGACAACGCCGACATCACCTATGCCTCGCCGGGCAGCTTCACCGGCTTCTCGACTCTCGACAGCGTCCAGGCCAATGGCGGCGTGGACCTGATCAGCGTCGGCACGGCGGCCAGCAGCAGCGATCTGGGCTCCAACTACATCCTCGGCGGCATGGAGGCCGACCGCATCCTGGTCGCCGCCTCGTGGGATGCCGGAACCGCCACGGCCAGCTTCGGCATGGGCACCAGCAGCGACGTGATCCTCGCCGACAACGGCAGCATCAACCGCCTCAGTGGTTCGTCCTACCTCAGTCACGTGTACTCCACCGAAATCACCGCCGGACTTGGCGGCGACGATCTGGTGCTGGCCGCCAACGGCGACAAGACCATCGTTGGCGGCGTCGGCAACGACACCGTCACACTGGGCACCACCAGCGTCTCGACGCGCCTGATTGCCGGTGACAACGCCGAACTGATCTACGACGTCTTCGGCAATTTCACCCTGTTCCAAACGTCCGACCTCATCGCCGCCACCGGCGGCCGCGACACGCTTCGCATTGGCGAGCAGGCCAGCACAGGCGATCTGGGCTTCAACGTGATTTTTGGCGGCATGGGCGCCGACGAGATCTACATCTCCGCGGCTTACGACGCTGTTTCCAAGACTGACCGTCTCGGCAAGGGCGTCAGCGAAGACATCGTGATCGGTGACAACGGGCGCATCGAGCGCAGCGCCAGCACCGGCTCGCTGCCCAACCAGCTGCTGCAGATCGCCACCACCCAGAACGACAAGGGCGGCGACGACCGGATCCTCACCGCCAACGGCGGCAAGGTGCTGGTCGGCGGTTTCGGGGCCGACATCCTGCGGGCCCGGGACGGCGACAACCTGGTGATGGGCGACAATGCCCAGATCGACTTCGACGCCGTCAGCCGTAATGGTGTGCTGCGCAGTGTCATCAGCACCGATATCGTCATCGGCGCCAACGACACCATCACGCTGGAAGAAGGCTTCAAGCTGGTGGCCGGCGGTTTTGGTGCCGACAGCATCCAGATCGACGCCGACAACATCGGCAATGTGTCGGGTAGCGCCACTGGCAGCGACGCCATCGGCGCTGCCGTGTGGGCCCTGGGCACCCTCAGTCGCATCACCAGCGTGGTTGGCGTGGCCGGCGTACAGTCCACCGCCGGCCTCAGCGGTGCCGCGCTGGCTGCTGCGCAAACCGGCAACCGGGGCCGTAACGGCCGCTTCGTGGCCGGCGACAACGTCCGTTTCGGCTTTGACGACCAGAGCGGCCTGATCGAAATGGTCACCACCGATCCGATCGCCGCCACCGGCGGAGCCGACGCCATCACCCTCGGTGCCCAGGGCATTGCCGCTTCGGCCGACCTGGGTTACCAGGTGGTGATGGGCGGCATGGGCGCCGACACCATCACGGTGCGCGATCAGGCTGCTTCTTCCGACATTCTGCTGGGCGACAACGGCGAGCTGCTGCGGCGTGCCCGCGTTTATGCGCCCCTGTCGATCACCAGCACGGTGGCTGAGAGCGGCGGCAGCGACACCATCCTCACCGGCCGTGGCGACAAGATTGTCATCGGCGGCGCAGGTGCCGACCTGCTCACCCTCAAGACCGACGATCTGCCCGATACCGGCGGCACTGCCACGGCGAGCAACCGCAGCATCGTGCTCGGCGACTCCGGCGTGCTGGCCTTCGATGTCGCTGGCGGCGGCGCGCTGCAGCGTATCGAGAGCCTCAACCCGTCCCTCGGCGGTGACGACGTGGTCAGCATCGGCGACGGCGACGTGAGCTTCATCGGTGGTTACGGCCGCGACACGCTGGCGGTCAACTCCAACCGCAGCGCCTTCCGCCTGGCGGCGGGTGACAACGCCCGCTTCGGTTATGCCGGCATTGCCGGGACGGCCTGGCAGGCCGAAGACCTGATCGCGGCGCAGACCCTCGACCAGACCGCCGCCAACGGCGATGCGGACACCCTGCGCTTCGGCGTGGTCGGCAGCCTGACCGGCGTCATGGGCCAGGCGATATTGATTGGCGGCATGGGCGCCGACCGGCTCACCGTGACCGGCGAAAGCGCCGACGCCCTGCTGATTGGCGACAATGCCCAACTGAGCATCGTGCAGGGCAGCCTGGCGAGCGGCCCTTCCATCGCCCAGACGGCAATCCGCTGGACCAACGGGCAGGCTGCGCCCCACAGCACGTCCTACATTGAAAACGTGGCCACCCTGTCCCCCGAACTGGGGGCTGGCGATGTGCTTGAAACCACCTCCGGCAGTCATGTGCTGATTGGCGGGCAGGGCGCTGACTTGCTGCGTGCGGGGCGCGGTGACGGGGTGGTGTTCGGCGACGGGGCCAGCCTGTCGTATTCGGCCGGTGTGCTGCGTCAGGCGACCAGCTTCGGCGTCGCCCAGGGTGGCGCCGACACCATCGAGCTGGGTGCCGGCGGCGGCAGCAGCGACGGTCACAAGATTGTCGTTGGCGGCTTTGGTGCCGACAGCATCACCATCTCGTCGGTGCAGGGCAGCGGCGCAAGCCCCGAGACCGCCCGCGAGCGGGTTATTGCCGGCGACAACGCCACCGTGATTCTCGACGCCAACGGGCGCCTCACCGGTTTCTCGACCCTCGATACCGACAGCGCCACCGGCGGCGGCGACATCGTCCAGCTGTCGGTGTCCGCCGGCAGCCCCGCGGTGCCCGGCCTGACCGACCTCAACGTGGTGGCCGGCGGCATGGGGGGCGACACCCTCAACGTCAGTGCCGCCAACCGCTATGTGGGCGTGGTCAGCGGCGACAACCTCGACTACCGCCGCAGCGACGGCTCGGCAGTCGATCCCAATGCCCGTTATCGCAGCCTCTTCGCCACCGTGCTGCAGCCCTTTACCGGCGGCGACGACAGTTTGCGCCTCAGCTCGGGCGAGCTGATTGCCTTTGGCGGTGCCGGCAGTGACCGCATTGAAGCGAGCACGGTTGCCGGTGACACCGGAATCCTGTTCGGCGATGCCGGCACGGTCATCTATGCGGCCGACGGTAGCGGCCAACTGGCCCAGATCAATACCCTGGCTGACAGCAGTGGCGGCAACGACACCGTTTCTGCCGGTGCCGGAAGCCTCTACCTGCTGGGCGGTGCCGGCGGCGACGTGCTCGCCGCCACGGCGGCCAGCAACGCCACGCGCATCGTGCTTGGCGATACAGGCCAGGTGAACTTCAGCGCCGGCGTGCCCGGCCTGATCCAGACCAGCACCGACGATGCGCCCGACGCAAGCTCGACCGACAGCATCACCGTACCTCTCACCGATACCACTGGCGCTACCCCGGGCAGCCTCGGCCACAACTTCGTGATCGGCGGCGCGGGCCTGGATACGCTCACCGGCAGCATCTCGAGCAACGACCGGGTAATGCCTGGCAGCGGCATGCTCGACGCTTCTGCCAACGGCGGCGCCGGCATGGTGGTGAGCGTCACCGTGCTTGGCCAGAACGGCGAATTCGGCTACGGCACCACCCTTGGGGGCACGGTGGATGGCATCGTGCTGGTGGGGGCGGCCCAGCCGGGTGGCGGTACGGGTGGCACCGGCGGTACAGATGGCGGCCTGGTGATTGACTACCGTCTCACCGGCAGCGGCGAAGTCAGCGACGGGCTGGTGCAGGGCGCCAACGGGCGCATTGCCTACCCGTCCCTGACCTCTGGTCTGGCAACCTTCGCTCCGACCGTGATCGATGGCGAATTCGGCTCCCTCATCCTCAGTCAGGACGGCAGCTGGGCCTACGCGCTGGTCAGCGCCGCGGTGCCTGCCGTCCGTACGGCCCAGGGCACCGCCCTGCAAGCCCTGAGCACCGACGAGGTACGCCAGGAGGTCTTCCACGTAACGACTACGGATGGCAGTTCGACCACCGTCACCATCACCGTCACCGGCAAGCCGCTGGCGGTCTACGCTCATGCCGGCAATGCCCTGGAAGCCGGGGGCATCGCCAATGCCACGGCGGGAGTCGATGCGGTGGGCACGGCCGTCAGTGGTGGCGTTCTCGACAACGCACTCGGCGTCACCGCGGGCAGCACCAGCGTGGCGCGGGTCAGCAGCGTGAGCTTCGGCGCCGCGGCCGGCACCGTCGGCGTGGTGCTGGCGGGCCGCTACGGCAGCCTGACGCTCAATGCCGACGGCAGCTACCACTATGTCGTCGACAACACGGCAGCGGAGGTTGAGCAACTGGCTCGCGACCAAGTGGTCACCGACCAGTTCGCCTTCATCGTCACCCGCGATGGCGGGCGCAGCGTCTCTTCCACCCTCGACATTCGTGTCACCGGCACGAACGACACGCCGGTGGTGGCTACGTCCGGCCTGACGGGCAGCATCACCGAAGCGCTTGTCCCGGTGGGCATCCTGAGCGACAGCGGCAGCGTGACCTTCAGCGACGTGGATCTGGCCGACGGCCACACGGTGCTGCCGAGCATCACCGCCTCGAGCGGCGCGCTGGGCAGTTTGAGCGCCAGCGTCAGCACCTTGGGTGACGCAATCGGCTGGACCTACAACGTCGCCGCGTCTGCGGTGGAATATCTGGCAGCCGGCGAGCAGAAGGTGGAAACCTTCACCCTGACCCTCGACGACGGGCAGGGCGGCACGGTGGCCCGCACCGTCACGGTGACGATCACCGGCACGAACGACACGCCGGTGATGGCTACGTCCGGCCTGACGGGCAGCATCACCGAAGCGCTTGTCCCGGTGGGCATCCTGAGCGACAGCGGCAGCGTGACCTTCAGCGACGTGGATCTGGCCGACGGCCACACGGTGCTGCCGAGCATCACCGCCTCGAGCGGCGCGCTGGGCAGTTTGACGGCCAGCGTCAGCACCTCGGGT
>Ga0209175_10000247_pt1 | contig 37650 bp, 29 predicted proteins | sample JI91814C2DNA_FD_187506 | JGI IMG/M metagenome (GOLD analysis project Ga0209175, IMG submission 187506) | Wastewater effluent complex algal communities from Wisconsin, to seasonally profile nutrient transformation and Carbon sequestration -... | ecosystem: Engineered > WWTP > Effluent > Algae...
GCGAAAAACATACCATTTTGTTTCATCGGGGTTTGGGGTTTTTCTTACTGGCTTCATTAAAGTCATTCCGAAATCAGCACTCATTTCATTGAGCTCAACTTCAATAGAATCAACAGGGGATACAGGTGGCCGTGGCTTTTGAGGTTTCTGGGCTTTTTTATTAGTTTTTGACTGGTTTTTTGGGGCAGTCTTCGCGAGGTTTTTCGACATGATCTTCCTGGCGCGATCGCGTCCCCAAAAGTGCCACAGATTAATGGTAATTACTGTCCAAACCGTGATGTATAAAGCCGCGTCTTTTGGGCTGGAACTTTTCTCAAATAACTTAAAAATTATGGGCAAGGAAACTAGGCTAGTGAGTACGTTGGCATAAATCAATACAATGAAGTCGAGACTGGCTAGTACTGTGGCGTAAATAAACCAACCATGAGAGAGCCAAAACTTTACCCTTATATAGCAATCCAAAATGAGTCGTAACAGATTTAATGTTAATAATAGGAGTGCGGAGTTGGCGTAGCCTGTGGAGGAGCGACTCAGCCTGTGCGTAGCACAAACGTCTCGGGAGCTAATGGTTTCGGCGCAAACCAGCAAGATACTGGTACTGCGAAAACTCTCACAACCTATTTAGCATTGCTATAGCAATATTAACCAATGATTTACCCGCGAATGATGAAACAGATCGATTATCAATTCCTCAAATTCAACAAATCGCCCGCGAGAGAAACTGCACAATAGTTGAATATTCGATTACTAATCCAGACATTTACATCTGGGTAATCCAACCAAACGGCAACATAACCCCTCGCGCCGCCAATATCGAACCCCTCAACCAACAAAACCAAACCCTCAAACAAATTATCCTCAAAACCCGCGTCTCCATCGGCCCCGATGAAATCGACGACGAAGGCAACAAAATTCAGCCAAAATCCGAGTACCAACCAAACAAAACAGGCGGCTTTCCCCTATGGCAAATCCTCCATCAAATCCTGATCGAACCGATCATCGACTTGCTCCCCACCGATGCCGATTCCCCGATCCTCTTTATTCCCCACTACGACTTATTTTTGGTTCCTTTTGTCCCTTTGCAAGATAGCAAAAACCGCTACCTAATCGAAGATTATACCATCCTCACCGCCCCTTCCATCCAAGTATTAGAAAAAACAGCGGAACATCAAAACCGAGTGCGAGGATTGAGACAAGCCGCCCTAATTGTCGGCGATCCTACCATCGCCCCAAAATTCAAAGAAACGCCCTACAAACTCAACCAACTGTCTAGGGCAAAAGAAAATTAAGTTCCAGAAATTAAAAGAATTGCTGGCGGAAGTGCGAACTAAAATGTTTGATTGTTCTCAGCAAGTGCGGTATTGGCAAGAAGACAGAAATACCATTGATACTAATGCTGAAAATTATGGTGAGGTATTGACAAAAATTAAAAGTTTGTGCATCGACGGCGACAATCTGGACTTTTTGCAGAAGTTTTTAGATTTAGCCGAGAATAAATATCAACGGCAAATTGAAATAGATTTAAACTACCTAATTGCTAGTTAAGATTTATTCCAGCCGTCGATATCTACTGCCCGAGGGATGGTGGAAATTGAACAGGTGGAATTAGATAGGGAACAGGAAGAAGGGAAAAAAAGCGCGATCGCGAGCTTGAGAATATCATCTTTTTCATCGGAACCGCGATCGGCCGCGGACAAATCTTTTCAACAGCCTATCCTCTCATCAAGGATACACCCATTAAATGGCAACCCGATTTTTCTCTCCTCCTGCATCCCTTTTTTGCGACAATTCTCTGGAGTCTCCTCTTCGGTTTAGGATTTGGGTTGCTAACATTGGTTATAGTTTGGGTAGCCCGAAAAATATTTCCCAAGTAGGGGCTCTTTCGCCAATATCTTAACGAGAAGCCATCTCTCCAGTAAACCCGCCCCGCCTCACTATTATCATTAATCAACCGAACTTGATATGACAATACCTTCGCCATTTTTTGTAGGTTGGGTTTTGCGATACTTTATCCAACGAAGATGTTGGGTTGAGGCGAGTGATCGCGATCGCGCAGCGCAAAACCCAACCTACGAATCAAGGCATTTTTCCTAAAAGGCGAAGGTATTGATATGAGAGATCGTTTAGTGTTCAGGGCAAACCCATGAAAATTTCCGAAGCCATAACCCCTTAAGACTTTGAGAAAAAATAAGTAAAAATACTCAGCACCGAAAGCCTTGCTCGGTAAGAGATTTAGTTTTTATGCGTGCTGGTTTACCGTTAATGATTCCCGTTATTCCCCATCTCCCCAATCTTCTGCCTTCTCTAACAGGTTCGACATATAATCAGGCATGGAAAGAAAGACCGAAAAACAGTGAATATTCAAGAAATCTTCCAAAAAGGGGGCCCGTCCATCTGGCCACTCTTACTTTTATCTATCTTGTCTGTCAGTACCATTATTGAGCGTTTATGGTTCTGGTTTAACCTCTTGGCTGAAGAAAAACAAATTGTCAATCGTATCCTTGACGCTGCGCGTCGAGATTGGGGGGTCGCGTTTGAATTAGCCCGACAAGCAGGCCGACAACCCATTGGCCGCTTTCTCTATGCACCTTTACGTCTCGATCGCGCAGAGCCAGAAGTATTTCGACTCGCCCTTGAGTCCGCGGCCGATGAGGAGTTAGCCTCCATGCGCCGTGGTGATAAAATCCTCGAAGCCGTCATCGCCCTCGCGCCCCTATTAGGTTTGTTGGGAACGGTGTTAGGTTTGATTAACTCCCTGGGTTCAATTCGTCTCGGTGATATCGGAACCGCGGCAACGGCTGGAGTAACCTTAGGGATTAGTGAAGCCCTCATTAGTACCGCGACGGGTTTGATCGTCGCGATTTTTAGCTTGGCTTTCTATCGAGTGTTTCAAGCCTTTTTATTTAATCAGGTGAAAGTGTTTCGCAGGGCAGGAAATGAATTGGAATTACTCTATCGCCAACATTGGTCCGAACTTCACCATGATAGTGATATTGACATAGAAAGAAATCCTGTTTCTCCATCAAGGAGTCTTTCCCTCGATGTGGGCGATCCTGAGATACCCTCGCGTAAGTCTCAGACGGAAAAACGACAAAAGTCAAAATTTAAAGACGAATCCCGCCAACACCCCCAACCCCCCCGACAGAGTGGGCAAGAGGGGGTGGGGCAAGATGATTCCCCTTCTGATAATTAACGATATTCCCCATGAAAATTCACTTAGATAGTGCAGAGGAAGAGGCCCGTATTGAACTAATTCCCCTGATTGATGTTATTTTCTGTATTTTGACGTTTTTCCTGTTGGCGGCGTTGCAGTTAACTCGTCAACAGGCTATTAGTGTAGATTTACCGAAGGCGAGTACCGGACAACCCCAAATGCGGGAAATGATGGTGGTTAGTCTGGATACTTTTGGTCAAATTTATATTGATCAAATTCCTGTGACACCTCCACAGCTTGATCAGGTTTTACAGAAGTATCAAACTCGTAATCCAAAGGGGTTGATGGTCCTTTATGCTCCTAAAGATGCCAAATATAATGATGTTGTTCAGATTTTGGATCGGATGCGTCTCGTGGGGGGCGATCGCGTAGCTTTAGCGACACTTCCTTCCGGTGCAGCCCCACCAAGTCCAAGGGCGACACCTGGTAATCCGGGGTTAAATGCACCCCCTAACAGTAATCCGGGTTCGGGTAATCTATTTCCCCCTGCTGTACCGCCCACAGCACCATCGACTCCTAATTTATATCAAATTCCATCACCACAAGGGCAAAATCCTAATTTGCCTCCCCAAGCTCCAGGGGGGACTGGGACAATGGATAGTCTACCACCCCTCGCCCCAACTCCAGGTTTGACACCCCCTCCCTCTCAACCTTAAACCAACCATAGAAGAAGGAAGAAGAAATGCTGTAGGGGTAGTGCAAGAGTGCCTACCCCAATCTGTAGGGGTAGTGCAAGAGTGCCTACCCCAATCTGTAGGGGTAGTGCAAGAGTGCCTACCCCAATCCCTAATCCCCAATGTTAACCACCGTCTTTGCCGTTTATTAAAAAAATCAAAAAAAGACTGTCTTTTTCGGCAGTCTTTTTTTGTTCAAATCGAGCATTTTGACTCTTGACAAAAGACTAAACTTGGTGTCCAACGAAGTCTTAGGAAACTTTACCTACAGATTTATCGTCTTGGGATAGCATATTGGCAACTTTGTCAAATGTTTGTTAAAATTCGTAACATATTGCCAGAAACGGTAAGATTTCAGGGAAACCTGATCTTAACGGATACACCTCTGGGGGACTAGGGGAGTCAAACCAAGGGTAATTACCCTCTTGGGTGCAACACCTGAAACTCTCAGACATAGCCAACAAGATAAATAAGTCTGGTTTATCCAGATAACTTGATGAAATTCAGGAGCAAAAAGCCATGAACGAGTCTATTGAATTATCCTTGGAACAACAATTTAATTTAGCTTCTTTTAAGACTCAAGTAACGCAAATGAGTCGGGAACAAGCCCAAGATTTTTTGGTTGAATTGTATGAGCAAATGATTGTTAGAGAGACGATGTATCGTCACTTTCTCAAGCACCAGTGGGGCTTAGAACCAGGTGCTGGTATTGAATAATTTACCTGGAGACGACCTTTTTCTTTTATTTTCTTCCTTCGTGGATGAAGTTAGGGTTTATCGACAGTCTCATGTTTTTCTAACTGTTTTTTGCTGGATTTTTCCCGATTTATGGGGATGGTTTAATGTGGAAATAATTGATGAGCGATCGACTCCTTAGTGGTTGTTTATTTCTTTCGTTTCCTGATGAAGGTGATCTGAGATTAAGAAAGTGCCTATCATTTTGGGAAACTCGAAACAACCTACATTCTGAGGAGTCATCCTCTCTCATTATCAAGTAAGATAAGCATCCTGCTTGTCACCCTTAAGCCCCTGTTACTAATCGGAATTTACTTGTGAGATCAAAATTTTTATTCAGATTAACTCGGATTTTTTCTCTATCTAAATTTGGGGACGCGATGTCATCGACGGGTGCGATTGTAGCCGTTTTTTTAGTATAACCACAAAGGCACAAAGAACACTAAGGAATTAACATTTAATAAAGTAGTGCAGGCATCTTGCCTGCTTTGGATCTCAAGGGTTTCCCGATAAACCGAATCAGCAAGTTATTTAATTTCTCTATCTAAATTTGGAAGATGTCATCGACGGGTGCGATTGTAGCCGTTTTTTTAGTATAACCACAAAGACTCAAAGGAAACTAAGGAATGAAAATTTAATAAAGTAGTGCAGGCATCTTGCCTGCTTTCGGGCAATTATGGGCGAAACTACCAACCCAATAGTCAAGTTATTAAATTTCCATTCCTAAGCAATTAAGGGCGGGTTTACCAGGATCTCGGAAAAGTAGTGCAGATATTGGTGTCGCCGCCCCTAGACATATCGAAAATATATAAAAACGAATCAATGGGAGATGATATTACGCGATCGCAACTAACTCTTTTTCCGACTTATTTGGCATGGGCGCATTTAACGCGTCTTCCAAATCAGCCTTGCCTAATCTCTCCTCCAAAATATTCATCACTTCTCGACCAAAATTATTAGGATCGCGTCGCCATGCTTCTAAACAAATTTCTCCAAAAAATGAGCCGAAAGGTTCAGGATTCCATAATAATTTGCGGGCAGTCCAAGGCATTAAACTCATGGGATTATAACCCGGTTTAATGATATCCTGTTCAAAGGCATATTCCTCTAATAAAGTATGGGGTTGTAATCCGATAAAGAAAATCGCGGGATCTACCTTCTCGACTCCAAAAATGCTTTCTAATTCCCGATGATAGGCAATAGTCTGGCGAATTGTCTCAACGGTTTCATCTATGACATTAAATGAGTAATTAACCGAAACTACATCATTAAAACCCGCGGCTTTTAAATCTCGACAATTTTCCAAGACAACTCGCAAGTTATAACCCATTCTCATTTTTCTGACAAGTTCCTGGGAACCACTGGTAATCCCGATTTCAAAATAATTCATTCCGGTTTTTACCATTAAATCACATAATTCTTTGGTGAGATTATCTGCCCGGATATAGGCCGCCCAGTGAATATCTGTCATCCCCGCGTCCACAATTTTCTTTAATAACTCAATGGCATCATCTATGAATTTCCGTGCGGGAATAAATTGGGCATCGGTAAACCAGAAATTCCGAATACCACGATTATATAATTGCTGCATTTCGGCAACCACTTCGTCGGAGGGATTAATTCTGACTTGTTTGCCTTCAATGACTGTATAAATGCAATAACAACAATTATGGGGACAACCGCGTTTCGTTTGTACTCCTATATAGAAGTCTCCATCTTGGAGGTAATATTGTAATTCTGGCCAAATGGTTTCGATGTAATTGTAATTACACGCGGTTTTTTCGATGTTGCTGGGTTTTTCGTGGATGAGTCGATCGCGGGGTGTGGTTTCTCCGACAACATAACAACGCTCATCGTGAAAGTTTTCACCGCGTAACAATTTCTCTAATAAAGTCTCACCTTCACCCACAGAAACAATACTGCCCTTGGGTAAACTATTGCCTAACTGCTGATAAAACACACTCACAGCACCACCACCCACGACTAAACGGGCTTCTGGGTGATACTTACGAGCGCGTTTTAACCCCCGCGTAATTAAACGAGAATTACGCCACAGCTCCGTATAATAGGAAACCGCTAAACGTAGTCCCCCTAAGGCTCCTCGGAATTTAATGAGGGGATTTTTGGCATAGTAAAATTCAAAAGCATTTTGCAGGGGGTTTCCACCTCTCCCACCCACAGGCGCGTAGATTTGAATATCTCGCCAGGAAAAGACTAAGAGTGTCGGTTGAAATTGATCAATACACGCGTCTAGGGCTGAATAATAATCTAAGGGGGGTACTGCACCTAGATCAAATATCCGCTGTTGTACTTCTGGAAATTGTTTATAAATGTGATCCGCCAGATAGACAACCCCAATGGGAAAGATGGGGTTACAGGGAAGGCGAACATAAAGCACTCGATTTTCAACCATTTGGCTATGGGGAGAGATCATGGCGATAATAATGCTTAAAGTCTTTTTAACATAACTTTACAATACAGTGGCTTTTTCTGATAGGTCTGACAATACCTTCGCCAAACCTAAAAAACGATTTTGATGGTTGTTGGGTTGAGGCCTGCGTAGCGTGCGCGAAGCAAAACCCAACAAATGCCTTGGGTTTTGCTTCGCGCAACCCAACCTACATCTTTGTAGGTTGGGTTGAGGTACGAAACCCAAAATTTTGATGGTTGTTGGGTTGAGGTACCTTCGCGTAGCGTGCGCGCAGCGCAAAACCCAACAAATGCCTTGGGTTTTGCTTCGCGCAACCCAACCTACAAAGAAATGGCGAAGATATTGTCTGAGAAACCGGGTTTCTGTCTCAGTTTGACTCGTGTGAGCCCGTCAAAGCCCAGAAACCCGGTTTCTACCTGAAAATTCTTAAGAAATTATAAAGTTTTGTCGATGTTGGCCAAGGGCAAAAGATAGACAGCAAGGGATTTTTCCGTAATGAGGAGAGAGAAGCTATGGATAGGGGACTCGGATGGTAGTCGGAGCTACACCAATGGGGATCGCGAGGTGTTAACTTGACTATAAGATAAATTTTTTTAGTACGAGGCTCTTCGGCAGTTATGGCACAAATTCTCGATCCCTTACCTTCTAACACCTCTGGCAAGATTCTTTGCTGCTATGTGAATGCGACGAGTCAAATCCAAGTGGCGCGGATTACTAATATTCCCAATTGGTATTTTGAGCGGGTGGTGTTTCCGGGGCAACGTCTTGTCTTTGAATCGGTGTCGGAAGCCCTTTTAGAGATTCATACGGGCATGATGGCCTCTGCTATCTTATCTGATAAGATTCCTAGCGATCGTCTCCAGATTAGTGAGTCGACTCGCAAAGCCGCGGAAGCATCCCGACAAGAGGTGGCAAGTAATCCTGTGAAGACGAATACTAGAGAAAAGTTACTCTCTGCACCTGTACCTGCTTTAACCTCCATTGATTGAGATGGGGATCACAGGAAGTAGATGTCATGGACGCGATCGCGGTTTCTGCATAACTTTGTTTCTTTTTGTGCAAGGAAACAAGAATGGATAACAAAGCCAAAATTGATTAAATTAATAAAGTTAGGGTTAACGCGGTTTTTCCTTAAGGGCAATAACCGCGTTAGCCATTGATCCCGATCGCGCTTTTAATTCTATGTCTAATCTCAATCTGGAATCTTCTACGTTTCGTATTTCTGCACTGATTCGCATTCCTTTATTTATTTTATATATCGCGTTAACCCTCCCTTTACCTTTTTTATCGGAAGTTACTGCGGCTCCGGTTTCCCCTGGGGTTTTATGGGGCGCGATCGGCATCGGATTCATCATCCTTTACGGTGCTTTAAGTGAACGGGTAATAGTAGATAATGAAGGGATAAAAGTGAATTATCCGGGGTGGATTCCCCCTTTGTTTCGGAAAGGTTGGACCTTATCTTGGAGTGATATTAAAGCACTAAAACCTCGTACAACTGGACAAGGGGGATTAGTGTATTATTTTTTAAGTGATAGTGGCGAAGGTTATTTATTACCGATGCGGATCGCGGGTTTTGCTCGTTTAGTGAAAATAGTCGAAGTAAAAACGGGTATTGATACGACGGATATTCGTCCTTTATCTCAACCTTGGATGTATTTAGCATTGTTTGTCTGTACAATCTTACTATTATTCGCGGATATTTTGATTATTTGGACAGCAAAACAAAGCGGCTTTTAAGAAACCGGGTTTCTGACAATAGGTTAGCTCAAATAACGATGGGGCTTTAAGAAACCTTGTTTCTGATTTAGGCTTAAGAAACCCCCCTCGATTGCTTAAGAAACCGGGTTTCTCACAATAGGTTAGCTCAAATAACGATGGGGCTTTAAGAAACCCGGTTTCTGATTTAGGCTTAAGAAACCCCTCGATTGGGTAAGAAACCGGGTTTCTCACAATAAGTTAGCTCAAATAACGATGGGGGTTTTAAGAAACCCGGTTTCTGATTTAGGCTTAAGAAACCCCCTTTCTGTATTACTTCTCTCGACTTAATCTCATGTCTAAATTACAATTTTTGGTGCTCAGTGCCTTAGCATCTGGTTTTGGTTTATGTTCGGTTGTCTTCGCGACTTTTACACTTTTTATCGGATTAAACTTTTGGAGTTTTTTCCGGTTATTTCTTGCCCTCGCATTTTTTGGAATCAATTTTTTATTTGTCGCCTATTATTATAACGCGGTTAAGCGAGACTTGAAAAATCGTCGTAATCGTGATAAAATTGAAAGATAAACAGTTATTAATACCACTAAAAAAAGTAGTAAAAAAAACAAATAGCCTGTCCCATATAGCATTTTTCAATGAGATGTAAATGTGGTACGCCTTAGCCCGTCACAGGCAAGATGCCTGTGCCACAAGTTTTACTTCTCAAAAGTCAACACTATATAGCATTTTTCAATGAGATGTAAATGTGGTACGGGCATCTTGCCCGTCACAGGCAAGATGCCTGTGCCACAAGTTTTACTTCTGAAAGATCCACACTATATATCATCTCACGGTGTTATTGCTGTTTCTACGGGTTAAATGTAGGGGGATCTTTCACCCCTATTCAGGTTATCTTTTCAAGATACCGATGAACCCACCCCTACCCTCGATAGGTAAGTCCCTGTGTTGTAATTGTCGTCATTGTAAATTTTCTTTAAGACTATACACACCTGAAAGAAATTGCTAGAATAATAAAGTGTAATTGTCCTTCACGCGAGCCAGGGGAAATTAAGAATGAAAGCACTACCGGGCGGAGATAATAAAAAGGGATTTTTTGGCCAATGCTGGGAAATGGTTAAAGCTAAATTCTATCCCCCGCATTATTATACGGCTGAAGTTCAGAAAAACAATATTGAGAGACAAATTCAATCGAGTCATATTATCCAAGAAAATAATCAAGAATTTCAGCGTGAGCTAGAAAACGATCGCCAGCATTTTGAACTATCGCGACTGAAAGCCCAACACTTGATGAGTTTACAAAGACAAGAATTTGATGCAGAGCAGTCTAGCCTTAATCGGCAAGCACAAAATGAAATGCAGTTACGACGACAAGACTTTGATGCAGAGCAGTCTAGCCTTAATCGGCAAGCACAAAGTGAAATGCAGTTACGACGGCAAGACTTTGATGCACAACAATCTAGCCTCAATCGGCAGTTTCAAGCAGATCAAGCTAAACTTAGTCAAGCTTTTCAGGCAGAATTAACTGGTTATATCCAGAAATGTGAAGATGCCAGACAGCTAAAACGGCAAGATTTCGAGAAATTTTTGTTAGTTGAACGCCAAAAGTTTGATTTGGAAATGCAGCAACGAGGACATGAATTCCAAATAAAATTTGCTTTATTTCAAGGACAAATTTTTCGCCAACATGACGAATATAAACGGATTTTAGATAATTATCCTTGGCGGTTATACCCAGCAACTATTTTGGAGAGTTACAGTAAATTAGATAGAAATAAACCTGTACCCCCTTTGGTGATTATCTCACCACCAGAAGTGGAATTTGATCGCTTTCCTCAGCGTGCGCCTCAACTACCTCTCATGGAAAAAGATTTGGAAGAAGATTTACGCAATTTTCTTGCCCAACATTATCCTAACAATCATCCCAATACACCTACCCAGTTTAAAGCGGCTGTCTGGGAAAGCAAAAGAATCCGGGCAGAAACAGCTTTAGATCCCTTATTTTCTGTACTCAATTCAGTGCCTACTATTATTCTGGAGTCAGAATTTAGTAATGATTCCTTTAATTTTCGAGTCGCTTCTTGGGATGTCGGGTATTTACAATATGAATATAAGCCGATTCTCTCTAAGTTTAATTATCGAGAGTTTCTCTATCATATTGCCCAAGAGCAGGCCTTAGCATGGCAGGAAAGGAGAGCTAATCTTTTAGCTCAGGGATTTAATCTTGATGTCGTCCAAAAATTGGAACCGGATAATGAGTTTAATCTGCAAAAATGGCACGAAGAGCAGCAGTTAAAGAAGGCGGGCTACACTCCATCCTTAGATTATAAAGTCACGGTTAATTGTATTAAGGAATTGCGCCATTATTTAGGTCTTTTGCACTGTATGTTTGCCAGTTTTGCCGTTGATGAATACTATTTTTTGCGTTATAATGTTACACCAAAATTACCGGGTTGGTTGCCCGGTTTAATTCAAGATTTGCCTGACTATGAAGCCGTAAATTTAATTCAATCGGTTGTGGCTCATTATCAAAATTTCTGTCTCTCTTTGGAGGAAGATAATCAACGGGCTTCTTCACTCCCCGAATTGTGTTTAGATTTGGCTTTGGGATTGACTCATCTATCTGATAAATCTTGGGCAAAAGAGTTCGTTATTCAGTCAATGAAATGTTGGCTCAATCAGCGTTATTTGCCACAACCAGAGGAGTTTGACTCTTTACTGAAGGCGGTTAGATGGGCTTTAAGGATCGTTGATGTCGCCTACGCGGGTAAGTTAAATCAATGTCTAACCACGATCGCGTTCCCGGCATCATTGAGTGTGATTCAGGCTTGCTATAGTCGAGGATTAAGTAGTTCTAACCAGGGAAATTATCAGGGGGCAATTACCGATTTTGACCAAGCCATTGAGTTAAATCCTCAATTGACTGAAGCCTATTATTATCGTGGGTTGGCTTATAGTGAATTGCAGCAATATGAAAAAGCTATTGCTGACTTTACCACGGCGGCCCAAAATAAGCCTAATTGGCCAGATGTCTATTTTAATCGTGCTCATGCCTATTATAAGTTAGGAGAGCATCAAAAAGCTATTGCGGACTATAATCAAACCCTGACACTTAATCCCCAGTTTAAGGACGCGATGACGAAGCGCGAGATTGCACAGGGCGTTTGGGATGAGAAAAAACGCCTTGAAAAAGTGGAACGCGATCGACGTCAATCGGAAGAGGAAGTTAAAGGCCAACTATTCCACTTTGAGATTATCACAGTTAATGCCGCAGGAAAGGAAGTTAATCGCAAACCTGGCACGGCACGTCAAAAAATAGAAACATTGAATGGAGTTAACTTGGAAATGGTTTACATTCCGGGTGGGACATTCACGATGGGATCACCTCAAAATGAAGCCGAAAGCAATGATAATGAAAAACTGCAACATGAGGTGACAATTCAACCATTTTTCATGGGTAAATACACCGTGACACAAGCCCAGTGGAAAGCCGTCGCTAACGAGCCTAAAATTCAATGTGACTTAAATCCAGATCCTTCTCGCTTCAAAGGTGATAATCGGCCTGTAGAACAAGTTTCCTGGCGCGAGGCTGTAGAATTTTGTGCCAGACTCTCTCAAAAAACTAAACGTAATTACCGCTTACCCAGTGAAGCCGAGTGGGAATACGCGTGTCGTGCAGGTGCAGGTACAACAACACCATTTCACTTTGGCGAAACCATCACCACTGATTTAGCTAACTATGACGGCAACTACACCTACGCTAATGCACCAAAAGGTAAGTATCGGCAAGAAACAGTTGATGTAGGTAGTTTTCCACCCAATGCCTTTGGTTTATACCAAATGCACGGCAACGTCTGGGAGTGGTGCGCCGATCCTTGGCACGGTAACTATGAAAATGCACCTACGGATGGAAGTGTCTGGGATGAAAATAGTAATGATAATCGTTATCAAAATAGCGTTGATCTAATAGTAAAGTCAGGAAATGATGACAGAAACCGGCTGCTGCGCGGTGGTTCGTGGTACGATTTTCCGCGGGGTTCCCGTTCGGCGTTTCGCGGCCTTAATGCGCCGGTCACCCGCAACAACGACAACGGTTTTCGTTTTGTGTGTGTGGCTGCGTGGACTTAAATAGCTCTTGACACTTGTGCCCTTTTGTGCTATGCACTTCTTTCTTTTACACTCGCCCTCCCCGCGTAGCGGGGTCGATTTTTTTTTGGCAAAAAAAAGGACAAAAGTGGTAATATACTCTCATGCAAGAATTATCAATCATTCAGAAAACCTACGATCTAATCAAATGGTATGTACCGATACTGAATCGTTTACCCAGAGACCACAAATTTATGTTAGGGGATAGAATGATCACGGGCTTGTATGACCTATTAGAAGGGCTAATTAAGGCGAGATACGCCAAAGACAAGCTAACGATATTAGAACCGCTTAACGGCAGTTTAGATATTTTGCGCCATCAGACGAGACTCTTACTCGATTTTGAACTCATCAAAACGGAGCGGTACGAATACGCGAGCAAATTAATCAACGAAGTGGGCAGCGAACTCGGTGGCTGGATTAAAAACAAAAAAAGGTGAAAATTATGAAGCGATACGGTAATTTATGGTCGGAGATTATCGAGTTAGAGAACCTATTGGCCGCGGCAAGAACAGCGCAAAAAGGTAAACGGTTCCGAGAAAATGTGTTAGAATTTAATTACAACTTAGAAACAGAACTCCCCAAACTGCAAGCAGAATTAGCCAACAAAACCTACATTCCGGGTCGATATAAAACCTTTGAAATTGTCGAGCCCAAACGGCGGATGATTTCGGCGGCTCCTTATAGAGACAGGGTAGTTCACCATGCCTTATGCAATATTATTGTCCCGATATTTGAGCGCACATTTATAGCCGATTCCTATGCCAATCGAGTTGGTTTTGGTACGCACCGGGCTTTACGTCGCTTCACGGACTTTGCTCGTTCTAGTCGCTATGTTTTGCAGTGCGATATTAAGAAATATTTTCCTAGCATCGACCATGAAATTTTAAAAGTATTACTGCACCGCAAATTAAAATGTCCTGATACCCTTTGGCTAGTTGATAAGATTATCGACGGCAGCAACCCGCAAGAACCCGCGATTGAGTATTTTTCGGGGGATGATTTACTAACTCCCATCGGACGGAGACGGGGTTTACCCATTGGAAATTTAACCAGTCAATTTTCGGCTAATGTTTATCTTAATGGCTTTGATCATTTTATCAAAGAAAAGTTAAAAGTAAAAAAATATCTTCGCTACGTTGACGACTTTGCTTTGTTCTCCGATGATCGAGAATTTTTAGCTGATGCACGACTAGCTGTAGAGGAATATTTAGCGAGTTTGAGGTTAAAGATTCACCCGATTAAGAGTCAATTATTTGAGACAAAAGAGGGGGCTAATTTTCTGGGTTTTCGCATTTTGCCTGATCGAATCCGGGTGAGAACAGAAAATCTGCGACGAGCTCGGCGGCGGTTGCGGCAAATGCAGGTAGAATATAGACAGGGAGAGATTGAACTCTCCAAAATAACCCAGTCAGTGAAAAGTTGGGCCGCGCACTTAAAACACGGTGATACTTGGCAACTGCGGGAACAGATATTTACTTCTCTCGTATTTACGAGGGGGTAGAGAGGGGATAAGCACTTCCGGCTGCTGCGCGGTGGTTCGTGGAACAATAATCCGCGGAATTCCCGTTCGGCGATTCGCAACAATAATGCGCCGGACACCCGCAACAACAACAACGGTTTTCGTTTTGTGTGTGTGGCTGCGTGCGCTCTTCAATATCGGAACTGGCGGATGGGAATTCGTCGGGTGTATTTAGAGGAGTCCAGACTTATTCCTGTGATGCTTTTGAGGGTATCCGAAAATAAAACTGAATCGGGTAGCCTGGTAGGTGGTGACACTGAAAGGTTGCCCGATTCTCTTATTTAAGGTAGATGTAGGTTGGGTTGAGGTACGTTTGCGCGACGCGCAAGCTGCGCTAACGCGTCGCGTGCGCGTAGCGCAAAACCCAACTGCTCAAAATTTGGTGTTGGGTTGAGGTGCCGCTCAAAATTTGGTGTTGGGTTGAGGTGCCGCTCAAAATTTGGTGTTGGGTTTCACTGCGCTCAACCCAACCTACCCAGGTGCGTGAGAAAAATATCTATCTGTGTCAATCTCCATCTGCGTTTATCTGCGTTTAGGAGCGGTTTAAAAAAAACCAAATTGTGATCCTCGAAGCTTTTGTAGGTTGGGTTTCGTACCTCAACCCAACTGCTCAAAATTTGGTGTTGGGTTGAGGTGCCGCTCAAAATTTGGTGTTGGGTTTCACTGCGCTCAACCCAACCTACCCAGGTGCGTGAGAAAAATATCTATCTGTGTCAATCTCCATCTGCGTTATTGAGCGTTATTGAGCGGTTTAAAAAAAACCAATTCGATTTTTTTTCCAAAAAAACGGCCCTGTCCCCAACCGTGAACCCGGCCTTAGCGCGGTTCATTAGAAAGCCCCGTGTCATCCCATAAGTCTTTTATGGAAACCGCTCCTAAACGCTGATAAACCCTGATGTCGGTTGGGTTGAGCGATGTTGGGATGTGGGGACGAGTTAATGATTATTTGACATACCAGAAATTAATTCAGTTAAGGCTTTCCCCGGATCGGGTTGTTTGACAAGTGACTCGCCAATAAGTACGCCGATCGCGCCTGCATTTGTCACGAAAATAAGATCCTGCTTGGTATGAATTCCCGACTCACTTACCACCAAAATGCCTTTTTCTTGTATTTCTTGACTCCGTTGCTCTAATAGTTGACGGGTAGTGTCCAGATCAACACTAAAATCCGCTAAGTTACGATTATTAATGCCGATCAATTTCACCCCTTCGAGGGCTAACACGCGATCGAGTTCGGCTAGGGTATGCACTTCGATCAGTGCTGTCATCCCCAGAGTATTGATAATTTTGAGAAAATATTGTAAATCTTTATCCGACAGAATCGCCGCGATCAAAAGGATGGCATCTGCACCGATAATACGCGCTTTATAAATTTGATAGGGATAGATGATAAACTCTTTACACAATAGGGGTAAATCGACCACAGAGCGCACTTTGGCTAAGTTTTCAAAACTCCCTTGAAAGAATTTTTCATCGGTGAGTACGGATAAACAACTCGCGCCTCCTTGTTGATATTGTATCGCGATCGTCTCTGGATCAAAATCTTCACGAATAACACCTTTACTGGGAGAAGCTTTTTTCACTTCAGCAATAACCGCGGGTTTGGTTTTACCTTCGCGTAACGCGGCTAAGAAATCACGAATTGGAGGTGCTCCATCGTGGAGTTTTTTCTGTAGTTGAACTAAGGGAAGACGTTCCCGCATTTGCGCGACTTCCGTTTCTTTCTGCCAAACTATTTCTTCTAGGATATGACGGGGTTTGGCCTCTGGATGGGTAATGTTATAGCTGAGGCTTTGGACCGATACCGCGGGGTTTGGGGGACGACGACGAATTTCGAGCATAGTTAATTTACTATAATAAAGGGGCAATCAAGCGCGATCGCGCTTTTTATCATACCATTTCACGACAGTTATTATACTTAAGAAGTGTGCCCGTCCGCGCGCGTGTAAATAAGTTATGAACGGGTAGGGGTAGTGCAAGAGTGCCTACCCTTACAAGTGTAGGTTTTTTTGTGAAATCCTGATCGAGTCACGGTTTAGCAACCCAAAGCCGCGAATCGTTAACCTTCTCACCCAGTCTGGAATTGAGAGTTTTTCACTCGAAAAACCTACACTTGTGAGCCGTGCCTACCCCGATCCGACGGGGCAACCACAGGGGGATTGCCCCTACAAGAAAGATTTCATAATTCATTTTGATTGAACCACAAAGGCTGACTAGGACACAGAGGAAGAGAAATCCAGAGAAATTAAGAGAGGGGAAAGAGTCCGATCGCGTTTTTTGAGAAAGAGTATAGAGGTGAGACAATTAATTGATTGAACCACAAAGGCCGACTAGAACACAGAGGAAGAGAAACGGGAGCATCCCTTTTTTGTAAATAGGTAGTGGGAGCGGAGAGCTCCCTAGGGTTTTAATAGGGAGCTCTCCGCTCCCACTAAAGTTTTTTTGCTTCTTTGAGTCCGATGGGGTATTTTTGGTTAGGTAAAAAATCACGAACCGAAAGCTTTACCCCAGCTATAGCACGACTAGCTCACTACATTTTATTAAGTTCTCGACGTAACTCTTCGAGTTCGGCATCAACAGGGGCTTTCGGTTGAGTACCAGAAGTTTGACCACTAGCTGGAAGCGATCCCCCAGTCGCCGCGGGACCCAGACTCATACTCGCCTTTAGTGCCGCCAATTCATCATCCACATCGCTACCACCTTCGAGCAGTTTAAATTGTTCTTCCAAACTATTACCCGTACCAGCTAACTCCGCGGACGCACCCGCCCGCGCTTCTATCTGTAATACCTTTTCTTCCATGCGGTCAAAGGAAGACATGGCACTGCTAGTATTGAGGGAGCCAATCGTATTATTTAACTGTTCCTGAGCCTTCGCCGCGGTGATCCGGGCTTTCAGCATATCTTTCTTGGTTCTCGCTTCGGAAATCTTACTTTCCAAAGCCATCAAGTTACGCTTGAGGGTATCCACCTGGGAGGTTTGTTGATCCAGACTGGTTTTGAGGGTTGTCGCGGTTTCGGAGTGAGTCTTTTTGCGAGTCAAAGCCTCACGCGCTAAATTTTCATCCCCCTTCTGAAGGGCTAATTGAGCCCGTTGTTGCCATTGGTTGGCCTGGGATTGTGCTTGGTTGTATTGTTGTTCTGTACGTTTTTGCGCCGCGATCGAACTGGCTACCGCTTGACGTAACTGCACCAAGTCCTCTTGCATATCCATAATGGACTGCTCTAAAATCTTTTCTGGATCTTCTGCTTTATTCACCAGATCGTTGAGATTGGCCTTGACCACTCGGGTGATGCGATCGAATAATCCCATAATGCTCTTTTTCCTTATAGGGGTGTACGGGAATGGCTCTAGCAGGTTGGTCAGAGTCTCAACTGATGTAGCCCGCGTGCCACTGTAATGAACTTATATTCTCTAGTTTAAAACGATCCTGCGGTTAGTGCAGGATTCTTTGGGGAAATACTTATCGTCAAGTTTACCCTGTTTCGCTCTTTATTCCATCTTGGGCGCCGATGGTAACTTAGTTGTATTATTTCCTGATATCATTTTGGCTTTCAATTCTGCTAATTCTACATCTAAATCACTCCCACTTTCTAAGGCTCTAAATTTCTTCTCTATATCACTGGTTCCTAAATCCGCGATCGCGTCCGATTGAGCTTCTAATTGCATCACTTTTTCTTCCATCCGTTCAAAGACATTTAAAGAACCACCGCTTTTCATATTACCTATAACTTCATTAAGACGTTCCGAAGCCTTGGCGGAACGAACCCGCGCAATAAACATATCTTTTTTGGCTTTCGCTTCGGAAATTTTACTCTCTAAACCACGCATATTATCTTTCATTTGATTGACAATTGTGCCATGTTGCTCAATTTGCGTTTTGAGAGTATTTGCCATTTCTTGATAAGATTTACGCCGAGCTAGGGCTTCGCGGGCTAACCTTTCATCCCCTTTTTGTAAGGCTAATTGCGCCCGTTGATACCATTCTTGTGATGTTGTTTCCGCTTGATGATATTGTCTTTCTGTCCGTTTTTGAGACGCGATCGCGCCCGCGACGGCCTGTCGCAGTTGTACTAGATCCTCCTGCATATCCATTACCGTTTGTTCCAGAATTTTCTCTGGATCTTCCGCCCCATTAATTAAACTATTCAAATTCGCCCGAATCACACGCCAAATACGCTCAAAAAATCCCATAATTTCTCCTGAAAATTTATCCCGTTTATTTATAGGGGATAATAATTGTTGAATAAAACTGATGTAGAAAGCAGATTTCTGAACCTCAAATCGGGATTTGAGAGCAAAGACGACTGGGAAAAAACAGGTTTCTTAATATAGAACTACCCTAAGACGTTAGGAGGTTCTTAATTACTTAAACCATTGATTTTATTGCATCTTCCTTCTTCCTTCTTCCTTCTTCCTTGTGGTATTTCAGGGTTGATAATGTTTTGCCGGAATACCCTTATCCTGAAGTTCTTTAACCAGACGCTCCGCGTCCCCAGGACGATCTAAAGCACCTACTTGAATTTTGACACCATTCGGAAAATCTCGCACATAAGCATCGGGAATCGCTTTACGAGTTTGCTCTAAGGAAGAAATCCCATTAAAATCAATTACCACATAATAATAACCATCCTGAGCCTTTATCGGTTTACCCGCAGGGGGTATCGTCGGTTTGGCACTCACCGCGATGGAAGAGGCTTTTGGACTAGGTGAAACAGACACCCCAGAGGGAGAGGATAAAAGCGCTTTTCCTAAGTTATTTAATCCTTGAGATTGACTGGCGGCGTTACTTCCGGGGTTGGCAAAATTACCAGGCGCGATCGGCGCAACAGAAGGAGGGGCCGACGCGTTTACCAAAGGTGTCGGGGAGGGAGTTACACGTTTCCCTACATTACTGAGGGTACTTAACTGTAATTCCACAAATTCTTTATTGACTAAATTGGGCTTTGATAGAGGTGCGGGGCTATTTATTACCGGGGAATTAACAGGAGTCGGTGTATTAGAGGGGGGTTGACTCGGTTTAGAAGTACGGTTAAACGCGAAATTAGGAAGCGCGGAGGGATAAAAAATCACATAGCCCAGTGTTATGCACGAAAGCAGAAACAGTGATAAGGAGCCAATACCCAAGGGAGTAAAGAGACTATCATTACTCGCGGTTTCCCTGGGAGTGGTGGTGTTAGATTCATCCAGACTTTTTAGTAATTCTGCACTCGACTCCAGATACTTTTCTGGCGCCGGACTACTCTCTGGAGTTACGGGTTTGGGCGCGGAACTTGTTTCGATCGCGCCTCCAGAATGGGCAGGTGTAATGACTAAGAGAGAAGACAAGCCATTGCTAGACACAGTAGAAGATTTTTCTTCCCCTCCCACGGATACGTTGGTATTTTCTTCAGGAGTTGGAGTAATTAATTCTACTGTTTGACTCGGCGGTTGTAGAGTTAACCGACGCGAAGGGGGCACCCATTGTTCCGCCCGTCTGCGATGGCGGCGATACTGGGTTAATTCTTTTTCGAGGTTAATATCTAAAGTTCCCATCACCGCGCTAATGCTCGGATGTAAGGATGTGGGAGATAATTCTGGAGAAGATGTTACCGAAGAACGTCGATTCATAAAACAAAGGACTGTATAAAATTTTTCTTTAACTTTCAATATATCTTTAGTTTTGTCGTCTTGTCGGTTTGGTTTAGACAATTACTCATCGCTCCGAGTCACCGACAGAGCTAAAGATTCAATCAAGCCTACATTTTAGATAAAGAAGACGCAAATGCCAAAGAGTTAAGTCTTTAATTCTTGTCTGTGATCTCTGTTACATAAACTTCTCTTCAAAATCACATTGTTCCCTTTTCCTCTGGTTTGGCTTGTTTATCCTGATCCATCTGTCATCTTATCCTCCCCAAATCTTAAATCAAACTTAATCCATATTTCCGGTTTTACTTGATCCCCGCGAGTTTTTTCCCTATTCTTTTCTAGCTAGTACCGGGATCACTCCCCCTTATGTATCCATATATAACAGAAATCTAAAGAAAAGATAAAGTTTGTTTTATGCTTGGGGATCACTCAAACCCATACACAACAATGCCTCAGACATCATATCGTGTAAAAAGTGATGCTTCATAATTAAAAGTGAAGATGCTCGAGGCCTAAAACTATTATGAAAACTGCTAAATGTTTAACCGCGTGTCGTCACTGTCGCTTCTATACCCCAGAGGGGAGACGTGGTGGCCAGTGTGAGCAGCTTAATGTCCCCGTACAAGGTGGATGGGGGGCTTGTTCTTTGGGTGTTCTTCCTTTTGCTCCTTCTTGGGAGTCCTTTGATGAACTTCTCGTTTTGCATCAACCTTCTGTTGTTATGGAAGAAACTCATCCTCATTTTGAGGTTTACTCGGAATCCTCCTCCAACCCCATCAGTGCCTAAGTATCTCGCCAAACCAGCTTTTTATCCTGATTTGACGAAATATCTTATAACACAATATTTTCTAATTGTCAATAGTTAAACTATTAAGAATTGTAATTTTTTTAGGGTAGCCAAGGGTATTGGCTAAAGTCAGGGGATCGCTTTTCTAAGAAAGCTTGTTTGCCTTCGGAACCTTCTTGAGTCATATAATAAAGAAGCGTGGCATTTCCCGCGAGTTCTTGTAATCCAGCTTGGCCGTCACAGTCAGCATTAAACGCGGCTTTAAGACAACGGATCGCGATCGGGCTTTTTTCCAAAATTTCCTCAGCCCAGTTAACACCTTCTTGTTCTAAATTTTCCACAGGGACAACGCAATTTACTAAACCCATATCTAAAGCCTCTTGGGCATTATATTGTCGACAGAGAAACCAAATTTCTCTAGCTTTTTTTTGGCCGACAATTCTCGCCATATAACTAGCACCAAAACCACCATCAAAACTGCCTACTTTCGGACCAGTTTGTCCAAAAATAGCATTATCCGCGGCAATTGTCAGATCACACAGAAGGTGCAGGACATGACCTCCTCCAATAGCATAACCCGCAACCAAAGCAATAATAACTTTGGGCATGGAACGAATTAAGCGCTGTAAATCAAGAACATTAAGACGAGGAATACCAATATCATCAATATAACCCGCGTTACCTCGAACGCTTTGATCCCCACCCGCGCAAAAGGCATATTTACCATCAGTGTGAGGGCCCGCACCCGTAAATAAGACGACTCCTATTTTGATATCTTCGCGAGCATCAGCAAAAGCATCATAGAGTTCAAAGACGGTTTTCGGGCGAAATGCGTTCCGCTTATCGGGACGATTAATAGTAATTTTGGCAATTCCACCACTTTTGTGATAAAGGATATCTTCGTAAGTTTTCGCGGTTTGCCATTCAATTTGTGTCATGGGAATTTGCGATTTGGGATGTGAGATTTGCTATTTAGGATTAAGCTCATGGATTTCGCTCAGAGAAATGAAAAATTATTTTAGGTTTGAGATTTTCTATGCTAAATTTGGGGATATCTAAGCTTAATCCGTTGTTAGCCCTTGAGATTTTATCGTGAAATGGGAAATGGACGATCGCGATTACTTAAGACACAGTGAATGGATGCGTCACGCGTTAAAGTTAGCCCAGAGCGCGGGGGACGCGGGAGAGATCCCTGTTGGGGCGGTTATTGTCAATTCTGAGGGTGAATTGCTGGCACAAGGAGAAAATCGTCGGGAGAGGGATCGCGATCCCACAGCCCACGCGGAAATCCTCGCGTTAAGGCGCGCGGGGCAGAGTTTAGGAAATTGGCATCTTAATGGTTGTACTCTTTATGTAACATTGGAGCCTTGTGCGATGTGTACGGGCGCAATTATTTTGGCACGGATTGGGTTATTAGTCTATGGAGTAGACGATCCCAAAACTGGCACAATTCGCACGGTGGCTAATCTTCCCGACAGTGCTTGCTCTAATCATCGTTTATCTGTATTAGCTGGTATTCTCGAATCTCCCTGTCGTCAACTCTTACAGTCTTGGTTTCAAGGAAGAAGGGAGAAGGAAGAAGGAAGAAGGAAGAAGGAAGAGGGGGAGGAGAGGGAAGAGAGGGAGGAGAGGGAAGAATGATGAAAGAATGAAACACAAAGGCACAGAGACACAAAGGGGAGCATCTCAAGGTTGTAAATTGGTAGTGGGAGCGCAGAGATCCCTAGCCCGATCCCGCCGATTCGAGACGTTTGTGCTACGCACAGGCTACGCCAACCCACTACGGTTTTTTTTGCTTCTTTGAAATGCTCCCCACAAAGGAAGAAGAAAACTTCCCTCAATCCCCATTACCCATCACCCATCACCCATTACCCATCACCTAATACCCAATGACAATCAAGGAAGTGTCCCTCAGAGGGCCCTATCGCGCTGAGAAACCCCTTACAGTGAGAGTCAACAAGTCATTAAGAGAGTAAATTACTCAGAGGGACAAAACTTATGATGACACTTAACTTAAATCCATCGAATTTCCTCATGGAAAAGTCTGCGGAGGTAACGCCGATCGCGTCTCATATTAAACCTTGGTTAGGCAAAATTGCTTATCCCCTGGGTCGTTTTTTGGTACTTCCCTCTTATTTCTCACGCGGAATAGAAGTGATCGGCCAGGAAAATTTGCCCACAGAAGGACCCGTTATTTTAGCACCCACCCATCGCTCCCGTTGGGATGCTTTAATTTTACCTTATGCCACAGGCCGCTATGTCACGGGTAGAGATTTAAGATTTATGGTGACAAGTGATGAAGTTAAGGGTTTACAAGGATGGTTGATTCGAGGTTTAGGTGGCTTTCCTATTAATCCGAAAAGTCCCGCGATCGCGAGTCTGCGTCATGGCATTGAATTACTATTAGAACAACAAATGTTAGTAATTTTTCCCGAAGGTAATATTTTTCAAGATGATCAAGTTCACCCCTTAAAACAAGGTTTAGCACGATTAGCCATTCAAGCAGAATTAAGCAACCCAGGCATGGATGTTAAAATAGTCCCCATGAGTATTCATTATCAAAATCAAAAACCCCGTTGGGGAAGTCGAGTCAAAGTGATTATAGGGAAACCTTTATCCGTTGCAGATTACGGAAATGGTTCCCTCAAAAAAGCCGCCCCATTACTAACCAATGATTTAGAAAATGCCTTGAAATTTATTGATCAAATTTAAGGAAAAATCACACCAGTCTTTGCTTTTGTTACTCTCAATATTTTATTCTTGCCTTAACTTGTCTTGAATCTCGGAGTGTTGGTTTAGCCATCACTCCTTTTTTCTTTTTCAAAAATCTGAGCCTGTGTATTGTAGATCATCGAACATTGTTATAAAATTAGAAAAACGCTATTTTGATTTAGTCCGGTTAGCTTCTATGGATTCTGATTTTGATTTTCAGGCGAATCAGATTGTTTGTTTGGAATATGAAGGGGTGTATCTCTACGGAGAAGTGATTCAAGTCGTGACTTCCCGCCAATTGTGTTGGGTACGCCCTTTAATGTTGGTAAATTTGATATCTGATGATGAACATACTTTATGGGATTTACGCGAGGGGGCTGATTTATTGTGGCCTTTGAGTTTATTTCGTGTCCCGTTAGATACCGAGGTAATTCCATTTTTAATGGAATTACATTCTTTCGACAATACTGATGGCAAAGATATGATTCTTGCTCATCGTAAATTTCGGGAATTTATCGGTAAAATTTGGCAAGCTTATCCGAGTGTTTTTCCCCCTTCTGCGGTGTAAGCGAGGGATTTATTTAAACCACATAAACTAGGACAAGCCTCCTGCTTGTCACCGGCTTTAAGCCGGTTATATCAGGACTTTTAAATGCGTAACCGCTTAATATCAAGTCCCGTTGATTAATGATATAGCACTTCTGGGATTATGGAGGTATTCATTTAAAGTTAAAACCCTTGACAACACTGGGTTTTAGCCTACTCCATCTTTAGTCGAAAGGCTATACCATAACCTCTCTTAGTGTCGATCGTGCCTTGGTGGTAATATCATAAATCTTAGTGTCGATCATGCCTTGGTGGTAATATAGCATTTCTGGGATAGATGAGGTATTCATTTAAACTGAAAAAGCTTGAAAACACTGCTTTTTTGCATACTCCATCTTTGTGAGAACCGCGATAATATTGAGGAAGGGCTGGTTTATTGGCTCTGTGATTTCTAATTAAAATATTGCCTCACAGAGCCAAGCATTCACCGATTGATATTTCTGCTATGATTTTAATATTGTCCTGGCAAAGACGGGTACGGGGATAGCACCCCTACCGCCCCTAGGGTTATTCTGTCTATTTAACCGGACTTCATCTAACTTAACTTTTTTCACTCTTATTATTATTTTACTTCATCTCACCGATTATGACAACAAATCCTATCGACTTTCAAGATGACTTTGACATCATCGTAGTGGGTGCTGGGCATTCCGGTTGTGAAGCCGCGCTCGCCAGTGCCCGTCTCGGTTGTCGCACCCTTTTACTAACCCTAACTATTGATAAAATTGCATGGCAACCTTGTAACCCCGCAGTGGGGGGACCCGCCAAAACTCAATTAGTAAATGAAGTCGATGCCCTAGGGGGAGAAATTGGCAAAATGGCCGATCGCGTTTACTTACAAAAACGAGTATTAAACGCGTCTCGTGGTCCCGCAGTTTGGGCTTTACGCGCTCAAACCGATAAACGGGAATATACCGCGGTAATGAAAAATATTGTCGAAAATCAAGACAATTTAAGCATCCGTGAAGGCATGGTAACAGACTTAATTTTAGGGGCAAATGAAGAAATTATCGGCCTAGAAACTTACTTCGGTGTCGCCTTCGGATGTCAAGCCGTAATTCTGACAACAGGCACTTTTTTAGGAGGCAAAATTTGGGTAGGGAACAAATCAATGGACGCGGGAAGAGCGGGAGAATTTGCCGCGGTAGGTTTAACGGAAACCCTTAACCGTTTAGGCTTTGAAACCGGACGTTTAAAAACAGGAACTCCCGCGCGTGTTGATAAACGCTCCGTTGATTATAGTAAAATGGAAGTGCAACCCCCCGATGAAGAAATCCGCTGGTTTAGTTTCGATCCTCAAGCCTGGATACAACGAGAACAAATGAATTGTCATCTCACTCGTACTACCCCAGAAACTCATCGTTTAATTCGAGAAAATTTACACCTTTCTCCTGTTTATGGGGGTTGGGTAGATGCTAAAGGTCCCCGTTATTGTCCCAGTATAGAAGATAAAATCGTTCGCTTTGCTGATAAAGAAAGTCATCAAATTTTTATTGAACCTGAAGGGCGCGATATTCCTGAACTTTATATCCAGGGATTTTCTACTGGCTTACCCGAAAAATTACAAGTACAAATGTTACGCAGTCTTCCGGGTTTAGAAAATTGTGTGATGTTACGTCCTGCTTACGCGGTAGAATATGATTATTTACCTGCAACTCAATGTTATCCTACCTTAATGACTAAGAAAATTGAGGGGTTATTTTGTGCGGGTCAAATTAATGGGACTACGGGTTATGAAGAAGCCGCGGCACAAGGCTTTGTCGCGGGCGTTAACGCGGCTCGTTTTGTCAAAAATCAAGAGATGATAGTATTTCCCCGTGAGGAAAGTTATATTGGTACTTTACTTGATGATCTGTGTACCAAAGACTTACGCGAACCCTATCGAATGTTAACCAGTCGCTCAGAATATCGCTTAATTTTACGTTCCGATAATGCCGATCAACGTCTGACTCCATTGGGACGAGAAATTGGTTTAATTGATGATCGTCGCTGGGAGTTATTTCAAAGCAAGCAACAAAATATCATCGCGGAAAAAGAACGGTTATACTCCACAAGAGTTAAGGAACATGATGATATTGGTAAAGCGATTTTTGCCGCAACAAATCAAGCGATTAAAGGTTCAATTACTTTAGCTGATTTGTTACGACGCCCCGGATTCCGTTATGCAGATTTAGAACACTATGGATTAGGTAATTCAGCCATAAATATAGTAGAAAAAGAAGAGGCAGAAATAGATATTAAATATTCCGGTTATTTGCAACGACAACAAAATCAAATTGATCAAGTCGCCCGTCAATCAAATCGACAATTATCCCCCAATTTAGATTATCACGCGATTCCGACTTTATCTATGGAAGCCCGCGAGAAATTAACCAAAGTTAAGCCTCTTACTCTCGGACAAGCTGCGAGAATTGGGGGGGTAAATCCCGCAGATATTAATGCTTTATTGATTTATTTGGAGTTACGCGGTCGTCAACAATCGGTGACACTTGCTAAATCATAACTTAAGGTGTTAGGTGTTAGGTTTGAAGTTTTCACTTAAACCTACCACCTTCGGGATCATCCCACTTTTGTAAATATATCCTAGGGCGAAGGGCGAAGCATGACCGTATTAAATCCCTGATTGTAACAATAACTTATCTGCGGTCATGCTTCGCCCCTACAAATTTCCCTCTTCCTTCTTTCTTCTCTGTGCCCTCTGTGCCTTTGTGGTTCATTTCTTCTTCATTTGCTCTGACAAGATATAAATTTTTGTGACAAATGGTTGACAAAAACAAACAAATGTGATAATTATCGGTGCAGATCAGGTCTAAAAATAGATTTTTCTTTTTTGTGGTGAAAGTTCTTAAAGTTTGTTAACAAAAGGGGAGCAAAATGGGCAGTTTAGGTGATACTGGTAAGAGAAATTATTGAAAATATCCCATAAAATAGCTTAATAGTAGAAAAATGGGGTTATGAACGCGTGGGAGTGAAAAAAAACTATGGTTCAGAATGTCATAAATAATCGCCAACTGTTGGAGTCATCGTCTCAGACGAATCACGCAGAACCCCTTTCTGTGGAATTGTACGCCGAAAGGTTAATGGATGATTTATTTGAGGATGTTGATAGAATTTTGGATGGGGGTACATTGCCGACGGAACCCCTCAAACCGGATGTTATCTCTCTTAAATCTGTTAGTGTTCCTCAAATTGTCCTACCTCCGGGGATGTTTCCTCGTCAGGAGGAGAAGAAGTTTGTTGATGATGCGGTGATCGCTCGTCAGGTGAAAATTGCTGTCCAAAAGCAACAGGTGAGTCAGTCTTTTGACAAAATTTTCTTAGGGGCTGCTTGTGCCTCGGTGTTGTTGACTTTAGGGTTATGGGTTGCCACTCGCGATCGCGTTTCACCGGTTGGGCAAACTACTTCTGCGGCAAATGATCCTAAATCTTTAGCTGAAGCTCAGGCAAAAGCAGAGGCGGATGAGAATTTCGTTGATTATATCCAGCGATCACTCAATTCTCTTGATCAACCACAAGTGGCCCAAGGGACATCCCCAAAAACCGGCCAAACTGTTGCCAATTCTGCGGGTGTTACTCCCTCTAGTAATTTACCTACCCTTATTGTCCCTGGCATGACAACTGGGGCTAATAATAATTTGGGGCCTGTGCTGAATCGTTTGGCAGACGCGATCGAGCAACAAACTTCTCGCCCCAATGCCCCGATCCCCCCCGCTCAGGTGGTAATTCTTCCCCCCCCCATGATGATGAATCCTAAAACCGCGACAACTCCTTCTCCCTCTTTTTCCCCTACCCGTAGAGTCGCGGCATTGCCAAAAGCATTTCCTACGATGAAAACGCCTACCTCGTCAACGGTGGCTACCCGGGCAAAACCGGGTAATACGACAACCTCTAAACCCACAAAAATACCCTCAACTTCCCCTTCCGCGACGGCATCGACAGCCCCCAAAACCGCGATCGTTGCCTCCCAACCCATTCCTCAACCCCAAGCAGCACCCCAACCGAGTATTTCGGTTTCCTCCGCGTCAGAGTCTCCCTCCTCTCCGGTGACTCCTACTGCTGCAATTACTACCACGCCTTCGGCTACTCCCAGTCAAGCCGTGGGTTCTAATCATACCTTAGTGGGTATTTTAGAATTAGGCGATCGCTCTGCTGCTTTATTTGAAGTCGATGGAGTCGCTCGTCGTTTCTATGTGGGTGAAACTATTGGCGCGAGTGGATGGACTTTAGCTGAGGTGAAAAACCAAGAGGCTGTTATTCGTAAAGGTAGTGAGGTGCGATCGGTTTTTGTCGGCCAGAAATTTTAATAAGAAGGAAGAAGGAAGAAGGAAGAAGGAAGAAGGAAGAAGGAAGAAGGAAGAGGGAAGAAGGAAGAGGGAAGAAGGAAGAGGGAAGAAGGAAGAGGGAAGAGGGAAGAAGGAAGAAGGAAGAAGGAAGAGGGAAGAAGGAAGAAGGAAGAGAGGGAAGACGGGGATGAGGGGGAGGAGGATGAGGGAAACTTCCCAATCCCCAATCACCTATTCCCTAATCACCCATTCCCTATTCCCCAATCTCAATTACCAATTACCAATTACCAATTACCAATTACCAATTACCAATTACCAATTACCAATTACCAATTACCAATTACCAATTACCAATTACCAATTACCAATGGGCTTATTTGACTTTCTCGAAAACCGATTAGATGAATTTCTGCGCAATAATCCTCACTTGGAATTACAAGCCTTAGAGGAACAATTACGACAACAGGAAGAGGATACACTACGATTAATCGCGCAATTACAACGCCAAGAAAAAAAATTACAAGAAGATATCCTGAATACCGCGAAAGAAGTGCAACTTTGGCATAGTCGCATTGACAAAGCTAAAGCCGCCAATCGACTTGATTTAGCCCATGCAGCCCAAGAGCGAGAAGCCTCTTTATTGCGTCAAGGAAATCAGCAATGGGGACAAATGAAAGGCTCTCAAGAGCGTGCTGAAAAAGCCAAAGAATTATATCGTCAAATTCAAGTAAGACGGAAAGAAGTACAGGCTAAATACGCCGAAGCTGAGGCAAATCGAAATAATAATCCCACCGAGCAACAGTGGGACACTAGCGGATGGAATCAAAAGAAAACTTCTCGTACCGGGAATCAATTTGATACCTTAGATGAACAATTTAAACGATTAGAAATGAATGATGAATTAGAAGAAATGAAACGAAATTTAAGTAAATAAACAGCCCGATTTCTGGAGAAGAAACCGGGTTTTAAGAGATTTTTTGAGCTGATTTAGTGCGGGGGTTCTGCGGTAGTTGTTGCAGGTGTTTTTTGATTTGTAATCATTTCTTGATCTTGCATTGCCAATAACTCTGGAACTGTGACAAATTCATATCCCTTTTTTTTCAATTCATCAATAATTTTCGGTAATGATGTCACAGTCTTTGAGCGATTTCCGCCCCCATCGTGCATCAGTACAATGCCGCCACCATTCGCTTGACGTAAGACATTCTCCAATAAAGATTCGGCAGAGGAACGCCAATCTAAAGAATCAACGGACCACATAATAATGGCATATTTTTTCTTTTGGGCATAATCTACTAATCCATTGGTAAGAATACCCCCAGGTGGACGAAACATCGAGACTTTTACACCTGTTTGTTCTTGAATTAAAGCAGAAGTTCGATCAATTTCACGCGAAGCTCCTTCTTCATTATATTTATAATATTGATGACTCCAACTGTGATTGCCGATCGCGTGGCCTTGTGCGACGACTTTTTTACCGAGGGCGGGATTGGCTTGTAAATATCTCCCTACCCAGAAAAATGTTGCTTTTATATTATTCTTTTTCAAGACATCTAAAATTTGCGTCGTGCTTTCGGGCCAAGGACCATCATCAAAAGTTAAAGCAATTACTTTCTTGTGTGATGGTAACTTAGCTTGACTCACGATAGTTCCCTGAAACCTTTCTGGCATTAAAACATTAAAACGTTGTTCAATCTTCTCAAGCGCGGTTTGGGAACCCTCCACTCGTTGCGCGATGCTGTCTTGAAGCAAAACCACTTCAGGGATAGTTTTTGACGGTTGGGATTTGCCCAGAGTCAGACTCGGGCTCCCTTGCTTACTCCCTAAGCTTATCGGCAATACAACACCGAAAGTAAAAGCACCCACGGCCGCGAAAAAAGCCGCGGTAAACGTTCGGCGCTGCCGCACCAAGGGATTTGATTCTGTCACGTTACTTTCTCCTTCACACCTTTCCATCTTATTTTAGATTGGTCAAGGTGAATTCTCAATGTTGTTTGTGTGACAATTAACCCTGATTTTGTCACAATACAAACAGAGGTATGCAAAATCCTGACTTCTTGGTGACGGTTTGAGAGCCATCAAAAAGTCAGGATTGAAGTTTCTCTCCCAAGAGAGAGGGTGCGATGTCGTGCCTTGATTTTGTGTTTATTCCGCGGTTGCCAATTCAGTGCTACCCGGAGTACGACGACGAGTTAAGGTATTGAAAAGCATGATACCAATAGCCTTGACCAAATTACCTTCTAACTCGTTAAACATCTTCATATTCATGCCAAACGCGGCATTCGCTTCATCGACAATCCGATCAGCCGTCGCGTCATCTACAGGTAAATCATTCATTGCCTGACGATACATATTTTTGAAGGCTTTTTCGTCAGAAATAGTCGGAAATTCATAGAAAGCAGTACCTTTACCATCAGAGAGCTTCATCGCGGTGACGGCAATACCCTTCAGAATTTGACCACCCGATAAGTCTCCCAGATAACGCGTATAAGAGTGAGCCACTAATAATTCTGGAGCATTAGCAGACACTTCCTGAATGCGAGAGATATAAGCTTGAGCCGCGGGAGAAGGAGCCACTACATCGCGCCAATTAGCACCCCAGTAGTAAGATAAATCTTGCTCCAGATTTTGTTTGCGATTTAATTCTGGGAAGTAAATTTTGGACACAATCGGATGTTCCCGGTTGCGCTCCATTTCTTCTTCGATCGCGGAATACACGAAATAGAGATTTCCCACTAATTTGCGGTAAGAGCTCTTTTCGACGACACCCTTTAAAAAACACTTGACAAAACCGACATTTTCTGCCATTGAGTGCGATTTTTTCGTACCCTCACGCAATTTCGTCGCTAAGTTACTGCTCATGCTAAGTTTCCCGTTTAAATGCTGAATCTTAGTCCCTATCGTGAGACCATGAAAATTTCTCGTTGTCTTTTAGCTTAAAACGATTTGATGAGAATGTGTATTAAGATTTATCACAATTAGGGAAAAGGGCATCATCGTCCATCCTCTCAAGGTGGTAGCTCTGAGGTTTCAGAAAACAAAAATCTATTCTTGAACTACTTCCACCTCTTTCACCCTTACCATGATCTCATCACCCCCTCTCTTCACTCTCTTGGGCAAATCTCATATTCCTTCGTGTCTTTAGTGTCTTTGTGGTTTCATCTCCCCAAAAAATCGCGCCTCTTCTCAAAAAAAGCGCGATCGTCTATTACATAAACCTCGACAGTGGTTGAGGTTGTTAATGGCAAAAACCATTAATGTTATTGCTTCTTCCTTCGTGTCTTTGTGTCTTTGTGTCTTTGTGTCTTTGTGGTTTCTCATTTTCGTAAATTGGTACTGGGAGCGTCTCGCTCCCTATGAGATTCCGTCTGAGCGAGACGCTCCCACTGCATTTTTTGGCAAATGTGAGATGCTCCCGCTTTACATAAACCTCGACAGTGGTTGAGGTTGTTAATGGCAAAAACCATTAATTTTCTTCCTTCTTCCCTCTTCCTTCTTCCTTCTTCCCTCTTCCTTCTTCCTTCTGCAATAAAATCCATCATTATTAAGCCGGATTAGCTTGGGCTTTTTGTTGCAGTAAGCGCAAAATTGATGCTTTTTCTAATATTCCTACCACAACCCCATTACTCTCAATTACAGGTAATTCTTGTACCTTTAATTGCTCTAACAACGTCACCACTTCTAATAAGTTTTGTTCCGGTTTCACCGTTTTGCTAAATTCTACAGGTTTGATCAGTGATTTTACCCTTACTTCCGGCCATTGAGATGTGGGAATCGTTTTCAGCTCATCAACCGCGATCGCGCCTTGTAATTTCCCTTCACTATCAACTACTAAGAATCGTTGCCAATTTTTTTGACCGATCACATAATTATTAGCAAAATCTCGCAGAGATAAATCTTCAGAAATAATCGGACTATTCGGCGTAATCGCATCGATCGCGTTTAATCCAGATAATTCATTTTGAATCGTCGCAGATTGGGCAAATTGACCCGCATTTTGTAACAAGAAAAAGCCGATTAAGATATTCCAAAAACTCCCAAATAATCCCGATATAATTGCAATTACTCCAAAGACTTGACCGACTCTACCCGCAAAAATCACACCTTTATAGGGGTTTCCTGTGAATTTCCAAACCGCGGCTTTGAGGATATTTCCCCCATCTAAAGGTAAACCCGGAATTAGGTTAAATAATCCTAGGGCTAAGTTGATTGAAGCTAATAACCCTAAAATTGCAGCAAAAGGTCCTGTCATTCCTGTGCTAATACCAATTAGCGTTAATATTCCACAGAGCAAAAGACTCACTAAGGGTCCCGCGATCGCGATCCCAAAAGCCTCCCCAGGTGTCTTCGATTCGCGATCGAGACTCGCTAAACCTCCAAACAAAAATAACGTAATAGATTTCACGTCTATTCCCTGTTTAATCGCCACAAAACTATGTCCTAATTCATGGGCAATAACCGAAGCAAACATCAATAATGCAGTTATTAACCCTAATCCCCAAGGTAATAAATTCCCTAATTCAGGAAATTGATTGCCCAGGCCATTACTATATGTATATGTCACCAAGGCAAGGACGAAAAACCATGAGAAATTGACATAAAAGGGGATACCAAAGAGGGTCCCGACGCGAAAATTACCGTTCATAATTGCCTACCTTATTTTATTCTAGGAGAGGCTTTTCTCTCTGTATTTCCTAAATGTAACGGATTGTAAAGAAAAAGGGAAATGGGTAGAGATGTAGTATTGTCCGCCCTTTTTCGTTCGGTTACAATAGTGCTAATGAGTATAAATGCTTGACGGGGCTTCCTCTACTATTAATTGCGCTAATTCCGCCTGGAGATTAAAATCCCCGTCTCATAACTGAATTCCTCTGAAGAGGACTAACTACATGAAATCTTTTCGGATTAAGGTATTGACAAAGGCGAGATTTTGTGTTATATAATTCTTGAGATTAGGGCAAGCTTAGGCTCTAAAGTGTCATGGTTAAGTGAAAACCAAGTGGTTAAATATCATTTGGAGGTTAGGGCAAAAGTTTTGATTTGCCAAAGTGTAATTCTGAAGTTGACAAGCGATCGCGGCTCCGAGGTACTTTTTCCCCTTTTCGATTCTTTATTTAACCGCAGATGAACGCAGATGAACACAGATGTTTACCCATTAATGGCTTCTTTGCGATTAAGGTATTGACAAATATGACGTTTTGTGTTATGCCGCCTTTGAGCTGACGGCAAAAGTTTTGACACGCGATCGCGTCTCCGAGGGTTTCGCCTCCGAGCACAGATATGGCAAACTTACCTCTATCAGAAAAACCCTTTGTCAACTCCGATATTCCTTTGTGTCTTTGTGCCTTTGGGTTAAATATCATGGTTTTTTTGTCAGCACTCCTAAACGCTCCTCAAGGTGGACTTTTCTTACCCCTTTGTGTCTTTGTGCCTTTGTGTTAAATATCAAAAGCCTTAACTTCCCTACTTCTTTGCGATTAAGGTATTGACAAATATGACGTTTTGTGTTACATAGCCTTTGAGGTGACGGCAAAACTTTTGACACGCGATCGCGTCTCCGAGGTACTTTTTCCCCTTTTAGATTCTTTATTTAACCGCAGATGAACGCAGATGAACACAGATGTTTTTCCCGTTGACGTTTTTTTTGGGATTTTGGTATTGACAAAAGTAGCTTTTTGTGTTAGAGAGCATTTGAGGTGACGGCAAAAGTTTTGATTTGCCAAGGTGTGATTCTTAGGTTAAAGCACGATCGCGCTTTTTCGAGTAAATCAACTTCAGCTAAAATTTGCCATTGCCCTTCTGGGGTTAAAGAGAGATTGGAGTGTTTCCCTTCCGACTCATAACACCGCAAAATCCAGACATTATCCTGCTCTTCGGCTTGTTTTAATGCCATTAAGACTAAACTCTCATCCCCTAAGTCTAAAAATTTTCCCTCGCCTTTTTCTTGATTCTCCGGTTCGTCGATAGGATTACCGTAGAAACAAGGAAGTTGTGGGGATGAGAGCCAAACTTTTAAGGGTAAGTTAAAGGCATAACCCTGGTGTACCGTTTTGGAGTCTTGCCAGTTTCCTTGATGGGGATAGACAGCATAGGAAAAATGATGAAAACCTTGATCCGCGTTCGGATCAGGCCATGTACTTCCTCTTAATAAACTGAGTCTTAATTGATTGGGTGTCGCGTCATAGCCATATTTACAATTATTAAGCAAACTAACACCATATTCGTGATTACTCATGTCTGCCCAACGTAACGCGCTTACTTCCCATTTGGCTTTTTCTTGTGCAGTTTTGGGTTGAGTGGTGCGCGCGATCGCGCCTGATGCTATTTCATAATTAACAAAGTCAACATTGAGGTTAAAATTAAAGGCGGCTTTGACGAAAACATGAGTTTCTTGCCAATTCACTTTAGTTTCTATCCGCAACAAGGGTGAAGCCACGTCAAGAATGTAGTCTTGGCAAAAGTCGGAATTAGCAATTTTGCGAATCACTCGTATCCGTTGACGAATTTCTCCATTTTCTATCCATTGAATTGAGATGAGGGTAGGTGCGGGTAAGGGGTAATCTTGATAATTGGGATCGATATTCCACGCGTCCCAATATTGGCCACTATCCGTGAAGGCTTGTAAAAGATTGCCTCCGTTTTCGTTAAGGGTTTCCCTGTGATTGGCTTTATCGTAAAGACTGGTTAAATTACCAGTTTTTTCGTCAATTGTTACGCGTAAAGCCGTATTTTCTAACACCCATTCTTGGCCGGCAAAATTATTTTCTTGACAAAGTGCGTTCTCCTGTGCTACACTGAAAATAAAATTGTCATTTTCTGTGCATTTTTCCGTTTGGGGTGGGTTTTCGGGGGTTAACCAGAAAACGCGATATCCCAGAGAAGGGATATAAGGGGCTAAAAATAAGAGATGAGTGTTGTCATGGAGGCAAGATAACTGGGTTGGGGTTTCCTCTCCGAGTACGTTATAGACACGGAAATTATCTTGAGAAGTGGGGAGGGGGATAGAGACGACTTCCGAGCGAATCCAGTTAAGGGAATTAAAGACGATGATGGGTTTCGCGTGAAGATGGGGAGGAGTGGGGAGGAGGAGATGGGAAGCAAGAGACGCGATCGCGTTTTTTAGGATTTCTTCTCCCTTTTCAGTCACCTGTTGCCAAGTGGGGTTAACTTCTTCATAGACTTCGGGGATAGAAGTACCCGGTAAGATGTCATGGAATTGGTTAAAGAGAGTTTGTTTCCACGCGATTTCCAGGGCAGTTTTGGGATAAGGGAAATCCGCGAAAATAGACGCGAAGGTAGAAAATAATTCAGCTTCGTATAATAAGCCTTCGCTGTAACGATTCCAGTATTTTTGCTCCGCGTGAGTCGTGTAACAGCCTCGATGAAATTCTAAATACAATTCATCTCGCCAAACCGGTAAATTTTCCTTATCCTGATTATCGGTAAGCGTGGGATGGGCGAAGAAGCGCGATCGAGTTTCGTCGTTTTCTTTTATCGTGGTATCAGTGAGGGAGTCTAACTCACTATCAGATAGAAAAGTTTCCCCTCCCAAGGATAAGGTATCACTCCTTAAGGAAGTCGAGTTTGTCTCCCGAGGATAGACTTCTCCAGAAATAACAGTAGGGTAGGAATCCCACCTGCCTTTGACGTGATTTTTAACAGATGTCTTATGTATAGATATTCCCCGCGTGGATAAGACATCACTCCTTAAAGAAGTCGAATCGTCTCTCTCTTCATCTATAGATATCTCGCTTTGGAGGGATAAGGTATCACCCGTTAAGGAAATCGAGTCATCTCTCTCTTGATATATAGATGATGTCTCTCTTAGGATGGATAAAAAATCACTCGCAAGGGAAGTCGAATCTTTCTCACCCTTATCTATCGATGTCTCTCTTTGGGGGGATAAGACATCACTGGCAAGGGAAGTAGAATCTTTCTCCCTTGGCAAAGATAAGAAATCATGGGCAAGACTTGTCGAGTCTTTCTCCAGTTGAGAGGATAAAAAATCACTCGCAAGGCAAGTCGAGTCTTTCTCATCATTATCTATAGATGTATCCCCTTGGGAGAATAAGACATCACTGGCAAGACTTGTCGAGTCTTTCTCAGTTGGCAAGGATAGGCTATCACTCCTTAAGCAAGTCGAGTCGTGTTTCTCATATATAGACATATCCCTTGACAACGATAAGGAATCACTCGCCCTGAAAGTCGAGTCATCTCTCTCCTTATATATAGATGTATCCCTTGGTAAGGATAAAAAATCACTGACTGGAGTTATCAAGTCTTTTGGCGGTTGAGAGGATAAGACATCACTGACAAGGGGAGTCGAATCTTTCTCACCCTTATTTATAGATGTATCCCCTTGGGAGAATAAGACATCACTGGCAAGACTTGTCGAGTCTTTCTCCCTGGGCAAGGATAAGCTATCACTCCTTAAGCAAGTCGAGTCATCTCTCTCCTTATCTATAGATGATGTCTCTCTTGGAAAGGATAAGAAATCACTGGCAAGGCAAGTCGAATCTTTCTCATCATTATTTATAGATGTATCCCTTTGGGAGAATAAGACATCACGGGCAAGACTTGTCGAGTCTTTCTCGGTTGGCAAGGATAAAAAATCACTGGTTAAGGAAGTCGAGTCGTGTTTCTCATATATAGACATATCCCTTGACAACGATAAGGAATCACTCGCCCAGAAAGTCGAGTCGTCTCTCTCCTCATATTTATATATAGATGTCTCGCATCCCAAAGATAAGGAATCACTGGTTAAGGAAATCGAGTCGTCTCTCTCCTCATATTTATATATAGATGTATCCCCTTGGGAGAATAAGACATCATTGACTTGACTTGTCGAGTCTTTCTCAGTTGGCAAGGATAAAAAATCACTCGCAAGGGAAGTCGAATCTTTCTCATATTTATATATAGATGTATCCCCTTGGGAGAATAAGACATCACTGACAAGAGTTGTCGAGTCTTTCTCCCTTGGCAAGGATGAGCTATCACTGGCAAAGGAAGTCGAGTCGTCTCTCTCCTTATCTATAGATGATGTCTCTCTTGGGAGGGATAAAAAATCACTCGCAAGGGAAGTCGAATCTTTCTGCCAAGGCAAGGATAAGCTATCACTGGCAAAGGAAGTCGAGTCGTCTCTCTCCTTATCTATAGATGTATCCCTCCGTAAGGATAAAAAATCACCGACTTGAGTTATCAAG
>Ga0209175_10000250_pt1 | contig 37289 bp, 47 predicted proteins | sample JI91814C2DNA_FD_187506 | JGI IMG/M metagenome (GOLD analysis project Ga0209175, IMG submission 187506) | Wastewater effluent complex algal communities from Wisconsin, to seasonally profile nutrient transformation and Carbon sequestration -... | ecosystem: Engineered > WWTP > Effluent > Algae...
GTAACCCGTAAGGAGCCATCATGGCAAAAATCATCGACCCAGACCTGCTGACATATTCGGTCAACTCGGCCACCAATAACCTGCGTTTCGACACAACGAACAAAACCATTCAACTTGTCGTGGGGGGCTCCCTGGTCGCCAAAGACGGCGTTACTGGCCAGTGCTTGTTCTCCAAGATCAAGGAGGCGATCAAGGCTGATGCGACCCTGATCAAGTACGCGCTACCGATCCGCGAAATGATCCACGACGAATCAATGGAATTGGTCAACGGATGGACCTTCCTCGACACTACGACGGTCAAGATGGTTCGTGACTGTGGTGTAGCCTACGTCAATGCGGCTGGCGTTTTCACAGCCATGTTCGCCTGCATCGTGACGCTCGGTAACGTGGCCAGCGGCGCCCCGTACTTTACTCAATCGAGCGCAACTAACGCCAGTACAGGAGCATTTACGCACGTCAATACCGGAACCACCTTCGGGGTCAACGAACTGGTGCAGATTTACTCCGACTCCAACGGCGACGGCACCCCAGACTACGACTACCGTAGCTACATCAAGGTCTTCCTGCGTGAGCAGGGCTATACCTACGACGAGGCCAGCAACACGGACATCGGGTATTCGACGCTGACCTACAAGAAATACAATTTCCCGGTCACGCACTCGATCGACGCCGGGGTGACCCAGGATGACACCGCAGTTGATGCCTACACCGGCATGTCGATCACTTGGTACGCCACGGCGCAGTCAGCCAGCCTTGGCGCCAACGGCCCGTACAACTACCACGTCACCATCAATGCCAACGGACACACCTATGACGAGGTGTATTCCTGGGTGCAGCGGCAGTTGCGCAAGTCGACCGACATCGACGCTGACGGGACCAATGTCAAGACAGGCCAAGTTACCCCGGCCCTGGTGTTCATGGACGGCAGCACGCTCAAGACCAAGCTGCAGACGGTCGGCGGCATCCATATCAGCAACCTTTCGGCGTCGAGCTACAACAACGTGGCCGAAGCCGATGATGGTGGCACGTATCGCACCTACCCCTATACGGCAGCGATCACATTCAGCTTCGACACATATCTTCAGGCCGACGCGGCGAACGCGAAGTTCTGGATTTACGACGCAGCCACGTACCCGGGCGGCAGCGCAACACTGCTAAAAGATGCCAGCGACAACGACATGACCGGAGACTTGACGGGCGGCGCGGCCACCAAGTCGTTTAGCTACGCATGGGCAGCGGACAAAAACTGGATTGGCGTAGCCATCGGCAAGAACAATGCCAAGGTCGCTATCGCCTCCGGAACCATTCTGCAATCCACGGTCAACAGCGGTTCGTTCGTCGCCGGCCAGGAACGCTGGTACAACAACCCGTAAGGACTGAACGTGGCCTATACCTTCGACGGTACGACCAAGCACGTCACCCTGCCGGCGGGGATGGTGACGCTCGACCTCGTCGACTTGCACTCCCGTTGGAAGGATTGGATTCTGTCGGGCAACGCGCAGTACGCCACGGCTTTCAAGACGGTCGGCGGCGACATCCCGGCAATCCCCCTTTACCTGTTCCTGCTCAACGGCTGGCGCATCGTTCCACAGTCGGCAGACCACACGCTGACAGTCGCAAACGGCATTCTCGACGTCGATGGGGCCAGTGGCACAAACCCGTTCAACTATCCGGCCGGCTACGACGTTCGGACGGTCATGGCCTCCCCCGGCATCGCTATTGGGTACAGTACGGGTGGCGGCAGTGGCCCGAGCGCAACGCAGATCGCGGAAGCCGTAAAGGCGGCCCTGAAATCCGATCCGGACACCCTGACCGTGCCGAAATTCATCGCATTGAACTAAAGGCGAACTGACGCTAAGTATCGCAAACGCTAACTAGAGTTTACAAATACGGAAAATCGTTTGTAAACCCTTTTGGAGCGTTTCGATGAAAACGTGGTTCAAGTTTCAGGCAAAAGCAGATGGCGCTGTTGAAGTGTCGATTTTCGACGAAATCGGCATGTGGGGTGTTACCGCCAAAAACTTCATTGCCGAACTGAAGGCCCACGCCGGTAAGGCGATCACGGTAAGCATCAATTCTCCGGGCGGCTCTGTGTTCGACGCACTGGCGATCTACAACGCCCTTCGCGCGCACGGTTCTGAAATCACCGTCAAGGTGATGGGCGTTGCGGCCTCTGCCGCTTCCCTGATCGCAATGGCCGGCGACAAGATCATCATGCCGGAAAACACCTTCATGATGGTCCACAACCCCCTGGTTGGCACCTACGGCAATGCCGACGAGTTGCGCGACATGGCGGACGTGCTGGACAAGATTGGGGCGTCCTTGATCGCAACCTATGTTGCCCGCACCGGCCTTTCCGAAGATGAGGTGAAGGCCCTGCTGGACGCTGAAAGTTGGCTCAACGCCGAAGACGCGGTGGCCAAGGGCTTCGCTACCGAGATGGAAGCCGCGCTGAAGATCGCGGCCACCTATGACGTGGAACGCTTCCCTGAAAACGTCCGCGCACTGTTTGTCGCCAATTCTGGCGAACCGGGCGATGAAGATCAAACCTCCCAGGACGAAACCACCGACGATTCGCAAGACCCGCCGGAAGGCGCCCCCGAAGCCTTGGCCGACATGATCCACGCCGCCGCTACCGCGATGGGTCTGGGTGACTACTCGGCAACCGTCGCCCTCCGCGCAGACGTGAAAACGATCGAAGACGCCAAGGCCATCCTGGTTGTGGCGCATGAAGTTTCCGCCCTCTGCACCGTAGCAGGTAAGCCGGATATGGCGGGGCAACTCATTCGTGATGGTGTCACCCTCGACAGCGCCCGTGCGCGCATTACGAACACGCTTGCAGATGAAGCGGACAAGCTGAAAACCAGCAACGTCCAGTCGTCCGCAGGCGATAAGTCCAACGCTCCCGCCGGCGGCGTCTGGGCGAAGATTTTTCCCAAAACTGCCGCGCAACATAAGGAGTAATGCAAATGGCAATGACCGAAGCCCGGCGCACGGGCGAATTTCTTATCTCGGAGGCTTCCGGCACCCGTAGCCGCGGTGAAGTGACTATCGCCGCTGCCGCTGGCGCGATGGTGGCGGGCACCGTACTCGGCAAGATCACCGCCACCAGCAAGTACGTCGCGTACAGCAATGCCGCCTCTGACGGTTCCGAAGTCGCCGCTGGCGTTCTGTACGCCGCCGTCCCTGATGCGGCTGTTGATCAGAAGGCGGTTGCTTTCGTCCGCGATTGCGAGGTTGCGGAAATCCGCCTGACCGGCCTCGACACCCCTGGCAAGGCCGATCTGCTGGCCCTCGGCATCATCACCCGCGCCTAACCAGCCGACTTACCAATAAGGAATTTTCAAAATGGCAACTCTTGACGTATTCAAGGACGATGCGTTTACGCTGACTCAACTCACCGCAGCCATCCAGAACGCCCCGTACCAACCGGGTCGCCTGGAACAACTCGGCTGGTTCGGCGCCGCTGAAGGCATTATCAGCACCACGGTCATGGTCGAACAGTACGACAACGTTCTGTCCTTGGTCCCGGTTTCGCAACGCGGCGCCCCCGCCAGCCAAATGCAACACGGTTCCCGCAAGGTGCACACCTTCTCGGTCCCGCACCTCAAGCCGGAAGACAACGTGATGGCTGATGAAGTCCTGGGCGTCCGCGCCTTCGGTACCGAATCGGAAGTCGAAACCGTCGCCAAACTGGTTTCTGGTCGCCTCGCCAAGATGCGTACCAACATCGAATATACGAAGGAATCCTTCCGTATGTTGTCGATCAAGGGCCTGACCGTCGACGCCGCCGGCAACCAGATCGACCTGTTCACCACCTTCAACGTGTCGCAAGTCACCATCGACTTCGCCCTGGACGTGGATACGACTGTCATCCGCAGCAAGTGCCTGCAACTGCTGGAAACGGTCGAAGACGCCCTCGGCGGCCTGACCTTCTCCGGTATCCGCGTTCTGTGCGGCAAGACCTTTTGGGCTGATCTGATCGAGCACAAATCGGTCAAGGAATCCTATCTGGCTACTCTGGCCGCAAACACCCTGCGTGGTGACCCCCGCATGGAGTTTGAGTTCGGCGGCATCATTTGGGAACGCTACCGCGGCACCGCTGATGTCAAGGTTGCCGACACGGAAGCCTACGCAGTCCCGGAAGGCGTGCTGGACCTGTTTATCTCCCGCAACGCCCCGGCTGACTACGTTGAAACCGTCGGCACCCTCGGCCAGCCGGTGTACGCGAAGCAGTGGATTCCCGAACCGGGCCGTTCCGTCCATATGGAAGCCCAGGCCAATCCGCTGTTCCTCTGCACCCGTCCGAAGGCCATCGTCAAGCTGACCGTCTAATGTCGGCAACATCCGTCTTCCAACGGATGCACGACCGCCTGTTTGCCCGCCTGGGTGAACAGGCGGTTTTGCGTAACACGGCCCCGTGTTCTGTGAACATCGAATACGGGGTCCAGGTGAACTACGAAATCGGCGACGACAAGTTCGTGCAAAGTGAATATGCCGCGACGGTTGATGTAGCAAACATCGAAAAGAAATACTCCCCGACCGTCGGCGATGCCCTTACCGTAGGTCCGAAGACTTACGTTATCGACGCGATCGCCGCAGACAATGGGTACATGCTCCGCTGCATCCTCCGACCGGGGATAGTGTGATCTGTGTCCACGGTAATCAAACTCGATACCGATCTAGTCCTTGCCCTGTCGGAAGACCTCGACAGGGCGTCAGACGGATTTACCGCAGGGGTGTCTCGCGGAGTCAACAAGATTGCCTCGGCCGTCCGCAAAGACTCGGTGCGCGGTGTCGTATCCCAAGTCAATTTGCGAGAGGCATACGTCGACCCAAAGATCACGGTGTCGAAGGATGCCACCCCGAAAGACACGGTGGCGATCATCTCGGCCCCTGTAAGGGGAACCCTGCTAACCAATTTCGGGGCGCAGCAGCAGGCAATATCGAACGTCTGGACCCCCGCTATGTACGCGGAGAAGTTCGGTTCGTTGAAGGCGAATGTGCGGCCGAACCCGAAGGCAGGTAAGTTGCCCTGGACGCCCAGAACAGGCGATGAACTGCGGGGTATCGCCCCAGGCGCCAAACAGGCAGGTATCCGCGCCACCATCAAAGCAAGCGGCGCGAACCGCACGTTCTCGCACGTCTTTTTTATACCGGCGGCCCAGAAAGGCCAAGACGGGTCGAAGTTCATCACCTTGTCTCGGCCGAAGGGTGGAGGTAAGGCGAAAGCGAAATATGGACCTTCCGTCGATCAAGTGGTGAAGGGCGTTTGGCGGGATAGCGAGGCAGATATCGCTGAACAGCTAGGCACCGCGGTTCTTGATGAAGCAACCGCCGAACTCCGAAAAGGAATCATCAAATGAGCATAGCCAACGATTTCGCCTTGGCAGTCAGCGCAAGGGTCGAGACAATCAGGATCGACAACGGTTTTTCCACCGATATCGGTCTTAAAGTAAAACGTGGGCGCCGCCGCCTGGACCCGTCGCAACTCCCTTGCGCGGTCATCATCGAACGGGATGATGAACCCCAAAAACAAAGCGTCGGTCAAGTAAAGATCGTTCAACCCTTCATCGTTGAAGGGCACACTGCCTGCGATCCAGAAAACCCCAACGACGCGGCCCACCTGATCATCGCGGATATCAAGCGCGCGGTCTTTAGCGGCAACCTCACCCTCGATGGGCGCCTTGCGGCCAACGGCCAGAAGGCGTTTGCCCTGGTTTACAAAGGGCGGTCGATTGCCCCGCGCGAAGACGGTATGGCGGTTGTAACCGCATCGGTCGAATTCGCGGTCGAGTACGTCGAGGATTTAAGCAACCCGTAACTGTTTTCGCCCGTTAGTTTAGCGAACTGACACTAAGTATCGCATGTGCTAAACGGCGAGTAGATTGCAGCGTGTGATTTTGGCGTATTGCTAAAAGCCGACGGACCTATCTAGGAGATTCAATTATGAGCGCACGCGGTTTCCTTGGCGCCGGCGATTTGTACGCCCGCGTCTACAACCCTGTAACTGGCCAGTTCGACCAGTGGGCAGGCCCTTTCGAGGCCACCAAGTTTGAAATCAAGCCGAATTCCGACCTCAAGGAAATGGTTTCCCGTGGTCGTTCGACCTACGGCCAAGTGATCGAATCCGTGCCGCTGCCGAAGCCGTCCGACCTGTCGGTGACCTTCGCAGAAGTCAACAAGGATTCCATTGCGATGGCGCTGTTCGGCACGGCCTCTGTCCTGAACCAAGGTTCGGGCAGCGTGACCGACGAGGTTGTTACCGCAACCCTCGGCAAGTGGGTCCAACTGGCTCACGAAAACATCGCTACCTCCGGTTTCGTTGTCACCAATTCCGCCGCTACCACCACCTACGTTCTCGGCGAAGACTACGAAGTGAACTACCGCCTGGGTCTGATCCGCACCATTGCCGGCGGCGACATCGCCGACGCGGCCAGCCTGAAGGTCGACTACACCTACAACGCCATCTCCGGTACCAGCATCGCCGGCGGCACGCAGACCCAGGTTCGCGCGCAGTTCAAGTTGGACGGTGTCAACTTCGCCGACCAACTGCCGGTCGTCGTCAATGCCTGGGAAGCCGTCCTGACCCCGGATAGCGCCTTCGACTTCCTGCAGAACGACTTTGCGGAAATCGCACTCAAGGGTCGCCTGAAGACCCCCGCCGGTAAGTCCGAACCGTTCACGGTCGAACTGCGCTCCGCGTAATTCGTACCTGACGCAACAAAGGGCGGCTTTCCGTAGCAGGAGGCCGCCCTATTAACTTGAAGACCCGAAAATGTCCGGCCAAACTTCCCGTACCGTAACGCTTACCCTTGATACGCAGACCACCGGCACCGACGGTGTAAAGGCGCTTGCCAACGAGTTGCACAAACTTGGCCGGGAGGGTGGCGATGCCGCCCCGGAGTTTGAGCGGTTATCCAAAGAACTGGATTCGCTGGCCAAGCAACAGGATGTAGCAGGGGCCTTCAAAGAGGTGTCTGCCGCTGTCAGCGTAGCCAAGGGCGAACTGGACGCCGCTCGCCTTGCTGTCAGGGGGCAGGCCGACGAAGTAGGGCGCCTGCGCGGCACCCTGGACGCTGCCAAAACCGCCGAACAGCAGTACGCCGTCGGGGTACGGGAGGCGCAAGAAGCCCTGCAGTTGAGCAATGCTGAACTGCTGCGCGCCAAGGCGGGGCTGTCGGCATATGTCGCCGAAATTGGCGGGGCCAAGTCCGCCACCCGCGATCAACGGGCCGTACTGGTTCTTCTGCAACAGGCGGTGCGCGACCTCAGTGCCAATTACACCGGCGCGAAAGCAGCGCTGGCCGCCCTCACTCCGGAACACGATCGGCTGAAAGAGTCCGTCCGGGACTCTGCGGATAGCGTCCGGCAGCAGAACGCCGAACTCTCAAAAGTAACGGCCACCGCGAACAAGGCGCAGACGACCTACGAAGAACTGGAAACGACCCTCAAACAACTGTCGCAGCACATGGACAAGTTGGGGGTCGACACCAAGGATGTAGCGGGCGCGCAAGACAAGCTGGCGCAGTCAACGGCCCGCCTGATCGCAGAAGCCGACCAGTTGAAGATCAAGATGGCCGCCCCCGGCGCGGCCGCACAGACCGCGGCGCAACGGATAGAGCAAGCGTTCGGCGTGATAGGCGTGAAGTCGGTTGCCGCGGCCAAAGCTGAAATCCTCAAGATCAATTCAGCCTTGATGACCCTTGCTGCAGACGCCAACGTGACCGGTGCGGACTTCGACCGGGCGTTCACCGCAGGCAAGGCGAAGATCGCCGCCCTTGAGGCACAACTGCGTAGCGCGGAAGGGACCGCCAAAGGGTTCGGCAGCGAACTCGCAGGCGCGTTCAGGCAATTCGGCCCTGCCACCCTGGTATTCAACGGGGTCACCGCAGCCATCAACACCCTGACCGGCGCCGCATCAAGAATTCCGCAGGTCACCGCGGAGTTCCAAACGATGAATCGGACTCTGCGTATCCTCACCGGCAGCACGTCAGCGGCGGCGAAGGAGTTTGAGTACATCAAGGGCGTGGCAAACCGGGTTGGTAGCGACATCACGGGGGTAGGTGATGCCTACATTCGCCTGTCCGCTGCCACCAAGGATACCGCACTAGCCGGCACAGAAACCCGCCGCATCTTTGAAGCCGTTTCCGGGTCGATGGGTGTCCTCGGGGCCTCGTCCGCGGAGACTGAAAACGCTTTGATGGCCGTCACGCAGATGGTGTCAAAAGGCGTTGTCAGTATGGAAGAAATGCGCCAGCAGCTTGGCGAACGCCTCCCCGGCGCCTTCCAGGTCACCGCGCAGCAACTTGGCATCACAACGGCCGAACTGAACGACCTAATTTCTTCAGGCAAATTGACCGCAGAACAGGTATTGCCGGCGCTTGCCCGCGGGTTGGAGGAAGTCTACAAGTCTGGTCAGCAGAACGACACCCTGATTGGTAAGTGGCGGCAATTCACGAACGCCTTGAAGGAGTCCGCAAACGCCGTCGGGGATTCCGGGTTGCTGGACGGTCTGTTGAAAGCAGGCCGCATCGGGACTGCCGCCGTGCAGGGCCTAGCCGAAGACTTTGTACTACTCGGTAAATCCATCGGCATAACAACTGCCGGGATTGTCTCGGGCGACCTAAAAGGGGCGATGTCCCAGATATCCGATGAATTTGATGCGGTCAACGCCCGCATAGCAAAAACAGCAGGGGTCGGGCAGCAGGCGCAGAAATCCCTTGGCGACATGGCCAAGGAAGCCAAGGCCGCCGGCCAGGAATTCGTCACGATGGCGGACGGCACGAAGTACGCGGTATCGGCTATCGAAGGCGCAAGCAACGGCATGGTGGCCTTCCTGGTGCAAAGCACCAAAGCGGAAAAGCAGGCCGAAACCTTGGCCACCGTTCAGCGAAAGTTGGCCGAATACACCCGTTCATCTGGCGAGGCGAGTATCACCGCCGCTAACGCACTTGGCGATGAAATCGACAAGAGGAACACCGCCACGAAGGTAGCGGAAGCCAACCGCGCGGCCTTGGAAAGCCTGCTCGTTGCGGAAAAGGCCGTGCTTGCCGTTCTTGAAGAACGCGCGCAGAAACGGGTTGAGGACATCGCCGCCAAAGGTACGGCCAGCGATGCCGACCGGAAGATGCTTGAGGATTTGGACAAGGAACTGATTGAGCGAAAAGCAGTTGTCGAGGGCATTTCCCAACAGGTAGAAGCGAACCGCGTTCTGGCCGAATCGCTGAGTCTGCAGGCCGAAACAACCGCGGACAACTCCACCCGTATGAGGGAACTGCGGGTTGCTAATGAGCAGTTCGCGGAAGCCCTGAAGGTTGTTCGGGCTGAAGTGGAGGCGGGTAGGCTCTCGCAGGAACAACTCAACGTTGTGGAGGAAGACGCCCGCAAGACAAAGCGGCTATTGCTCGACGCCCTGGACGACCAGATCAAAAAGAGTGAGGCCGTGAAGGATGCAAAACTCGGCGAAATAAGCGTCGAGCAGGCAGGGTTGCGACTCGCCATTGAGGTTCAGCGCAGTGCTCAGAACGTTGCCCGCGCCCGTGGTGACGAAGCCGCCGCCGCCCGTGCCGGGAACGAGATAAAGCGCCTTGAGATTCAAATGTCGCAACTCGTCGCCCAGGCCAAGGAAGCGGAGGCGACAGCCTCCAAACTAGTCGCGGAAGCAAAGATCGTTGAACTACAGACCAACGGGCCGATGACCGCGGCCAAAGAGGCCGAAATCCGCGCACTGGAAGCCTCAGTGAAGGTTAAGGAAATCGAGGCCCAGATTGCTCGGGAAACCGCCAAGGGACTGGATGAACTGAAGTGGGCCACCCTAGCATCTGCGGACGCCGCGCAGTCGTCCGCAGGGTCTTTCGGGAATATGTCTGGGTCGTTGGACAATCTGGCGAGTTCGGCGAATAACGCCCGCGGGGCACTTGAGCAGTTAAATGCTACTCCACGCCCAACCCCCCAAGGCGGACCACAGAGGCCGCGCGGAGATAACACCGAAGGAACCATGCCGGGTATCGGTTCCAGTGGGAGTGTGGTTGACGACCCTGACTACGACCACAGCACGTTTTTAAGCGGCCGTACCGGTACCGCAGGTGCACGTTCCGGAGGGTCAACGAGCGGAATGGATATCCTCTACCGGTCCGGTGCTTCTGTTGCGGAAGCTCAGATCGCGGCCAAATATTTCGACGAGTTGTTCCGCCGGCGTACTCAAGCCGGCAGCGAGGGTGTCCACACCACGGAACAGAACAACCGGCTTATCGCGGATTCTTCCAGGGCCGCCGCGGAGGAAGCTATCGCACTTGCCAGAAACGAACTCGCAACTGGACAGGCGACGAATCTGGGGGCCTCCCTAGACGACATCACGCAAATGAAATTAGCCCAACTATCCGCCCGCGGAGGCAATTTCAACGATATCCAGAACACTATGGTCGCCGCAGCACGGGAGGCAATGGCACAGCAGCAACCGACCGGCGGAACGGTGGTTAACGTCAACATCGCCGGCAGGACTACCCCCGTGAATGTCTCGTCCGGTAAGGACGCATCTCAACTCGTCAACCTCTTTAAACAACTCCAATCCGACGCAACGAGGTTTTCATAATGGCAATTACCCTGACATACGCCGGGTCAACCCTGAATCTGCATCCCGATCTGCTGTGGGCCGATGAATTCGCGTGGTCGCCGGTGTCGCAATCCGCGGAACGCTCGGTCACTGGCGCGCTTCTTCTGCAGTACGGAACAAAACTGTCTGGGCGCCCGATAACCCTTCAACCGGAAACACCGGACTCTGCGTGGACGTCCAGGGAAACCCTCAACACCCTCAATTCCTGGGCATCTGTGGCGGGCCGCGAAATGACGCTAAGTATCTACGGCACGGACTTTCAAGTAGTTTTCCGTCACTTGGACAGTGCGATAGACGCCTCCCCTGTGGTGCATTACGGGGATATTCAAAGCGCGGATTGGTACAGCACGACCCTGAGATTCATGGAGATTTAATTGTGGCAATCCTCGACGGCGACATCCAAATTCTAAAGTCGGAAGTCCTCGACGACGTTCCGGAGGGCGGCGGCATGGCCACCGGCCAAGCGGTCGTTGACGGGGCATCGAACAACCTGTTCCCGGATATCTCCGAACTCGACCGCACCTACGGGCGCATCGCACTGCGCAAAATGTTCCCTGGCGTGGTCACCGACAACACCGATGCCTACTACGGGTCGCACGCCATCGTCGCCGAGCCGCCGGCCGATCCGAAGGTGTCGGTCACTCTGTTCTCGACCGAAAGTTGGTCCGATCACCGAACCGACGCGCAGAACAAGCTGGAAAGCTATCTGTCGGCCTCGGCCGAAGGGCGTTGGATGCTCTACGGCAACCATTTGGTCGGCCAGCGTACGGTCCAGTTGCATTGCGTAGCCTCGGCCCCCACGCCGGCCGTCGATGACGTGCTGATGCTGATTTCCAGCACCGATGCCAGCAAGTACCAGTACGTCCGCCTGTCCCGCTTTATCAGCCGGGAGTTGAATGTGCTGTTTGAGGACACCAAGGGAAATTTCTACCGCGACATCATCACGGTCGAGATATCCGATGCCCTGCGTTACGCCTTCACGGCGACCACGATGGAACGCTACACGACTACGTGGTTCGCACCGCCGACCCGCATTCACACAGTCATCGCGGCCGACGCCGCCAACTACTACGGTGTGCAACCACTAGCCATCGCCGCCGCACTCGGCGACCTGACGATCAAGGCGCAGAGCATCTACACGCAACTGGTCCCGTCGGCACTGGCCGAGACACCGATTGTCGATGCCCGTTGCGCGACCGATCGCACGATCATCGTGCCGATCGACGGCGCCAGCAGCTTGAGCTTTACCAGCACTTTGTCGCTGACCGCCGGCGTCGCCGCGGTTCGCTATTTCGGCCGCGCCATCGCCCGGGGCAGCGTCAGCATCGACTTCGCCGGGGCGACCATCGCCGACGACGGTAATGGTGCCCTGATCGAAACTTCCAGTTTTTCTGGTAGCGTCGATTACGAAACCGGCGCGGTTTCCCTGGTCCGCGCCAGCGGCACCAGCGGCACGGCGACCTTCACCGCCTCGCCGGCCTGCGCCGTGGTCATCGCTGGCCATACCGACGCCACCGAAATCACCCTGAACAACCGCGGCTACAGCTACGTCAAGACGCTGCAACCGGTACCGGCGCCGGGTTCGGCCGTCGTGTCCTACATGGCACAGGGCAAGTGGTACAGCCTGTACGACGACGGCGCCGGCGGTCTTGGTGGCGACGAGGGCACCGGCGTCGGCACCATCAATTACGCCACCGGCGCGGCCGTCCTGACCTTGGCTGCGCTGCCCGATGCCGACACGCAAATCCTTTATGCGTGGGGCAGTCCGGCCCATTACGAATCGCAGGTCGGCAGCACGGTCTTCGATCTGGCCAGCATTCCCTTCATCATCCCGGGCGGCGCCATCGAACCGTCGAGTCTGTCCATCGAATACCTTGCCGGCTCGGTGACCAAGACGGTGACTGATAACGGCACCGGCGGCCTGACGGGCGACGGCACTGGTTACGTCGATTACGCCAACGGCTACGCTGTCATGCGGCCGTCCGCGTTGCCGGACAGCGCCAGCAATTTGTCGGTCGACTACCAGCAGGGTGCCAAGGTGTCCGAGGTCTTCACGGCGACCGGAGCCGTCAATAACTTCACGCTGGCTAACGCCGTCAAGCCGGGGTCGCTGTCCTTGGTTGTGCTTGACACGACAGGCATGAAGCACACGCTAAAGGATGACGGCGCCGGAGCCATCACCCTGACCAAAACCACATGGGGGGCCGCCTCCGCAGCACTGTTGACCACGGTGCTGCAATCATCATCCGGAGTGGCCGGCACGATTAACTACGGCACCGGTGCAGTATCGCTGGCGGTCAGCCTGACCGTTACGCAGAAATACCAGACCGGGCATGAATGGTCGAGCAGCAGTGCTACGGCACAGGCTACCGGGGCTATTGCGGCCTCCTACAGAGTCGCCGGCAATAGCACAGGCGGCGCGCAAAACATCTCAATCGCGCTGCCGCCGCTGGAAATCGCACTGCTCCCGTCGGTCTCCAATTCGCTGGTCGCGGGGGGCCTGTCCTTTACACTGGCCGGCGATACCTACGTCGACCGCGCCGGCTCACTGGTCCGCAACCCAAGCCACACGACCAACGGCGGTACGGTGGCCGGCACGGTCAATTACGCCACCAGCACGATCACCCTGACCGATTACGTCGGCGGCGGCGCCCCGGCCCTCAATGTGGCCGCGCTAACCCGGCGTGGCATCTGGACTGACTGGCGGCTGCAGTTCCGCGCCGCCGCTGCCCCGCTGCAATCTGCCTCGCTCTATGTCAGCGCCAGCCGGGCCGACACCAGTGCCTTGCTTTCCGGTACCGCCGGCTCGGACGGCACGATCAGCGGCACCCTGGTAGATGGTCTGGTCGATACACCGACGGGGGTTGTCTTCGTCCGCTTCGGCCAGATGGTCACCGCTGCCGGTCATGAGGCCGAATGGTGGTACAACGCCGACGAGGTGGTGGGCGGCATGATCTGGCAACCCTTGATGGTCCTGCCGGACACCGCCAAGTACAACGCGGTGGCCACCTCAAGCCTGCCGCTGTCCGCCGATATCCTTGGCCTTGACCCGGTGCGCCTGCCGGTCGACGGCCGCGTGCCGATCTTCCGTGCCGGCGACGTGGCGGTGATTCACCATCAGGCCAGCACGGCGCCGCAGACCGTCACCAACGGGCAGACCGTCAACGTCGGCCGCGTGCGACTGGCCAAGGCTCGGGTCGTCGGCAACGACGGCAACGCGATCACCGCCGGCTATACCCATGACCTCGACGCTGGCACGGTGACGTTCACCGATGTCTCTGGTTACAGCCAGCCGGTGCATATCGAACACCGCATCGAAGACATGGCCCTGGTCAGCGATGTCCAGATCAACGGCGAACTGCGACTGACCCGGCCACTGACTCACGATTTCCCGCTCGGCAGCTTCATCTCGTCCGCCCTGATCATCGGCGACCTGCATGCCCGCGTGTCGGTCTTCTTCGACCAGCAGACGTGGGCCGGTTGGTCCGACGCGCTGCAGGGCAGTGCGGCGACCGGCACCTACAACAAGGCGCAGTACCCGGTCGAGGTGACCAACCGTGGGGCGATCCAGGAGCGGTGGGAAATCGTCTTCACCAACACCACCACGGTCAACGTGATCGGCGAAACGGTCGGCCAGATCGTCACGGCGCACAACATCACCAATGACCTGGCGCCGATCAACCCGGCGACCGGCACGCCTTACTTCACGCTGGATGCGCTCGGCTGGGGCGCCGGCTGGTCGGCCGGCAATGTCCTGCGCTTCAACACCGTCGCGGCCAATTACCCGGTTTGGTGCGCCCGCACCGTGCTGCAGGGCAATGCGACGATCAACGGCGACCATTTCACCCTCGGTGTCCGCGGCGACATCGACGCTTAATCGGAGATTTATATGCCTAGTTTGCCCGTAAAACTGCTTGCCTATGACCAGACCGGGGCGCCGTCGCTGGACGGCATGGCCGGTTCGTTGATCGCGGTTCTCGATGCCGCCCTGGTCAATGGCTTCAACCTGCGCTCGGTCACCAGTTTCGTGATCACTGGCGGGGTTGGCGTATTCACCTACGCCAGCGCACCAGGGCATACGGTCGATCAGGTGATTCGCCTCGGCGGCGCCTCCGACAACCAGTACAACACCGACTGGCGGGTGACAGCGATCAACGGCGCCACGGTATCGGTCGATGCCACCGGGTTCGGCAATGCCACCGTCGCCGGCACCTTGTCGACCAAGACGGCACCGCTCGGCTGGACCAAGGCTTTCTCCGGGACGAACAAGGCGGCCTACAAGAGTCCGACTGTCGGGGCGACCGGGTGTTACCTGCGCGTGGATGACACCTATGGGCAGTGGGCGAAAGTGCGCGGTTACGAGGCGATGACCGATGTCGATACCGGCACCGGGAAGTTCCCGACGGATACACAACGCACCGAGTTCGCTTGGTTAAAGAGCGCCGCTGCGTCAGCGGCTGTGCGCCAGTGGCACATCATGGGTGACGACCGGCTTTTTTACCCGTCGTTTCACCCAGAGTACGATTCATTAACGACCTTTCCAAGTAATCGTGCGACCTACGTTTTTGGTGACCCGATTACCTATAAATCTGGAGATGCGTTCAACTGCGTTATTGTCGCCGCCAATACGGTCGCGAACATTGCGTCGATGGTACAAGCCTCATCGGGAGCGGCTATCCATCGAGGCCTCGATAGTGGATCACTGTATCGCGGCATACTGGCGCGGGCCCAAACGCAGATCGGGGGGGCCGTCGAGTGCTTCTATCTAGCCGCTGTTAACGAAAGCGGCCATGGCACCAATCTAACCTACCCTAACGGCGGCGATAACGCGCTACTCCTGGATCGGCTTAAATTGGTTTGTGAAATCGCGAGCGCGTCAGCCCGCGGAGAGCTTCCTGGGTTCTACACCTGCCTGCAGGTTCGGCCGTTACAACACGGCACGATGGTCACCGATGCCGTACCAGGTCGGCGATTGATGATGGTCGGTACCACTATTTCCACCGGTAGTGATTCATCGGCCCGTTTCGCTATTGATGTCACCGGGCCGTGGAGATAATTCGTGGCGCACGATATCGTTCGCGTCTATCAGGGGCTTTCACGCATCGGTGTCGTGGCCATTGGCGCGGCGAACACGCGGGCCTATACCGGACCAATCCGGAAACCCTATCACTTCGACACCGGCAAGATCATCGAAGGCCCGATCACCGAGAACAGTGCTACGGCCAGCAACACCCGCGTGGTGTTGCTCAACGGGCGAACGATGGCACCTGTTGACGCGGTTCGCGCCCTCGGCAGCAGTTATGAATTCCGCTCGGTGGCGGACAACGAACTTGGCTATTACGTGCTCGGTATCGACCTGGACGGCAACTTTCAGCCGGTAGTCCAGGGACCGGTCTTCCCGGTGGCGCAATGACCCCATCTCCCGCGCTGACCGCTGCCCGCCGGCAGGCGTTGATCGACCGCACCGATGCTGCAACTACCCCCGGGCGCCTGCAGTTGCTCGACGGTGCCGACGTGGCGCTGGTCGATATCGTGCTGGCCAACCCCTGCGGCGTCGTCGATGCGGCCGGGGTGACGCTGGCCGCCACCGAGTATGCCCAGGTCACCGCCTCGGGGATTGTCGCCAGCATCCGCCTGGTCGATGGCGACGGCGCTTGGGTTGGCGATTTCACGGCAGGCCTGGCGACGGATGATCCGCTGCCGGAACTGATCCTCCCTGCGGTGACGCTTTACGCCGGCGCTTTCGTGCGGCTGGCCGTTTCGCACATTTCCTGTGACTGAACTCGCTTTCACCCGGCCGCAGACGTATTCAACCGATCTGGCTTTCGGCGAGGTTGGTGGCCCGGTCGAATATATCGACCTGACGCTGACTGCTGTGCTGCACAGCGCGCCGCTGGTCGGCAGTCTGGCGGTCGATATCGACAACGCGGTGTTGCGGGCACCGACGGCGCGGCTCGGCGCGGGGTGGCAAAACGCCGATCCGGCCAGCCATCAGGTTGCGGAAGTCCAGCACCGCCCGGCGGGATACACCGTCCGCACGGCAGTGCCGTTGGCCGAAGCCAAATCCCTGCCGGCCGATCGAGTCGCAGGGTGGGGGCTGTTCGACCATTTGACGGCATCGCCAGCATCCTTGTGGCGGGCAGCGGTGCCGAAGGTTACGGTCACCGGCGAGTTTTGGACAAATCTGAATCCGCGACTGCGCCCCGGGTTGCGCGCTGTCTTTGAAGCAGGCACGCCGCTCCAGGTCCGTGATGCCGATCGCTGGATCAGCCTGTCTCCACTTCGCCGGCCGTCGCCGGCGCTGCCGTGGAAGGCCGCCCGGCCGGTACGTGTGCGGGCCAGCAACCCGTTCTCGCCAGCGGTTCGCCAACACCGCAGCACGGTATTCCCCTGGGGAGAAGCCGGCCATGCAGCGGCGGGCGTGTCGCCGCACGATACCGGCTCAGTCACCCCGCCAGAGCCACCGTGCTACACCCCGCCCGCCGGCAATGCCGTCGCCTTGCTGTTCCGGGAGGTGCAGGCGAACTCCACAGGTCTGTCTTTCAAGTGTTCGCGCGGCACACCGCCCGCGGTTGTCGTTGTCCCGGTTCAAAGGACGTACATCGTGATAAATTCCGCCAATCTGCGCCGCGTTGACGGCAATACCGAACTCCCTTGCTACTCGCTTTCCCTCCAACTGGACAGGGATTCGTGGACGTGGGGGTTCTCTGCTTCCCTGCACGCCAGTGCGCTTACCTTGGTTGAGCCGTCCGAGTACGGCACACCGGTGGAACTGGACGCCGAAATCAACGGAAACCACTACCGGCTGTTCGCGGAATCCATTTCACGCGACCGGCAGTTCGGCGACTCAAAGATCAACATCACAGGGCGCGGCCGGTCGGCGGTTCTGTCCGACCCTTACGCACCGATCCGGAATTTCACGAACGTCGGTGCCCTTACCGCGCAACAACTGATCAACGATGTCTTGACCGACAACGGGGTTCCGATCGGGTGGGGCGTCGATTTTGCCCTGGACGACTGGACGATCCCTGCGGGGGTGTTTGCGCACCGCGGAACCTACGTGTCGGCGGTGAACGAAATTGTCAGAGCCGCCGGTGGGTATGTGCAACCGGACCCGGTGACAAACACGCTTTTCATCAAGCCTGCGTACCCGGTTGAGCCTTGGAATCTTGGTGCCGCGACCCCGGATTACGAACTCCCAGCAGATATAACCTCAAGAGAGGGAATCGTGTGGGCAGACCGCCCGAACTACAACGGGGTGTATGTCAGTGGTGCCTCCGACGGTGTTTTGGCCTTGGTACGCCGTGCCGGGTCCGCCGGTGACGTTCTGGCACCGATGGTTGTAGACAGCCTGATAACGGAAGGCGCGGCGGCACGCCAGCGCGGCATATCAGTCCTCGGCAATACTGGCAGGGTAGCGGAAGTTACGCTTGAACTGCCAGTATTGCCTGCAACCGGGGTGATCGTGCCCGGGAAAATCGTCCGGTACCTTGACGGCAGCGCGGTACGGACAGGGATCACCCGCAGTGTGTCAGTCAACGTCGCGCTACCGCGCATTTCCCAACAGATTTTGGTGGAAACCCATGTCTAACTTTTACGCACAGTTCAAGCGGTTGTTCCCTGATCCCGTTCTGCTGGCCGGCACTGTCACGGCGTATTCGGACGGCTACGCAACGGTGCAACTGCCGGATGGGGGGTTGGCCAAGGTGCGGGGCACCGCGGATATCGGCGACCACGTATTTATTCGGGATGGGCTAATCGAAGGCCCCGCCCCGGTGCTGACGAGCATCGTGATTGAGGTTTAGACCTTCGACCAGTGCCCCGGTCTTTCGGTTGACTCGCAGATACCGGGACGAACCTCCCTTGGCGACCAGTAGCAGGTCGACTATATCTTTCGGCGATCCGGGGAAGGCGCCCCCGAAGTAAATCTGCACCTTGTCGAAAGTGTCCGCTACCCTGCCAGAAGTCGTCGTAGGCTTTCATCGACGCCTTGAATACCGCATGGGCCACCGCCCCGCCGGAAGCAAGCACCTTCCCGCTGCCGTCGACGATGGCCAAGTGAAGGGGAACCCCATCGGGGGTCGTGATACTAACCCCTTCGTCGATCTTCGTTCGGATAATCACGTCACCCACGGCGCACCCCGTTTCTTTCGTTAGCAGCTTGCTCTGCTTCCCAATCCTGCTGGCACCCGGAGTCGCACCAGCGCATACCGGAGGGGAGAGAACACTTGCAGTACAGGCAGTGGCCGACCGCTTTAGGCCCTTCGGGTTTTCTGACCTTCAGGGCCGCCGCGTGTGCCGCCTCGTTCTGAATGTCCGACAGGTCTACAGGGTCAGCCATTTTTGACTCCGGGTTTTAGGTATTCCGGGTACTGGACTTGCGCCAGCACACAAGCGTTGAACACGGTCCACCACTTCAAACGGTGCCCTTCCCGTTGGGTGATGATGTTGCGCAGGGCCTTGTAGTTGGTGCATACCAACCGCCGTTGCAGGAACCCTTCTGGCAGGTTCATTTTCAGCACGTTGATGTCGCCTTTGGCCTCATGCCACACGGCAATAAACGAGTCGATGACGTGCCAATGGGTACCGTCTTCAAAGTCTTCCGGCAGGGGGCCGCGCTTCGACAAGGTGTGCATCGTCGATTCGCTTTGTTTGGTCACCCCCACGCGGTAGGTATCGAACTCGGACCACCACGCGCGGCACGCTTCGATGTCCAGGTAGACGGTGATACTTTCCAAAAACTTGTTGTGGCCGCCGTCCTTGTGTGCCAGTAGTGGCGCCCGGTTAGCGGCACGCAGACACTGCGCGTCCCACCACGTTTCGGTGTCCAGCGCACGGTCTTTGAACGAATACGCCATCCCGCGCAGGGCGAGGTCGTGGCCGTGTTCCTCTAGAACCGTTACTTGCATTTCACGCCCCGAAATTCCTTGGCGCAGAGGGCGGACAATTCAGCCGATTTGAGTTTGGCTTCCAGATCAGGGATAACCCGGGTACGCATGAACTCGGCAGAGTAGCGGCATTCTTCTTCGTATTCGACAGCGGCGGCAAGTTGCCGGCGGGCGTACCAGACTTTCAATGCGTTTAGCATTTTATGTTCTCCAATGTTTAGCGTGTGCTGAATTTATTGAGCGCAAAAGGTTACGTGCCGGGCACGTATTTAGCAGTGGTAATTTTTCACGAAATCCGAACTAATTATTCCGTTGGTATGACGTTGGTTCTATGACTTCCGCCCAGGTTGACCAGAACGCAGTCGAGAAAACTAGGGGCAGTGTAAGGTACGAAACGACCGCGCGGCGGGCCTGTGCGGCGCACCAAGGCCCTGAAAGTGGGAAATTTAGGAACATTTCTTCACCTCCTTAGCAGGAACACCCCAACGGATGATCAGCCCCCCAGTTTCGGTGTCACGTTCCGGTAGCCGGGACATGAGTTTTTTGCTCTCATATCGGTAAAACTGGTTCAGGCAGGCGACGTGCGAAATGCCGAGAAGGGCGGCACCTTTAGCAACTGTGTTCCCATTGCCAAACGCCACTTTGTACTTTTCCTGGACGGCTTCAGAGCGGGTCTTGCCCGATCGCTGTTTCGGCCCGTCGGCGGGGGTTTGTTCGGCCTTCGACGCCGCGGAGAATTGGGAGAGTAGGGAACTCATTTCGCTTGAACCACCATGCGTTCGCCAAAGAAAACAACCTTCTCCGCGTCGTACAGCCCGTCCTTGTATCCGGCCTTGGCCAGATTGAGGTTTCGCGCGGCACAGGAACGCCAGATAGCCTTGAATGCGTTCCCTTCGGCGTAGTTCATGCCCAAGGCTTCGATGATATCGTTGCACTCTGCGGTGTATGGGGGCAGGTCTGGTGATGTAGGCTTGTCGACCTTTACGCGGTAATAGCTGACCGACTTGCCGGTGTATTCCGGTTTTTCGGATAGCGCCTTGGCTAACGTAGAACCGGGCCAAGCGATTGGCTTGACCGGAGGTACCGGGTACAACTGCTCAAAATTGCTACCGTCCTCGCACCTAGCGCACGACCCACTGATAAGTCCGTCGCCTGGACCGCCCTTGTGGGAGCAAGACGCGCAGATAGGTTCATCGCCGCTCATGACTTCACCCCGCTAACCGATTCGTCGTTGTTATACCGGCCGCGCACACCGTAGCCGTTCTTCGCAGGGACCGGTTCCGACTTGTGGAAGATCATCTGCCCGATGCGGCAACCGGCGTGCAGGCGGATCGTGTGAAAGCGCGTGAGGTTCTTCAGTTCCAGGGTCAGCACCGAATTATTCCAGTGCGGGTCACACCACGTCGCCAGGGCGTTTTCCATGCCGATACGCGCGCCGGAAGAATTCAGCTTGAACTCGGCGGAAATGTCGTCCGGTAGAAAGAACTTCTCGACGGTGTGGGCAAGGATGAACTCGCCCGGGGCCAGATCGTAATACCCGTTCGTGATATCAACCCGGCGGGTGGAGAGGCGGTCTTTGTCGCGGAGGGAGACAACCTGTTCGCGGTCGGTTGACTGCTCTACCAGGATTTCGTTGCCCAGGTACACGTCGATGCTGGTACCGTTGATGTCTTTCGGCTTGACCGGCGATACGACCCCGGCCAGTACCATTGCGCACAACTCGTTGTAGGAAATCAAGCTCATTCTTGGAAACCTCTGTTTAGCAAACCGTATATAACTTTAGCAAAGTATAAATCTTTAGGCAAAACTTTTTTGCTTCATGGCATCAAAAAGCGCCTCCTGAACACTGCACTTCCGGTTGAGGCGATCCAGTACAACCTCGTCGATCGTCCCTTCCGCCACAATGTCGTAGATCAGCACCTTTCGGTTGTGCCCGCTCTGAAGCTGGCGAACAGGGCCGATACGTTCGGTGATCTGCTCCCGGTATTCAAGGTTGAAGTCGGAGGAAAAGAACACGATGATGTTGGTAATGTCCTGCATCCCGTCGAAACCGTGGCCGATGCTCTGCGGATGGCCGATGCCGTACTTCGCTTCGCCGGCCATGAACCGGCGTAACCCGGCGTCCGTGGCGAGGTTCACTGCGTCGGGGAGTACCCGCAGCATGCGTTCCAGGTCGGACACGAACTGGTACGCGACCAGTAGAGGCATCCCGCCGGATTCCCCGTAGATTTCCTCAAGGGCCTGTAACTTCTCGTCGTGGACTTCGGCCCACTCGTCCGTTTCGGGGTCCGTGTAGATCGCGCCAGAGGCAAGCTGTCGGCACTTCATGGTCATGCTGGCGGCGGTGAATGCTTCGATGCCCTTGTTCTGGATTTCGATGTACATCTCCTTTTCCATCTTCTTGTAGAGCGCGCGGGCCTTGTCCGGCATATCGACCAGCACCGTGAAGCGGAGGGGTTCCTGCAGATCGGGGAACCAATCCTTCGGGTCCAGGGCAAGGCACAGGTCCGCGATCTTCCGGTTGATTTCGTCTTCCGCGAACTCCCGTGGACGCAACTCGCCGAACTTGTCTCGGGGGTGCCGCATTACCCGCTCAAACCAACGTTCCTCAAACGCCCCGTAGCACCGGCCTAGACGGGCGCCTTTGTCCAGGTAGAACAGTTGGCCCCACAGGTCTTTCAAGCCGTTACTCGCCGGCGTGCCGGTCAGTTCGATGAACCGCTTTACCTGTGGGAGAAACGCGACCGTGGAGAGGGCGAGAGCGCGACTGCTACCGCCCTTCTCCTTGTGGATGTAGTGGCCGGCCTTACTCGGCCGGACAGACGCCCGGAGGTTCTTCAACTTGGTGGACTCGTCCGGGACGATATTCGCAAAAGGCCATTTGCTGCCGAAGTGGTCGATCAACCACGGCAACTGCTCGTAGTTGGTGGTGTAGATCGGCACGTCGCGGGAGAGGGCGGCCAGTCGTTGCTTCTCGGTCCCGATGATCGGGGAAACGTCGTACCCTTTGAAGTCGTCCCACTTGCGAAACTCGGTCGGCCAAGTGTAGCGGGCCACTCGCAGGGGGCCGATGATCAGGGTAGGGTAGTTCTCGCCGCCGAGGTACAGGCAGTCCAGGACGTGTGCCGTGGTTGAACTCTTACCCATCCCAGGCTTGGCGAAAAGGGCGCACCGCGGGGTATCCAGAATAAAGTCGGAGGCAAGGTGCTGGTATTCGCGGGGGGTGAATTTCAAGACGGCTCCCTGGCACCATTGGCCCGCCTGATGGAAGCGGCAATAACCTTTCCGGTCTTTGACAGCTTTCGTTCGCCACGTTCGGCCTCTTTCGCGCACCGCTCCCGCTCTGCTGCTACCTTCTCAGCTACATAAGCGTCGAGGGCTTCGGTGGAAGGTTGTAGCCCATTGACTACACTGAGTTTGTCAAAACGATCATCGCTCAACTGGCTAGTAGGGCCGAACATCCCTTCGATTGCAGACTGCATCTGCTTAATCGCCAGATCGCGTGCGGCAACCTCCGCTTGCAACGCTTCGATAGCGTCGGCGAGTTTGTCGAATAGCGACGAGTGGTGTCCGTACCCGAGCGATGCTTTTCTTGCTTGTGCCACTAGGTCATTCATTTCTTACCCTTCCGCGTGTAATACAAGCAATGTTCGATCAAGGCTCGCACCAATAACGATTTATTCATTTCGTTTCTCCTCGGCTCGGGTTGCTGCTAGGTTTACTAGATCACATATCATGTTTTCGCCAGGGCCGGGATCGCCATCCGAAGACCAATCGTGTTCGCAGGGCTTCTTTCCCCAAATCCGATCATGCCCTTCCCTGAATTTGTCGGTCGCCGCCTTCGTGGTCAGTGAATCGCCTGTGATGTCATTCCTGCGCATGTTTCCACTCCCAAACAAAATGCCCCTTGCCGTTACTCGTCGGCAGGGTGTCGACGTGCTTAACGTAATCCGCCATGAAGTCCTGAAACGTGCGGCCGACCTGACTTGCGGAGTACCCCAGGTACTTGGCTATCTCGCCGGTGGTAGCCGGCCGGCCGAAGTGCGCGAATGCCGCTTTGTACGTGGCCACCGTGTTTGCCCGAATGGATGCCTTCCAGTTGGCTATGGCCTCTGGGGTGCGTTGCTTGCGCACGCGTGCGGGCTTCGACTGGCCTGCAGCGGATATCTGGGCGGCGAGGCTGGTCACTTGCACCCCCTCCTGCGGTTAGGGGTCAGCAGCACCCGGCGGGCGACTTCAAGCGGCACCCCGCGGGCGGCCATGTACTTGGCGCTTTGGAACACGTCGCCGATACCGCAGGCGATTTCCACCGTGAAAAACATCGTCATCCGGTTGCGCTTGCAGAGGTCAGTTGAACGGTCGAAAGGCATGCTTACCCCCTTGTCTGCACAAGGCGCTTGGCCTTTGCGCGCACTTCAGATTCACGGGCGGTGCCCCCGACAAAAGTACCCCGCCGGTAGAAGTTCCACTGGAACTTGTGTTTCTTGCGGTCGTACTCGTATCGGCAGACAACGCCAGTACCTTCACAGATCACGTTCACCTCTGCGGTGATACCTGACAGTTGATTGGAGGTCACAGGTTGTCCCTCCACCAGAAGGCACTTTCGCGTTCAACTTCTTCGCTGTCGTCGAACAGCGCAATGAAGACCGAATACCCGATCATGGACGTGCCGATGAAAAGGCGCTTGGGGATGGTCTTGAGGTAGCGGATGGTATTGAGGTAGCGGATGGTTGCCCTGCCGTGAACGATGTAGCCACCTATGATTAGGCCGACAATCGCTCCCAACACACCGCCGAGAAACAGGCTCATTGCGTAAATTTCCGAGGGGGTCATTTGGCACGCTCCCGAAGCATCGCGTCGGCACGCATGTAGCGCAGCTTGGCTTCGACTTCAAACCAGAATTCCAGGTACGCCTCGATGTCCTCGACGCTCGGCATCACGCGGCCGGCGATTATTTCACCTGCCACCTGATTGACGGTGCCGCCAGGGCCGGCGTGGGTGGCTATGTAGTCGCGGACAGAAATACCTTCTTCATAGAACCGGCGGCCGTCGGAGTGTGTGTACGCCGACGGGAAGGCAGGACCACCATCACCATTTTCGACTTCAAACGTCATTTCAATGTCTCCATAAAGGCATCAACTTCTTCGTAGGTGGAAACCACCACTACGTCTTCACCCACCGCGCGCATCCGTTCATGTTCCCGGAGTTGGCCGGGGCGGGGGCTTTTCTTCGGGGCCTTACACTCGACCCATGCGCAACGCTTGGGGTGCATCACCCGGCGGTCGGGGGCGTGCTTGCGGCCAACCCACTCCACTTTCCGGGTGTCGCCGCCGGCGGCTTTCACCGACTCGCAGAGGTAGTTTTCGATGTCTTCTTCGATCAATTTATTGCTCCTTGTTTACGGTTTGCTGAATCTATGGGCGAACGGCTAGGTAGGCGGCTATCATTTCTTGCGCGACTTGGCTGACGATCGCATTCCCGTAGGCGCGCAGTCGTCCCACTCGGGCGGTAGCCCCATGAGCCAGCGGGAATGTGCCGGGTTCAACTGGCCGCCACTTTCCATCCCGGCAGAACAGCCAGTCAGAATCTCGCCAGTGGCCGTTAGTCGGGCCGGGGTGTCCGTGTTCGGTTTGCATGGTTCCATCGCTTCCCGCCACTGCCCGCTGATCTGGCAGTGCGCTGCTGCGCTCGTCGAACCGACTATGGGTGTCGGCCATCCGGCTAAGTTCGCCTGCCTCGGCAACTGGTCGAACCTCTCCGTTCCGTCCGCCCTCGGCTTGATGTCCGCGCCCGAGTCCTTCCAGTCCCTTGTTGTTGTTGTTACCCAACCGGCCAGCATCGCAAAGTCGTTCAGATTGCTGCCGTGGCGTGTTTCGCCCATCGCTCTCGTTGGTTGCCCACCCCCGGTCTGGTCCGATGCTTGCGGCGTCGGCCACGAAGAACAGTCGTTGTCGGATGTGCGGCGCACCGACCCCCGCAGCAGGGATACCGGCCGCTGCGAAGGCGTAACCGATTCCTTCCATGTCAGCTTGAACAAGGTCGAGCCAACCGTGCCTAATTGCTGCTTCAACCTGTTCACCAAAGACGACCGGAGGGCGGCGCTTTTCAATGAGGTAGTGCCAGAAGGGCCAAAGGTGCCGCTCGTCGTCAAACCCACTACCCACGCCGGCCATGCTGAAAGGCTGGCACGGGCAACTTCCCGTCCAAACGGGTCTGTCGTCAGGCCATCCGCGGGCGCGCAAGGCGTGTGACCAGACGCCGATCCCGGCGAAAAAGTGGCATTGTGTGAATCCGGCAAGGTCGCCAGGGCTGACATCAAGGATGCTCCTTTCATCTACCACACCGTCGGCGATATGTCCGGCGGCGATAAGGTTGCGCAACCATTGGGCCGCGTAGGGGTCAATCTCGTTGTAATAGGCTGACACGTTTACTCTTTGCTCAATTTGAGGACGAACGAATGCCCGTCATAGTCAGTCCGCAGAACCCCACTTCACCGTCCACCGTGATCACGTTGTCGCCGGGGGAGGTGCAGCGGTCGACAATGGCTTCCAGTGATTTGATGTACGCGGCTTGACTGGCCAGCTTGGCAGCAACCCGGTTGTCTGCGCTCTCCTGGTTGGCCTCGACCGCCCGGCTGACAACACCGTAGGCAATGATCGCCAGGAACGCGACCAGGGCGCCGCGGAGGGCGGGCAGGACTACCTGATCCAGACCGGCAAGGATCGCCGCGTTGCGGAGTTGCAGGCGGCGGTAGTGGGCGTAGTTGAATAGGGGGGTCATTCAACACCCGACAAAGTAGGGACGGTGCCAGCGTCTTCGATAATCAACTTGCCGATAGCGGTCAGTTCGCCAAGGTTATGCCCCTCTTTGAGCATTGCCACACGAACCTTGGCTACGTTGACTTCGACCTGCAGCGACGTGGAAATCTCTTTAGCAAGGGCGGCTACCGCAAGTCCCTTATCAACCGACAGATCGCCGGTGCGGATATCAGTCATGGTTTGTGCCAGGGTGCGGCGAACGTCACCGGAAGTACGGATTACCTCTTTGATGCTCATTTTTGTTTCTCCTTGATCGTGGTTGTGAGTTGCTTAACAGCGCGGAAAGTAAGTAGCTGTTCGCGTTTTAGGGCTATTAGGTCTTTCGGGACTTCGGCAAGGGGAATACGCAAAGCGTTAGCTACAAAACAATCTGAAAGACCCCGACTGTGTTGTGTGCTAACAGCCTTAACCTTTTCCGGATTGTTTTTGCGCCATGCTGCCGCGAGTGTGGACCTTTCGGCGCTATAACTTTTTGCAGCGCGTACATCTCTGGCGCGAGCCTTCTCCGGGTTATCTTTTCTCCACTCACGCGCCTTTTCAAGAATCTTCTCACGGTTACTTTCGTAGTAGGCCGCCCTCCAGGCACTAACCTTTTCCGGATTGTTTTTGCGCCAGGCACTAACCTTTTCCGGATTGTTTTTTCTCCACTCACGCGACGTTTCAAGAGACTTCTCACGGTTGTTTTTGTAATACGCCGCCATCTTTTCAGACATGCACCGCCGGCAGTAACTCCGCTTACCGTACTTTCCAGTTTTGTCATTACCAAATTCAGAAAGTGCCTTTTCACCCTTGCACGCGGAACACCTTTTTGTTTGCATTTCGCTACTCCTTGCGTTTGGTTATTAGATGAACTCAGTTTATCAATCGCTAAACCACCTGTCAACAAATATTTTATAGTTTGCTAAATCAGTCTTTGCGGTACCGATAGTCTTCAAACCCCGCCGCCGCCAGCGGCAAACCCTTCGCCCACTCCGGGTTGCTGGCCATCAACGCGGCAAGATGCTCCGCGGTGAAGTCGTCGGTGTCCGGGGCGTCTGTGATGTCCTCGTCGTGAACCGTCGTCAGCACGTCGTAACCAGCGTCCTCGATTTCCGGGAGGGAGTGACCTATCACGTCGCGGCTGGCGGCTTGGGTCACGTTTTCGGCCAGTTTCCCTCCATATGTGTGGAGGCGGCACCATTGGCGGGTGAACTGATTTACGCCCATGTAGGAAATCTTTTCGTTCTCTCCGTCCAGGCGCGGCGCTGGGTAGCAAAGCGTTCGGCCGGAAGGGAGGACAAGGCGCAACCAGTTCCCGGTCTTGATGACTTTGCAGACCCCAACGGTGTACTCCCTGTTCGGGGAGAGGATCGCCGAACGTACCGCGTTCTCAAGCGCCGGCCAGAAGGCGGAAGTTCTGGCGTGGGCGGTACGCCACATGCGGACAAAGGAAAAGCACACCTTGTACGTTTGTTCAGACATGCCGTAATCTCGTCCGCAATCCGCGGCCCACTTGTACGACCTATCGGCGGCTTCCAGAACATCGGCGGGGATGCCGGATATTGCGTTACGGGCCATGTCGTCTAGGTCGATACCGTAGGCAATGGCGAACGTGGCGAAGGCCCCGACGGACCCTTGGTACCCGCAGTTGTGAACGACCAGGGCGCCTTCAGAGCAGATCACGGTAAAGCGATTCCTCGGCCCGCTGTAAGCGATGTCGTAGGTCCGAATTCTCTCGTTCAAGTTCCCCGATTCGTTTTTGCAGATCGCGGACTTTTCTACGGTTGGCGTGGTTTTCCTGCTTTGTGATGAACCGCAAGTTTCCTGGTTCGTACCCCTTGTTGACGTCCTCTCGGTCGAGTTCAAGTTCGTCGTTGTACCAACCGTCGAGCGTGACAAGGTATGCAAGAAAGGCGCCTCTGTCCTTGCGCCACGGTTCGTGCACGTGTATCCCTCGGCCGCCATAGTTGGGGTAGCCCGCGTCCTTTGGGTTGTGGCATCTGTTGAGGCACGCAGGGATTCGGTTAAGCAACGTCCGGCGGATATGGTCATCCGGAACAATGCTTGCATACCCGAGAAAATCTTTTCTCCAATACCCGGACTACTTCTTTGCACAGACGTTGCAGCGGGTCGATTTCCCTTTCCGCAAGTTGTAGTCATAGACGAGGTGGGGTTCCGCTCCGCAAGAACACTGGACTCTGACCATATCGTAGTTGCAAGCCCCCCGAAACGCCCGTTCAAGGCCAAGCACCGTAAGCTCTCCGAACCTGTCTCCAATGCTCGGCAGAGGGTGCTTTCTGACATAGCGAGTTGCCCTGCCGGCTTCCAGGAATTTCCGGTCAATATCTGGTGATCGGGGGTAACTTTCATGCCGGCAACACGTACAACCGGGCGGACACCCTTTTCTACCAACCCCTTGTGACTTACCCATTCCGATCCATCCCATAAAAGGTCCGCCGGTTCGACGTCGACGATGTTCTTTACCCCATTGCTGGTAATTACTTTGGTATCCGCTGCAAAGCAGGCCAATTCCATCACCTTGCCGATTTGCCTCATGCTGCCGTCACCGTTCTTCTTGTTCTCCATGACGGCTTCTGGCGTGATGCGGAACGCCTTTGCGTAGGCCAGGGCGTACAGGTCGTGCCCCCTGCGAGTCGGTTCCCCCTTCTTGTCCAGCTTCAGCGGGATAGCCTTACCGGCGAGAACGGAATCCCTGATCTGGTCGCCGGTGTACCAGTTGCCGTCTTCGCCCAAACAGGTGTCGAAGTCACGGAAAGCGTTCAGCTTCCATTCCTCCCCGGCCAGCCACGCCAGCATCCGGCCTTCGATGTTCGACAAGTCGGCGACCACCAGTTTGCGGCCCTCTGAGGGGATGATGCACCCCCGGACAGAGGACGACAGGAGTTCCATCGGGTTGTCGTAGATCAGGTCCGCGCAGTCCAACTTGATGGCTTCGATGCCGGCGAGGATGGCCTTGTTCTTCAGGACCGGGCGGGGCAAATTCTGTAGCTGCACGCCGCGGCCTGCCCACCGGCCGGTGCGCATGGCCCCGCAGAACTGCAGGGTGTTGCGCAGGCGGCCGTCCGGACCCGTCAGCTTGGCGAACGCCTCGTACTTGGATACGGACGTGCTGGACGCGGCCAAGCGGTTCTGCAGCAGGGAAACCACGACGGCAGGCAGGTCAACGTCCGACTTCAGCAGGCGTTCTACCGTGGCGGCCCGCAGATCAGGGAGATTCAGTTCGTAGTACCCGTTCAGCAGTTCCAGCAGGGCGTTGCGTTGGGTCGTCGCGCTAATCGTCCCGTCGGTCAGTTCCTTGGTTTCTTCCGCCAGGGTCGCCTTCGTGCGGTCGGCGGTCACGATGGCCCCGTCGACCAGGGCAGTGTCGATCGGCACGCCGCGCTGGTTGATCTTCTGGTCAAGGTGCCACAGGGCGGTTTCGCGGCGTGCGGCCGGCGAAGGGCCACCATAGTTCCACTTCGGCATTGCCTTGACGACGGCGCGCATGGCTTCGATGTCGTTGGCCCCGTACTGGATAAAGCGTTTCCATTCCTCCGGGTGGGTGTGACGAGTCGCGCGACCCGGCCACTGTTCCCGTAACGCCTCGACGGCGGCCTTGTACTCCTTTGCCGTGGCGAAGTCCGCGCGCTTCAGGGTGTGCTTGAACGCCTGCGGGCAGCAGAACAGCTTTACCAGGGCCTTGCCGTCCTTCAGCTTGGCCTTGTCTTCGGAGATGCCGAAAATGTCGCAGAGTTTGTCCAGCCCGCCGGGTAGTGAGTGGGCAAGGGCCCTCGCCATAGAACAGCGCAGGCGGTGGGGGGCGATATGGAAACCGTTGGTGTCGCACACCGACTTGTCGAACCGGGCGTTGTGGAAATACACCAGCATGTCGTTGTCGGCAAGATAGCCGGACAGGTCGGCCGGCATTACGGGGTCTGCTGTCCGGTCCCACACGGACACGGGGCCGTCGTTCAGGGCGTACTGGAACAACATGATCTGCGCGGCGCGGGAGTAGCGATCGGTTCCGCGCTTGATGTCGACGTGGCTAAAGGTTTCGGTGTCGGCCCAAAGGATGTCAGTCATTTGCTGGTGCGGTGAATTTTGTTGAACAGTCGGCGGATCGCGTAACTGCGGGCGACCGACGCGACGGTGAAAATGGTCGTAATCCAGAAGTTCTGCGCCAGCGTGAAGGCGTGCCCGAACAGCGGGTAGACGACTGCGGACAGGCACAGGGAGAGTACGAACCCGATGGCCGTACCCGCCCAGGCTTCCATGAAGGAGTGGAGGCGGGACTGCATTACAGCAAGTCCTCTGCCGCGGCGTCTGTGATGCGCTGGCGGGCGATTTCCAGGTAGTTGGCGTCTTGCTCGATGCCGATAAACTTCCGGCCTAGCCGGACGGCCGCCACGCCGGTAGGGCCGGAACCCATTACGTTATCCATAACGGTGTCGCCGGCTTGGGAGTAGGTTGCGACTAGCCACTCCATGAGCGGGACGGGCTTCTGCGTCGGGTGAACCTGCTGTTGCGCGGAAAAGTCCCGGCTGATATTCAGGACGGACTTTGGGTACCGGGTACCTTCATTTTCCACCCCGTCGGTGTTGCTGAAACCGTACCCGTGGTGGTTGCACCGGGCCTTCTTGGGCGCCTTCCGGGAATAGGGTTCGCCCGACTCCATCTGCGGGTTGTAGACCGTCGTTCCGGGGGCGAATATCAGGATGTTTTCGTGGGTCTTCATGGGGCGAATCTTGGCCAGCCCCGGCGACCCGCACTTGTTCTTGTCCCAAATCAGTTCGTACTTGAACCACTCCGGGTTGGACAGGATCAGGTGGGAGGTGAACGGCTGGCTTCCGAACAGCACGACACACCCACCAGGGGCGAGAAGTCGTTTGTACTGCTTCCACACTTCGGCCATCGGCAGGCGCTCATCCCACACGATGTTTGTGGTGCCGTAGGGGAGGTCTGCAGCGATCAGGTTGACGGACATATCCGGCAAACCACGCATCACTTCCAGGCAATCGCCAAGGTGCAGTTTGAAGGTCATTCTGCGCACGCCTTCTCGATTGTGTTCCATGCCAACTCTGCGGCTTCTGCCGCACCAACTCCGGAAAGAGTGTCGGGCATCGTTGCCGCCCGCGCCAACACGTACTGCTGCATGAATTCCCGCTTCGTGAGAGGTGCAGGTTTCTGTTGACGGAGTGGCGGGCAGGGCGGAGGTGTTGTTTTGCGGATCATATTCACTTCTCCTTTACGTTTTCCAGACCCCGGCGTGCTGTTTTTCCCGCAGCACACTCCTATCGAGAAAGTTGATCGGTGCCGGGGTCTGGAAAACGCCCTCTGTGGAGGGCGGGTTGTGGGTTACTTCGTCACTTGAGCGAACCGGATGCCGTCGGTACCCGGAAGGCGCAGGCCCTTGTGGCGAACCCCGACCAAGCATCGAAAGTGCGGATTTGTGTTTCACGGATATTCCTTTCAGGTCAGATCAGAACCGTCGTCTTCGACGGGCGGCTTGTAGCCAAACATTTCACAGAGGGTGTCGACCACGTTGGAAACCAGCAGCAGTTGGCAGGCCGCCTCATGCTCAAAGGCAACTGCCTCGTCGATGTCTTCGGTTTCCTGCTCGGCGATCACCCTGTCTTCAAACTTGATGCCTTTCAACAAAAAGTCGTGGGTCAGGCGGAAGCGAACCCCGTTCAGGGCCAGCGCGATTTCCGACACTTGTGCGCCCTTGGTGATGGCTTCGGTCACCCCATCTGCGGCGTCCGTGATTTCTGTCAGGTCGAACGTCGACTTGCCGTTCGGACCGACCAGGACGACCTTGTTGCCAAGGAAAAACTTGTCGAAGGCGTCGACGTCGTGACCGACCATGTAACTGGTCAGGCGAGTCGTCAGGCTACCCTTGACTTCCGAAACGTGAATCGTGGTCGACTTCACCGATTCGACGGCGCGGACCAACTGGCCCATCACTTCACCACAGAGGGTCTTGCCCAATGCCGGGACGATCAGCAGGTTCTTCTCTACTTGGTACAGGCATGTGACGATTCGGGTGCGGACCAGAGCCTTTACCAACAGAGTGGCGGTAATCCGTTCCTTTGCCTCCCGGATAGCCTTACGACCCGGCCTGCGGTCTTCCTGCCCGGTGAAGAAGGCGATCCACTTACGGACTTCAGAATTGACGACGCTACCCGGCAGAATCTTCTCGTCAATCTGCAGGGAGAATGCGTACCAGCCGGCGAAGTCGTAGACCAGTTCGTTGGCGCCAAACGGTACGTTGACGAAACCAGAACCGCGGGCAGCGGAAGGTGTGAGTTCTTCATGCGGCAGTTTGGCCAGATGCTTGGCCAAGTCGTCCGCGGAGGGGAGAACGACGCGGTACAGGGCGGCGTTCGGAATAAGTTTTAGTGCCATGTGTTATCTCCTTGCTTGAAAAAGGCGCCCCGTACTGGCGGCGCCGGGGTGCTGATCAGCAGAGGTCGTCGCCGTCTTCGCCGGTGTCGTCCAGGACTTCCATACCGTCGTCGTTGGCCGGCTTGGCGCCGCCGAAGCTGTCGCCGTCCTTGGCGAACTGAACGCAGATCAGCGAACAGCGGATACCTTTGTTCTCGCCATCTTGTGCCCAAATCTCCACCTTCACGTTGCAGTAGCAACCGGAGTAGGGTTTGCCGTCGGACTTGGCCAGCGGGTTCTTGCGCTGGTCGATGATCATCGGGCGGCCATCGGCTTCACGGCGGCGGGCGGTCAGCACCCAAGCGCCTTCCGGGTGGTTGAACTCGACCCGCTTGCCGTCGATGTACGGGTAGGCTTTCTTGTCCATGCGGAATTCTTCGTGCATGGCTTCCCACTTTCCTTCTTTCGGAAAGCGGGCCAGCCCTTCGGCGTTGATCGCATCGCGGATCATCTTGTCGTTCGTGCTACCCGGTTCGATGAAACCCTTGACCGAATAGGCGCGCGACCCCTTGAACTCAGCGGCTTCAAACAACTCAGGGAAGCCGATGCGGACGTTCTTCAAAATCAATTCAGTTGCCATTTCTTTAATACTCCTTGAAAAAGTTAAGCGATTGCTAAATCTACAGGCGTGCTAAAGCAGGTCGTCGCCGCTATCAGCAGTTGCCGTTTCGACGGCCGGGGGAGGGGATTCCTCCATACCGTCGGCGTTCGGGCCGGTGCTGATTGCAGGCTTCTTGTCAGACACGTGAACCACCTTCGGGCCGCCTTCGGACTGCGTGATGCGCTTCTGAGCCTTAGCCCACTTACGCGGGTTGTCCTTCAGCAGTTGTTCAGCCTTGGTCGGGGTGATCAGGGTGTAGGAATACATTTCGTCCTTGGTCAACTTCATGGACTTGAACATTTCCTCAACCTCTGCCGGGTTATCCCAGGCGCGGGCGCCCTTCCTACCGGCGACCATCTTCAGCCCGTGCTTCTCGGTGATCTGACCGTTCTTGACGGCCACAAACACCTTGGCTTCGATCGCGTCACACCACGCGCGGATCAGCGGCACCCGCAGGAAGTAACTGGCCATCAGATGCGGCTCGATCGGGAAGTAGGGCTTGGGTTCTTCACCCGTCAGGTCCAGAACGTCGAACCCGGCCAGCGCGTCCTTATTGCTGAAGACGGTTTCCGAAACGGTTTCCTTGTACTTTTGGCAGTCGACCTTAGCCTTACAGTACGTGCACTGCTTTTCGCCGGGGTGCTGGTGGTGATAGTACGCGGCCGGCTTTTCGGTCTTCCAGACCTGCATGGTGTGAAATGCGCGGGCCTTCAGGAACTTGACTTCGTTATCCAGGTCGGCAACCGGGAAGTCTGTTTCGGACGGCTTGCTGCGGGACAAAGGCTGGCTGATCACCAACCGGATATTGCTGATTTCCATGTTGGTTCTCCTTACAGCAGATCGTCGCCGTCATCCGCGGGGGCGGATTCCGTGACCGGGGGAGTGGAAATTTGAACCGCAGGCGCCTTCAGCGTGCCTTCGTTCCACATGCGCAGGGCCGCCGCGGCGTAGATCGTCAGTTGTTGGTTCTCAACTGCGTCCACGTCGTTAAGGCCGGTCTTCAGGTCGATGACGATCAGTTCGCCGTTACGGACAATGATCGCGTCCGCGGTACCTACGGCGCCTTCTTCACCCGTGATCCAGGAGATATCCAACTGCTGCTCAACGAACAGGATACCGTCGTCGCCCACGTAGGACAGAACGGTGTCGATGTAGGTTTGGCAGAGTTCGGCCATATCCTTGTCAAACGTGAAGTCTTCACCCTCAACTGTTTCCTGCAGACCAATGAACTCGGCGGCAGAGTGACCGTGTTCCAGGCAGTACGCGGAAACGAAGTGCTGGAACGTACCCTTACGGGCGGACGACCCGGCGCTGTCCTTGTAGCCGCCGGCTTGTTCCATCGCAATGGAAGCGGGGCAGGCGGTCCACTTGTAGGCCGATGACGGCCCCAAGACAGAGTGCTTGGAGGGTGGTTGGGCGGCGTAGGTCGCCTTGATTGCCGCGAACAGCGGCGACAGTTCGGCGGACATGGTTACTTGGCCAGGGCTTGCAACTTCACGTCGAACTTGGCCAGGGTGGCAGCGTCTTCGATTTCGCCGGCCTTCTTCACACCGAATTCTGCCAGCATGGCGACGACGGCATCACGACCGGACTTGGCAATGGCTTCCTTGACCACGGCGCCGCGCTCGTCAGCCGTCATTACTTTCGCCGCGGAGACTTCGGCCTTCTTCTCCTGCGCATCGGAAGCCGCCGCAGTAGACGGGGTAGAGGCAGTTTCCGTGGCAGCAGGCTTTTTTGCGGTTTCTGCCTTCGGCTTCTCGGCGGCCTTGGACTCGACAATCTTCACGTCGCCGGAAATCGCGGCAAGTGCTTGCAGTTGGGCAGCGTTGGTGACGTTCAGGGTGATGGACATCGGGAACATTTGATACTCCTTGGTGATTGATGAAAACGGGTTGTTTGAAGCGAGTTACCAATTTAGCAAACGCGAAAAAACTTTGCAACAAAAATTTAGCGAAGTGTAAATATCGGGACGAGAAAAAGGCCCGCAAGTCGGGCCTCCTTTCCCTATTTGGAGAGGCGTATCAGCCGTTCGATGTACGCCTGCAGCGCGTCACCGTCTCTGGAAAAGTCGTCATAAGCCAGCGAGGTTATTTCGGTGAACGTCGCCTGCGACATGCTGATTTTGTCCCTTTCGGCAGCGCTTTTTACCATCGCGGCACATCGCGTGAAGCGGTCCATGTCCAACATGGTCAACGGGATTTCCCGCTCAACAGGTTTCTCCGCGGTCGGCACCACCGATACCGGGGGAGGGGAATTCTGCCGGCCGATCGGGTTTCCGAAGCTGTCGCGTTCCTGGTCTAGCCAGTACAGGTCCGGGCCAAGCCCCTTCTCAAACTTGCGCGCGTTGTCCTCAGTGATCGGGCGAGTTGGGTTCTTGCCGGCCATCTGGCTAATGTAGCTAGGCCCTTGGTATCCACAGGCTTTCGCTACACTGGTCGCACCTCGTTGTTCAACTATAGTGCGCAGATTGTCGCGTCATATCTCGTAAATCGTCGGCATGGTCAACTCCTTGCGGTTTATGTAGATGGCATCATATACCATCTGATATAGGTTTTAGCATTTGCTAGAAAATATAGCAAGTGTTAAATTATATCTCGTTGAAGACCCTGCGAACACACGAACCATGAACCAGCTACGCCTTTGGATGAACGCCGCCAGCCAGGACGAGAAAGCCGCACTGGCTGATCTGGCCGGCACGACTGTTGGCACCCTGAACCAAATCTCCGGTGGGTACCGGACAGGCGGCGAAGCCAATGTGCGGTCAGGCTTGGCGCGGAAATTGGAGAAGGCGGCCAGCGTCTTGAACAAGCGCAACAATGCCCTGCCGATCATGCTCCGGACTGATCTTTCCCCTGAATGCCGGGAGTGCGACTTTGCGCAACGCTGCCTGGGTGACAAGGCCATCATGTCAGGTTTCGACGTGATCGCGGAAAATTGACCGGGAGGGGGTATTTTCGACCGGGGGTAGGAAATTTCCAGATTAGGAAAAAACTATAGGTGGGTGTGTTTCAATAGTGCGTAGCAATTGCTAAGAAAAAGGCAGTGTGAACTTTTGAATATTTGTTCACACTGCTCGAAACCTAACCTGCGTCGGGTAAGTGCGCAGGACCAAGAGGCGGCCGTACTGGAAACTATCACCCTATTTTTCTGGGTTATTGGTTTTCGGAAACCAGTACGGCCGACCTGTTGGTGGCGGAAAGCGAACAGGGTTAGCGTAGTAGCAGATTGCCTTCCGGGGTGCCTGGGCACTCGACATTGAACACGGGAAGGTTGCGGGGCGGTCGGCCATACCTGAGCCGACAGGGTGTACACAAAGGTGTCTGCGCCCACTACCTGCCACCAACAGCCAATACCACAGGGCGCCCGAATAGGGAGTCAACTGGAAAGCCGGGTAGGTGCCTGGTTTGCAGATACACCACCCTCGGCAGTAACGGTGCCCTGCGGTATTGGCCAGCAACCCTACCACCACATGATCGTCGCCAAACTCTCCAACGGAAAGATCGTCCGCTACCTGAAGCCGCCGCAACACGTCCTGTTTGACAGCGGCTTGTTCGTGCTGGTCTGCGATCGCCTGACGACGAGGCAGAGCAAAGTCGAACCGTACTGGTGGCCGGCTTCGAAGGTCGCCTGGAAAATCGAAATTTGCTGACAAAATTGAAGCTGGAAGGGGTTTTGGCGAAAACCGGAATTCCCGTTTTGGAGCGTAATCAACAGGTTACGTCCGTCGGTCCCTTGGCCAAAATACGCTTTGCGCGTAAATCCTTGAAAAATCAGGCATTTTCCTAGATTCGGCCGACGTGCTGCAGGCAAAGGTTAGTGCCTGCTAACCTCGAAACCCCCATATTTACTAGGCTGGCCAGCTTTCCGGCGTCCTGGGTGCTGCGTCCTGGGTGCTGCGTCCTGGGTGCTGCGTCCTGGGTGCTGCGTCCTGGGTGCTGCGTCCT
>Ga0209175_10000252_pt1 | contig 37107 bp, 34 predicted proteins | sample JI91814C2DNA_FD_187506 | JGI IMG/M metagenome (GOLD analysis project Ga0209175, IMG submission 187506) | Wastewater effluent complex algal communities from Wisconsin, to seasonally profile nutrient transformation and Carbon sequestration -... | ecosystem: Engineered > WWTP > Effluent > Algae...
GATAGTATAAGAGTTTCCGAAGCTCCAGATCCTAGTTCGATTCTAGGCGAGGCTACTGCAACCCTGGTTATTTTGACCGGGGTTTTTTATTTTTTATCAGTTTGCAATTTTCCGAATAGCTAACAACTGATGAGCTGGCCTGTCAATGGATAGTATAATCCCAACAATACTGTGGGGACGAAGCTCCAGATCCTAGTTCGATTCTAGGCGAGGCTACACTCCAGCTAAATTAATGGGAATTAAAAAAACAGAAAACCTTACGAAGTCATTGACTGGTAAGGTTTTCTGCGTTTAAGTACTCTTTTTAATTCCCGTGAACTCCCGTTAATTCGTTTACGGTTTTGTTTACGGTTTTTTTAAGAAATCTAAAAACGACCTTTGTATGGTGAGTATCCCGAGTATTGCTGTGGTGATGAACTGGAGAAATGAAAACAATAAATCCGGACTGTATCCGGTGCATATCCGTATTAAGCAGGGGAACTTTGCACGGTATTACCGGGTCCCAACTCCAATCAAAATAAGGCATGATCAATGGGCAGGGAAAGAAGGTGCCTGGATCAAACAAAATCACCCCTTCGCCTTTGAGATCAATAATAAGATCATCGAGATCAAAGGGCTCATTAACGAGTACATCAAACGCACGGTCAACTTCGGCAAGCCGGTAACTGTGGAGGGTATCATTGCCGGCCTTACCAATAAAGGAGATAATAAAAGTTTTCTGGACTTCATGCAAAGCTATATCAGCCGGCCTCCTGAAAAACTGGAACCTAACACTATTAAGAAATACGCCACCACGCTTACGCATTTAAAGAAGTTTAAAAAACAGATCCTCTTTGCGGAGATTGACAATACACTACTCCGGGATTTTAGCCGCTTCATGCAAACCGAACTGGAACTCGGCGGTGCAGCGACAAAAAAATATTTGGAAGCTTTTAAAAAAGTGATCCGTCATGCCCGCCGGGAGAATTATATATCGCCACAGCAAATGGAATTTCTGTTTGATGGATTAAATGTCCGGGTACAAAAAGCAAAAAGAACATTTCTGGATTTACAGGAAGTGAGGAAATGGAAATCCCTGACATTTACCGAAAACCAGCAACACCTGGAACGTGACCGGGATATGTTCCTGTTCCAGATATATACCGGGTATTATTTTAAAGACCTGTTGATATTTACAAAAGATCATCTGCAAATGGATGAAGAATATGGTCATGTGATACTCGGTGCAAGAGATAAGAACGGAAATCAAACAATCATACCACTTTTTAAGTTCCCTTATGCGCAAACTATATTAGAACGGTATCGCTCCAGGGCATCAGATAAGTTGGTATTCGATAAGCAGTACCTGGTCGAGGAACCCGTTTACAACCGTAACCTGAAAGAGATCGCAAAAATGGCCGGTATCCATAAAAATATTACCAATAAGGTAGCACGGCACACCAATGCGCAGTTATGGATCAGGTACGGGGCAGAAGGAGCTGTGCTTTCTAAAATGATGGGGCATACCAAGCAGGAGACTACCCGGAATTACTATGATGTCAATTTGCCGGAGATAGTGGAAGGAACAAAGCGGGTGGATTTTGAAGCGATGGGGATTTAAAATATGTAGCAATCCGGATGACAAAACCAGTAAGATGAATGCTTTGAATATATTTATAATTTAAAGGTCACACTATATAATAGTTCCGATTGCTGTGATTTTTTGTTCCTCCCAGTCCTTATAATTAGGAGAATTAGCAAGAACTTCAGTCCAGGCCTCATTAAGAATCTTTGATATTGGTAAATCGAATTTTCTCAACTGTTCTGGATAAGATCGTAGGTCAATCTTTTGACAACCCTTAATTACAGACTGACCCAAGGATTCGATCAATACCTGCGGAAAAATCTCACCATAATTGGGCGGAACTGGGTTCTTTGTACTTAAAAGAAACGCCTGCCACAATTGGTTTATCTGTTTAACCTCTTTATTAAATCCAAGTTGATTTAACATATAAAAAACAGCCCGCATTCTCGCTTCATCTGAAGGGTGACTTGGAAAATCGGCATAAATTCGATCCTTACCGCTGCTAAGCGTCGATATTTTTAAATTTGTATAGGCATATGCCGGTCCAACAAGATAAGTAGCTATAAAATCACAGGTAAACTCCATTATCCAGCCATTCAGCCAACTCGCATGTTTGTCACGGTAAAAAGAAATCAACTTTGGGTCGCGCTGTTCATCAACAACCCGTTGCTCTCCATCCCGGTAAAATCTATCAAGTGTGGGAAGAAAGCCATCACGCAGATCTGCCCTATGCTGTTTATCGATTAGATGCCCAATTTCATGATAGAGGTCTGGAAGATTGAGAAGATTCTTTTCCTCACCGGTGGGAACTGCAATAATATTATAGGAAGGCAATGCCCAATAATAGCTTTCAGAGTTACTGATCGTTGTAATTATTGGCTCGGATTGAAGACAATTAATCTCTTTGTAAATCCTGGTAATTTTTTTCTTAAAGTATTTTTCAGGTTCTCCGTAATTAATGATCACCAGGTAACGGAATAGTTCAATTGTCTGTAGTCTTTCAGTAAACGTATTATACTTTACAATCGTAGAACTCGCAAGAGCGGGTATTTCCAGATCTCCTGATTGAATAAGTTTTGTAATATCCTGGTGCAGCTGCTCCAACAGCTGAATAGTACGTGCAAGAAAAGCCTTATCAATTTCAGGGTTAATCCCATCACCCCTAAGACGGGCCAGCATCTTCAGTGCTGCATTAGCCTGATCAACAAAAATACCTGTTAAAAACTGCGTCATCCTCTTGCAGTTTTTAATTTCCTGAACAAATTGTTTCTTTCCGTATCCAGGGTAGCAACGAGAAAATCCATCGACTGCAGATCAGCCTCTGTAACAGTCTGCTTTTCCTGCAGATGTTTTTGAAGACGTTTCAGGTCCTCGTCCAAGTAAACATTTTTTCGAAGCCTCGCTTTATAGTCATCCATGACGGTCAGGGGTATAAATTTCTTTTCCGCAATGGTATCATCATGTAATAAATCAAAAACGTTCAACAAAAAAACCAATAAGTTATCGCTTGCCTGGGCAATTTCATCCGATGAAATTTTCAGGTTTGGATATTTTGTCCTGCTGGTCGCATCCTGCAACAAGGTTTGTTTTTTAAAAACGATCACTGAGTTATTGATTTTTTCTGAAATATCGACCAGTTGATCGTATTGATTCGACAATGCACTGATATCGCTCATAATAATTTTTTGAATAGTTATTCTAATGTTGATTCATCCAACTCTTCCTCATCTTCCTCTACCATGTCAAAGGTAGCAGTTAGTGGCTTTAATAAGGTATCAATCAACTTAATCGTCACTGGGAGAGAACTACTTCTATCCGGGGCTGAATAAGCCAGCATGGATTGGCAGAACACATCTTCCAGAACTTTCAAAAAATCAAGATTCCCAGATTGAAGCCGTAAATGTTGCGGCTTGGCGGTACCTCTCAACTGAAAGGGATAGCCGGTATTGAACAGGAATCCTTCTGTAGCACTAATGATTTTATAGGCCCCTGTCACCGGATTGTCCAATTGGTCATAGTTATCTGTCTTCATGGCAATCCGGAAAGGGATAGAGCTTTGTTTATAAAGATCAACCACGCCAAACTTCACTGTGGCTTTATTTATTAATCTATCAGCCGCAAGATCATTCACCACCCTTTCGAGGGCTTTTTGTTCTTCGCCAAAGCTGCGTCCGTCTCTCATAAACACAATACCGTTAGGATTCAGAGCATAGCGGGGTATAAATGTTTTAAGTTTTTCATAAATATGCTCGTACAAAAAATCAGCCTTTAGTTTTTCAGCTCTTCTGCCTCTGGCTTTTTTAGGAACAGAAATAGGAATAAAGAACTGATGTTCTCCATTTTTGAAAAAGAAAGTGAATCCGGCGTGGCGGCCATGAACATCGATCCCAACATATACATCATAATGCAGGTCTTTTCCCAATGCATAAGGCCATTTTCTATTCATGATCAGATGTTCCATGATAAGGTTGAACAGGTAAGACCTGAATCTGGGTTTCGCTTCCTCGGGCACCTTGTACTCACGTACCTTTTTGTCCAAAGAAGACTCGAACGGGTGGAAGTAACTCATGATCTTTGATGCGGAGGCGCACTGGACTTTTAAGCCCGGATAGAACTTACTTTTCAAGCAATCGTGAAAAGTGCTGGCAAGGCGCTTCGCGTCCCGTCCGAGATCAGGAATAATAAATAAGGCAAAGCCGCTTGTTGCACTCTTCTCAATCAACGCCTTTTCGATTTCCTGTATCTGGAAGGTAGCCGATAACCCTTCTCTTGCCTTAAAGCGCACGACCTTGAATTCAGCAAATTTCGGAGCGAGCTTTTTCAATAAATGCTCTGCATTTTTCTTGAATGCTTCCACCTGCTCCTTTTCCATAAAGTCGGGCACAATCAGCCATTGTGGATCAAAATCAGAATTATTCAATATCCCGTTATCTTCCAGGAAATGTTTGCGCTCCAGTCCATATTCACGCAACTTAACATTTCCACCTTTACTGTAGTGCCCCGGTTTTAATATGTGGTCATTTTTATATTTCAAAGCCGGAACTTCGAAACTATTAATATATTCTTCCACCGATTCTGTTTCGATTCTCAACGGATGGCCATTAAATTTGAGTCCCTGGAAAAAGGTAGTAATGCTATGAATAATCCCTTCAAATCGGCGCGAAGGATCCTTGATGGAGTATTTGTGTAATGCTCTCACCTGTTTATCCTGTGGACTGAGAATAAGTTTGGCAATAGAAGTGGCACCGCTATGTGCCTCCATTGACCGGCCTGGGTAGGTATACAGAAGAGCAAGATGATCCTCTTTCAATAATTGATGAGCCTGGAAACGATGCCTTTGAGTTTTCTGAGTAATGAAATCAAACACATTCGTTTCTGCCCCATTAAAAATAAAATTGTGCTCTTTCAGAGGATTTCCAAATCCTTGAATTTCTGCTGCATACCAATCGTCACCATTTTGATAAACCACCCTTCGGCCAAAAAGTTTTCTAAGTAATACATCAAAGTTCTTTCCGTTAACATACCTGGACAGATAATACTTATCAATATACCGGGTAGTAAGGTTCAGACAAACATAGATAACTCCATTCCAGCAAACCAGCCGATAGGAAAAGCCACCATAAACTTCAATGGAAGAATCTTCATTCGATTGTAATGGCTTGCGGTACAGAAAATGGGAATTAGTTAATTTCCAAATCCCTTTATTATTGCCAAGCTGCCTCCTGATTTCAAAGTCCAGAAAGTTGATAACAATAGGAAGATTGCCATATTGAAAAAACTCCGTTGGCTTTACACGATAGACATCAGGCAACTCGGTAACGGTAACGACAAACGGACCAACATCAACCCGTGATTCACCAAAAGTACGATCCTCCGGGATAGCAATAAACCATGTTCCATCACGTTTTACAACAGCAACCGGCCCCTCAATGATGGAAGCTACGCGTTCACCAGCTTTGCGGAAATGCTTGTTAAAAACTTCCTCTTTATCCGGGCTCGATTTTAAGTCGGTCTTCACCAATTTGTATGAAAAATTCAGTTCATGCAGATTGGGTAGCCTGAACAAATTCAGCAAATGCTTTCTCGTCATAACTATTATTATTAAGATATAAATAAGCACAAATAGACCGGTAACTGCAGATTTTGCAGGAGCCATCATTGTCAGTTCCCTCAAAGTCATCAATATCCGGCTCCTCATCTTTCCCCCGCAGCAATAATATATCCCGGCTGGTAAGGTTAATCTCGTCAATCATATCATTGGCACGCTCTTCAGTAAACTCATGTTGCTTGACCGTTCTTTTGAATAAGTTTACTTCAAAAAGCTGAATATCTTCATAAGCATAGGGCTGTTTGTCTTTATTTTCCAACCTTTTCAGGAATACTACCAGCCCGCAGATTATAAGCTGACGGGAATAGTCCGCTAAATAGCTTCGGGATAGTTTCCAGTCGATAACTACCGGCTTCCAGTTATACTGTGCCAAAAGGTCAATCTGTGGTTTTACCGCGGCTTGCTCAATTTCCACTTTCCAAGTGAAAACGTTCGGAGTAAGAGCATTGCATTGTTTCAAAAATCCAAGCAAGGTTTGTCCGTCAGGCATCCGGATTTCAGGCAATCCTGTAATCGCCGCCCTGATATTGATATAGGCTTCCGCTATTTCATTTTCCTCATAGCTTTTTCCTTGTTCGTGAATATCCAATATGCAGAAATCCAATGCAGTCTCCAGCTTTCCTGCTATGGGATCTGTATAGATTCTCTGCCTGGAATAATCGAATTGCTTTTGGGCAAATTCAACAGCTTCATCGGCCAGTGAATCGAAGTCCAGCGTTTCCTTATTGTTGATTTTCGGGATAATGACTGTCTCCATGAATTTATCCACTACGCTTCCCTGCCACATAGAAAGTGTTTGCATTTTTTTTAACTCATGAACCTTTCGTTGTAACGGGTTAGACCGGTTCTTGGAGGCAAGCAATTGGGAGAAATAATACTTCCTGTTGCATTCCCGCAACATATTTACCGCAGTATTGTCCCATTGAACTTTCTTTGTCATAACAATTTATTCAGTCATTAATTCCTCTAACCGGTTCAGGTATTTATTTAATGCTTCTTCGTTTTCAAATAATTCGTTACCCTCTGAGATGCTATCCATCCTGACTGATTCATAATTCAACTGTTCATGTCCTTTCCGGTATGCGGGAATAAATCCAAATGCAGTTGTATCATTGAAACCTATCTGTTGCTTCAACTGACCAAATGTTTTCAGCACAGCAGCCCTTACATTCGTATACGATAACTCCAGTGCCATAACCAATTTCTTAAAGACCTGTATAGGTACATTATTAGGATAGACAGCGTCGTTCTTTAACTCACTAATTAGAACCGGAGTCAGCCCCGTCTTTTCTACCAGCAATTTTTCCTCAACATTGCTTTCTTTCATAGCCCACTGGATTAATTGACCCAAGGAGGGCTGCTGCATTAGGGCTGTCAATTTTGACATTATTATTTCCTCATTTGCCGGCGATATTGATACCTCTTTACTGTTAATCATCCTAGACAATTCTTGCTGGGTATGATCGGGGTCCATGGCATTTACCTGGTCCAGGTAAATCAGTCGCAACATCTCGTCAAAACGGTCGATACTAGCTGGGTTATTCATAATTTAAATATTCGCTTCGTTAAGTAGATTTATCAATTTTTGTTTAGCACGGTGGTGTCTCACTTTCAGCTGCTTATTTTCAATACCCAGCATTCCGGCTATCTCTTCATAGCTATAGTTCTGGGCCCGCAGTAACAAAATATCTCTGTCCATTTGCTCCAACTGTTCCAGGGAAGTCTTTAGGATTTTCATGGCCGGACTTTCCAACTTGTCAGAGGAATAGTATTCCGAAAAAGACTGCCTGTTTAAAGCATTCTGAACATTGGAAGGCAGTTCAAATTCTTGTTCCAGGTCAAAGAACTCAAGTTGCGGCAATTGTCTTTTTCTGGTCTCCCGGTATTTCTGCTTTAAAAAATTGATAAACACTTTAAAAAGAAATCCATCGAATAAAGCCTGGGACCCAAATTCATAATTAGGAAGCTTCAACACTAAGGTTTCCAATGTTTTATAAACAATTTCCGTAGCTTCATCTTCAGAAAATTTCCAACGCTCTAAAGCAAAGGAATAAAACGGCTTACCATACCGTAAATAAAGCAATTCCAACCCTTTAGGGGAATTCTCAGAGATAAATTGTAGTATCGTCCGGTAATCGTAATTAATCATTCTCTATTTATTATAATGCAATAAGGTTACAGGGTTTCCAAAACAGCCCTGATTTCTCCAAAACTAAACTCGTTTCCAAGTTCCAGCCTTAATTCGTGAACAGTCAATAAAGGGTTCTTTTGCCGAAGAGTTTGGATTTGTCGGATTTTTTCCGGGGTAACCAATTGATTGAGGCTTATTTCTCCCGACTTAATGAAACTTTTCAGGTGATCTTCAATAACTCCCCGATCCAATTTACGTTTTTTAGCAATTTCATCAATTGTCAGCCCTTTTTGAAAAAGGGCCAGTGTGGTCTTTTGCGTGGTTGTTTTGTTTTGGGGCTCTTTCTTTTTTATTTCTAAAACTGATTTTTCGAATCTTTCATACTGAGTATTTATCATTTCAAGCAGTAACTCTGTCTCTGTACTGTTTATGAACCCTTGAATTAGTTTAACTGCAGTGCCGAATTCAACCTTTTTTTCAGTGTAAAGGACATGAAGCAAATTTAAATCTGCAATTAGTGGTTCATTCTTTTTTATTTCTTTGACTGTAAATGCAAATTCATGTAAAGGTTGAATCAATTTGTTGTCAACTACTTCAGTAAAATATTCAACTGCTTTTTTTATCCGAACATGAACCACATTGTACCGATCTCCTTCAGCAACAGTTAAAAGATGAGCAAGTTGGACATTGAACTTAGTGGATACTGCCATTAAATCTTCTAAAATGGACTTACACGAATCCGCAAATAAAAGTTCATGATATTTACCACAGAAGGTCTGGACAAACCGGTTTAATTTTTCTATACTTAATAACTTGAATAATAAATGATGCCGGTATGATAGCTTTTCGGTAAATAATGTTTTTTCCAAATCTTTAGTTGGAGCCGCTCCATTATTAAAGCTGACAATACGAGGGTCTGTTTGAATCGCTTCTCTTGTTAAGGGAGCTTGAAGAAAAAGCCCATCAAGGGTTCTCAGTCTGCTCAATGCCACATACACCTGACCGGGGGCAAAAGAATTCTGAGCATCAATAATTGCTTTGTCAAAAGTCATTCCTTGGCTCTTGTGAATAGTGATAGCCCAGGCCAGTTTGACAGGGAATTGCCGGAACTTGCCCAGTTCGGTATTTTCAATTTTGCCTGATAAAATATTATACTTTGCTCCCCGGTTTATCCACGTTGATCGGTCAAGGTCGATGCTGTCCGATTCATTTATCCGAATCCGTATCCGATCTTCCCCAATATGTACTATTGTGCCTGCTTTGCCATTATAATACTCTTTTCTCTCACTGCTATCGTTTTTTGTAAAAATGATCCGGGCACCAACCTTCATCTCCAATTTGCGGGGAGCGGGGTCAGAAGATTCGGGAAATTCTCCCGTAATGTTTGCTTCTGATAAAACTAACGGGCTACTTAATTGGTCAAGGGCTTCCTTGTTGATGCTGGCTGCTTTATGCTTATGAGTTGTAAGAAAAACATACTCACCGGTATCTTCTGCAGGATAAATACATCGCTTATTCAATACTGTCAAATCATCATCACTGCATGAGTTGTTACGCACGTTGTTTAGCAGTGAAATAAAACGGCTATCGAGCTGTCTGAAAATAGAGGTAAACTCAATCCTTACATAATCCAGTCGCTTGATTGAATCGGCTTCAAAAAAAAACGGTGACGGGTATATCTTTTTCATAGTTTCCGCATCCCGATCATTAAGCACAGGTGAAAGTTGGAATAGATCACCGATCATCACTAATTGAACTCCACCAAAAGGAATTGAATCTTTTCTTCTGTAATAGCGTAGTACCCTGTCAATTGCATCCATTATGTCCGCTCTAACCATTGACACTTCATCAATAATCAAAAGCTCCATTTCTTCAATAACTTCCTTCTTCGCCTCATTGTAACGTGGAAATGAATTCTTATAAAATTCTTCATCCAGGATAGTAAACGGAAACTGAAAAAAGGAATGAATTGTAAGCGCATTCGCATTAACGGCCGCAATGCCAGTTGGCGCAAGTACTATTAATTTCTTTGAGCATTTTTCACGAACCGATCTTAAAAAAGTAGTCTTGCCGGTTCCAGCTTTGCCCGTGATGAACAGGGACCTGTTTGTAAAACAAGTAAATTCTGTCGCTGCTTTTATTGGTTCTATAATACTTTGATTTCCCACAAATCGATAATGCCTATTGGCATTGCAATTTGCTGAATATCAGTGACATTTCCCAATAATCAAATTATGTCATTGTAGCCTGAGTTTATGGATTTCCTATGTTGAAGTATCTCTCTATCTCCCCAACCGGCACATAAATCTTCCGGTCCTTCTTGATCGTCTTTACTTTATTCGCCGCCACCAACTGGTCAAACTTGGTCCGTCCGATCCGTACAGCCTGCATAAATTCCATCGCTGTAATAAAGGGAACTATGGCGGCTGTAACAGGTATTGTGCCTTTTAATTCCTGTACTAGCCGAAGCAGTTCCGCTTGCCCTTGAAGCAATTTTTGCCAGTCGGCTTCAGGCACCACAACAACATTCACAAGCGTTTCCATATTGCACATTTTCAATCACACAATTTCATTATCCAAATCAATCAACCCCACCATACTCCTGCCCGGCGTATAACTCGGCCGGTAATCAATATACCCGTATAAGTGCAATTCCTTTAAACACCGGTTGAGGGTGACGGGGGAACAGATCTTGGCCTTTTGCATCACGATGGTACGCTGCAGGTAAAAAGGAATGGCCAGGGTATGCCCAGCTTCGTGCAGCAGGGCAAAGTACAGGCTGATATGGGTTGGGCTGATCCGGTTATCAGCACCGGCTTTCCGGTAAAACAATGTCTGCCAGTCAGCCCAACCCGGCATTTAAATACCCAGTCCTTTTTTGCTCGAACTGCGTTTCTTGGTTACAAAGCCGTTATCCTCACCGGCAGCACCTCCATTTACTTTACGGCCTTTACCCTGCTTTTTTTCGGGCTGGTCCTCCTTTCCCAGCTCCTGACCCTTTTCCTTCCCTTTGCCTTGCTCTTTGCCCTCTTTTAATTCAGGTTTGTTCATCAGTTCCTGACGCTGTTCCTGGTCCAGGCGCTGAAATTTACTGTTGTAAAGGTTGATGGTTTTGTATTGCGGGTTAGCTTCAATAAAAATCTTTGCATCTTTACCGGAAACCTGCATGGCCACCATCTGAACATTTCCTTTCTCCAGCGAGCGGATCAGCTTTTCCATGTCTTCCTTCTGCTGCATCTCCTTGATAGGATAATAGCTTAAAGCCTCTTTCAGGTCATAGCCATAATTCTGGTGGAACTGTTTTCGTTCATAATTACCGTGCTTATCCTTGGCAGAAAAATCCAGTTGTATCCAGGCCTGGTATTTTTCCTGGTCTTTGCTCGTTAGTTCCTTGTGCACCGCACGACCGTTAAGCAGGTTATATGCCTCTTTCAGTGTTACACCCCATCCGTTATTAATGTAAAAGGTTTGGGCAATGGTTTCATCCTTTTCATTTTTCAGGCGGGTATCGTACTTATTGAAAAAGTACAGGTCGGATTCATTGGATTTCTTGAAATAAAGCGTTGCTTCCATTTCCCGCTTATTCACTTCAGTCTTAAACTCCAGGGTAAATTCTGCCTGCCCTTCTTTAAGGGCTTTTTCCAGTTCCGGCCCCAGCGTCTCGCCAAAGCCATGATTCCTGATATTAGATTTCAGGTAATCGAAATTTCGTTCGTTCATAAGGTCATATTTAATTGTTAGAAAATCTTCTTTATAAGTTTGCATTGGATGCCCTTCCCAGTAAGTAGTTGCCAGTTGCAGGGCAGCTTCGGGGTCCCTGTTGTAAAGGTTCTCCCATTCAACAAGCAGGGTTTCCATCTTGGCCAGGTCGTCTTTCTCCTGTTCCGTTGATGCTTCAATGGTATCATGCAATGGGTCATAGAATGCATCCTGCCAGTCAATTGATTTGAACAGTTCCTCCAGTTCCTTTTGTGTCAGGTTAAAATGAATGTCTTGTCCATAAGGCAATTGCCGCATGAGCGAGATCATGGAATTCGCGTAGATCACAGCATAGGAATCAACGTCACTGATATTATCATTAGCAAATTCAATGGCCTCATCCTTATCCCGGAAGAACCACATATCTGCATTGTCCAGGAAATAGGTCTTGGTATTGTAGGCAATCCAGTTGCGTCCTATGGCAAATTCTGCCTGCGCTTCATTGAACAGGCTGTCTGATATGACATGACTCTTTTCCATAGTTCAATTAAGTTCAGGCAGCATCCTTGCTTTCAGGATCTGTCCATTATATACTTTCAGGTTAAAATGTCTTCCCCCGTTTTTCTCCATGAGCTGAATACGGAGAAATTTCGCATCTGGTATCGTGAACTTATCCAGCGCCACCACCACAACGGAGAAGTTATAAGCCTTCACCTTCGACCTGTTGCCCGCCACATACAAGGGCACCAGTTCATTTTCCTGTACAGAACTTCGTTTCGACCTTTTCTTATCGGTAATGAAAAACTTCAGCAGTTCAATATCAAAGTCCAGCGGTGAATGATTGTGTATCTCCAGTTGGTAATAGATCACATCGTCTTTGATATAAATGCCGGACAACTTGGTAATCACAGCTCCATGCTCCACCTTCGAGATTCTTCTCGGGGGATTGTTCAGTATTGCATTAGCATAAGCCGAGATCGTCGCCTTTTTGTTAGGGGGCAAATGAAGCACCAGCACGGAAGGCTGCGGCGTATAGTTCACGGTGAATTCATAGACATTCCCGTCACCGGTTACCACACTCAGATTCGTTTCCGCAAATTGCTTACTGGCTGCTTTCACCAGCAGGATACGTTCATCTTCCTTTACCGGCTGTACCAGTATATCCCTGGTTCCTCGGTCCACATACTTAATAGGAAAGGGAAAGATCAGCGAAGTGGTTTTTTCCGTGCTGATGGATAAAGGCTGTTGTGCAAAAGCTGCATTCATTGAGGCAATGAGAATAAATAAGATTTGTTTCATGGGTTTTGATTTTTATTGTTGAGTAATACTTTATAGCCTGCCTTTAATTGCACCCGGATCAACTTGGCTTTTTTACTCACCAGTGATTTTAAGGCGCTGATACCAGTGGTGGTAGCCTGGGCTTTAAAAGAGGGATCGAGAGAACTGACATCAGCCAGGGAGAGTGAGTTATTCAGGGATTCTTTAGCCACGTCCCGGTTGATGGTTCCCGGTATATAAATACCGGGCAACCCATCCATATCAAAGACTTCAAGTTTTACGGAGTAGATGGATTTGCCGGACCTGATAGAATTAATTTCCACCTGGAGCCTTTCCCCATCCAGGGAGGCAATACCGGATACCAGTATATCATTCGGGATCAATTTTCCGTTGATATAAATTTCATTCAGCAACCGAAACTTTACTACAGCCCCATTGACAATAGTTTGGTTACCGGCAATGACCGCCTCAATGGCATTTTGCTCCGCAGCCTCAAATTCCTTTTCCTCACTGAAACTGTAAAACCCTTTTACGATAGTATCAGCGACCGAAGTTTTTCGGACGGCATAGACAGCTTCCTTATTCCGGGCTGATCGTTCTTTGACCCGCTGCGGATGCTGGATGTCCAGTATCTTATCCAGCGTACCCTCTAATTGTTTCATTTCAGGATCTACGGTTGAGGAACCATTATTTACTTTAAGTAAATGCTCAAGCCGGTCGAGTTCAGCGGAAAGTTCATTCCCAGATATTGGTTGTGCTGTTTTTTCTTCATAATGGCCGGAACTGTTCTTTTTCATTTCCGCTTCAAGCAACTGCAACTTTTGCAAAAGCTGGTCCTCCGGTTTATTGGTATTCCCCTCGTAAGGGGAACTGTTTAACCGCTGGTTATATTTTTCTGCGGTCATTGTTGTCAGTTCCTCCAGTTCATGGGGAAAAACCGGGCTCGTATCCCTTCTGTAATAGGGATCACTTCGCATCCACTCGGCCATTCGCATACTATCCTTATCCGCCTTCTCATAAAAGCTGAGCTTGTCCATTAATTTATCTTCTTGCAACCGGGCATCAGGCAGATCAAGATTCAGACCGGGGCCATTTACAGCCATTTTCTCCTTTCCTTTTCCCCCACCCAGGGCCCAGAAAGCCATGGTCAGAAACGGTATCGCCAGCAGGGGCAACACCAACAGTAATTTTCTTTGCTTCACATTGCTATTCATACACACATTTTTACTGGTTATTAATTTTATCTTGAGTTCCTCATTCAACTTTACTTCTGTTGCTGCCAATACAATTCTTCCAGTGTCCGCATGGAATCCTGTAAGCCCGGACGAATAGGTTCTCCGATACTGTCCATATAATACCGGTACTGCTGTATTTCATGGTAAACATCTTCAGGCATCTCGTTTTCCATCACTTCGTCCCCTGAACGGTCAAAATGCTGCGGCACTTTTACCTGGTCGATCTTAAAAGCCGGTCTGGGTTTAGCTACTATTGCAGAAACAAAAAAATACAGACTCAGCCCTCCGCTGAAAACACAGAAGGCAATCAGGAAAATCTTTAACCGCCGGGCCGGCATATTCTCAAATCGTTTATTCATCATATCACTGAATTTGGTCTGCACCAGTACAAAACCACCGGCAATTTTTCGGGCCAGTTTGTCCTGCAGCGGATTTTCATTGGGTTCCTTTCTTTTTCGTTTCCAAAACATCATTGCCGGTTTTCAACTTTTAGGTCAGCATTCTCCAGCGTTTTCCACCGCTCGATCAAAAACCCATGGGCATTATTATCTGAACGGGAAACATTTCTCAGGTATCCTTCCGTTATCAGGCTTCGTGTGACGATGGTGGTGGGCCTGATAATCTTCTGCAGCCCCTTGTACCGGAAATAGTACGGGTAATCATTGGTGTTGATGATGATACTGTCCGCCTGTATCTCCTGGCTGATATTTCCCGAAATCAGGTTCGTGTAAAACCCATTTTCTTTCAGGTTGTCATATTGCTGTTTGGCAGAACCATCGGCGAGGTAAAGCGCCTTAGTCAGATTATTGCTGATCACCTTATCATCCGGATCCATCGTAAAGAAATAGTGATGGAACATCTTTACATGATCACGGGCCTCTACCGGTATATTATCCTTCCGGTCAGCGGCATAAGCTTCCAGGGCCTTTCCATTCGCCAGGATGAATATCTTTTGCTGCGACTGACTCGCTAACTGGTAACTTTTGTAACTGATGAACAAAGTCAGTATCAGGCAAACAACCAAGACTCCAATGGAAAAAAGCCTTACCTGCCGGAATGCGGTGTCTATATTTTTAGTTGTTCTGAACATTTACTTTCCTTCAATTTTATCTTTGAAATATCCACCGGAGGCGCTGCTGTCAGCCATACTATTAGCCAACCGGTTATATGCAGCACCCATAGCATCCTTTGTCATCGACGCTGATCCGCTGGCGGTATTGCGGACAGAAGTGCTCATGATGTTGGTTACTTTTTGCAGCAGGGCATTATTACCACCTGCATGGATGATATAGTTTGCCACGGAGGGGACTGTGAAATAACCAATGATCCCGATGATCATAAATATCAGGTAAGCCGTATCGGTGGTAGAGAAAAACGTATCACCATTAGTGGCTATCTGCTGCAGATCTTCTTTGAGCATATTCTCCTGGATCTTACCCATGATGCCACCGAAGATGTTGGCAACCGGCAGCCACAAGAATATATTCAGATAACGGGCGATCCATACGGTGAGGGTATGCTGAAAGCCATCAAAGACCGCTATACCAAATACCAACGGGCCAAGGATCGCCAGAACGATCATATAAAAAGTGCGGATGGTATTGATGCAAAGAGCAGCGGCCTCAAATAATACCTTTAATACTTCTGCCATCCATTGTTTGATCTGGTTACGGAGGTTATAGCCAAATTTGTCAAAAGCAAAGCGGATATTATTGCCGATACTTTTCAGCCATCCTTCTTTTTTATCTCCGTAATGATACTTATACCATTTATCCCGGTCGCCCCTTCCGGTCTCACCCACATACATCTGCCAATAGGCTGTTGTTTTGATGGCATCCTCCTTCATCTTTAACAATTGCGCTACGGCTGCATCGGAATCTTTTACCATCTGGGCAGTACCGGTAACGGTGGGTTTCATCAACTGGTTGATGAGTTGGATAACGGAAGGGAAAATCAAAATAGCAAAACCCAGCACAAAGGGCCGGAACAGTGGATAAAAATCAATAGCCTCCGCACGGGCAATATGCCCCCATACTCTGGTGGCAATATACCAGGTGGCAGCAAAACCGGCAATACCCCTTCCAACACCTATTAAACGGCTGCACAAAGGCATCATATCGTCATAAAGTTGTTCCAGCACTTCGTGCATGGAACGTATACGGGTGGCGATCTGGGCATCCGCCACAGAAGGCAATAATAAAACCACCAACACACAAATCAATCTCACAAATACTCTCATAGTTTCATTTTAAACCGTGGACCTTTCTCATTAAATCAATATCCATCTTCTCCTTTTCTCGTTGCAGAGAGAGGATAGCGGTGCCGTTATTGAATTCATTCAGGAAAGTATATTGCTCCATCACCTCATCATATATTTTGTCAATAGCCTGCAGCCGTTCATCATCACTCATACGAAGTTTACCTGCCGTGACCACCATAGCCAGTTCATCCAGTGTTTTCAGACATTCTTTCAGCAGGTTGGCATATACATTTCCCAGGTACTCGATTTCAGTTATCGTAAATTGTTTGGTGCCCCGGAATTCTGCGAGTGCAGCTTTACTTTCTTTCACCAGTTTCAATTGAACCCTGATAATGTCCGCAACCTTACTGTATTGCTTTACAGCAGGACTGACCTGTAACAATCCGTCCAGGAAATCCCGGTGCAGGTTGAAATTGCCCTGAGAAATATTTTTGATTGAGGTATAGCCCTTCTCCAGAATCTGGTAACCTGTCTTCATATGCGAGAGCATGAGTTTTAGCTGAGCCAGTTTTTCTACATTCAGAAGGAGTTGCTTGGCTTCCTGTGATTGTGAAAAACAGGTGCTGTGAATAACCAGTGTCAGCAGTATCAGTAACTTTTTCATAATAATGTATTTTACCCCCCCTTTAGGGGTTGGGGGTTAATCCGTATAATTTTTTAATATATTCGATCTCACCTCTCGCAGATGCCCGCTGAAGACTGATAAGTTTATTCTGGTTGTTAAACTCTTTCAGGTCCATGAACCCCTTTTCCATTTCATCAGCGGCTGTATTGATAATTTCCATCCTTGCCGCATCAGTCATCTGGGTGGTAAAGGCATTCACAACAAGGAGCAACTGGTCAATAGCCTTGACACTTTCTCCCAGCATTCCGGTATAGACCTCGCTCATATACTCCAGTTCTGCGGCCGAAAAATTCCGGTCCTGCCGGAACAGGGCCCAGGTTGCCTTGTATTCCTTTACCATGGCCACCTGGTCTTCAATTATATCTTTGATCCGGTGATAATAACTAAGCGCATTTTTTACCTTCTTTAGTTCCTGGAAATACTCATCATAGAGTTTTCGCTGCTTTTCCACCCAACCGCTGATCTCTGTTAACTTCGTTTTGGATAAAACATTCTCCAAGGTTTTTTGGGCATTCTGCAGCCAGATCGTTTTATTCTGGAGTTTCTGGATCTTCAGGTCAACCGCCACAATCACTTTTTTGATACCGGCTTTGATAATCTCGGCTATCGGAAACTGGGCCTGGCAATGCACACTCAGAAGTATCGCCAGCGTTATCATTAATTTTTTCATACACTAATTTTTATGGATACAGGTGTCCTCCCGAAATTTCGGGAGGACGATCCTGTATAGCCGCAACCAGGAATGGACATGAAAAAGATCTTCTTTAATTGATGGTCAGTTCGCAGCCATTGCAACCACCCTCACAGAAATATATTTTCTTAGCTGCTGGTTCACCCGTTCTTGGCGGGAGATTAATCACCTTTAACATGCAGGCCTGGGTACCTTCACAGTCACAACTTGCTTTTTCAAGAAAAACCTTCTCCTGCTGTACCAGATAGAATGATACACCCAGTACAGAAAATTTACCATAGGCCTCCAGCGGAGAAACATTGTTGCTGATGACCCGGATCATTTCCTGCACTTCCGGCAAACTGAAAAATGCTTCCTTATCTGCAAGATGGATCACCCGGTCAACACTATAGCCTTTGTAGGTAAACTTTCCGGTACAGGACCCTGTACAGGATGATTGAAGACATCCAAAGCCAAGACCGTCCGCATAAAATACCTGGCAGGCATTATTCACCACACTGCAATAGCAGGCGTAAGTGGCAAACACCGGTAGTGCCTTCTCTGTAAACGATATTTCCTTAGAAAGAAAAGCATATCCTTCAGGCAATTCGACCCTTATTTCCATGTTATCCGGAGTGATACACAGTTTTGTACCCGCCGGCAATATGATACCGGTTTCCCCTGCCTTTACGGGCTTATCAGTTAATATTTCCTTGCCGCAGACAGCCATCTTTGCCGCGGCATTTGCAGTTTTACCCACTTCAGTTCCGGATTGCTCTTTCTTTTTGCAGGCAACGAAAAGCAGGGTACTTAACAAACACACACAAATCATTCGCTTCATAATACTTGGTTTTTATTGTTTAAATAATGAGTAATCGCTTTTTCTATATTCCCGTTAAATTGCTCGGCCAGTTGCATTACTTTGAATTTTTCAGTTTCTTCTGTTGTATAGGCCAGGTATTCCTCTGCAGATACTTCCACCCGGTAAACTTTGGAAAGCATACCTCCGAGGGATATAAAAACCTCTTTATATTTTTTACCGGGATCGTTGGCCTTATTGATAGAAAGCACCTGGGCTTTTTCTTTTTCAGTCAGCCCGAGTAATTCCTGGATCTGGTCAAACTTGTTCTGGTATTTGGACTGATCAAGAAGTATCTTACAATCAGAATTATTAATAATGGCCTGCTTCACCACCGGGGAGGAAATAATATCTTCTACCTCCTGGGTTACTACGATGGCTTCGCCAAAGAACTTACGGACCGTTTTAAAAAGATACTTGATATACTCTGCCATACCCTCCCGGGCAATCGCCTTCCAGGCCTCCTCAATCAGGATCATCTTACGGATACCTTTCAGTTTCCGCATCTTTGAAATAAACACTTCCATGATGATGATCGTAACGACCGGGAACAGGATCGGGTGATCTTTGATATTATCCAGTTCAAAAACGATAAATCGTTCCTGTAACAGGTCCAGGTTTTCGGTGGCATTCAGCAGGTAATCAAATTCGCCACCTTTATAGTATGGCCGGAGTACATATAAAAAATTTGAAACATCAAAATCCTTTTCCTTGACTTCATCCCGCTTCAGTACTTCAACAAAATCGGTTTGCAGAAATTCATAAAAAGTATCAAAGCATTTGAAAACTTCCTTCTCCCCTTCAGGGGCGGGGGTATAATAAAGCTGCAAAGCATTGGAAAGTGCAACATACTCGCTGCGATTAAACGTTTCATTATCCTTTTTCCAAAGAGCCAGTAATAAAGTCTTGATGCTTTCCTTTTTTTCGGTATCCAGCATATCGCCTTCCCCGATATGAAAGGGATTGAAACGAATGGGATTCTTTTCCTCATAAGTGAAATAATATCCTTTCACTAGCTGGCAAAGCCCTTTATAACTATGCCCTACATCCACCAGCACAACATGTGTTCCCTGTTCATAGTAGGAACGCACCATATGATTGGTAAAAAAACTCTTTCCGCTTCCGGAAGGCCCCAGAATAAATTTATTCCGGTTGGTGATCAAGCCTTTTTTCATCGGCTCATCACTGATGTCCACATGCACCGGTTTGCCATACTGCCGGTCGCCTAATCGGATTCCACAGGGAGAAACCGATGACCGGTAATTGGTCTCCAGGTTCAGGAAGCAACAGGCCTGTTCAGCAAATGTGTCAAATGAATCATTCATGGGAAAGTCGGCTTCATTACCCGGTATGCCCGCCCAGAAGATCTGAGGCACCCCCGACAGCTCTTGCTTCGGTACCGCATCCATCTGGGACAGGGCTGATGATACCAGGTTTCTTGTGTCCTTCAACCCGTCTTTACTATCCGTCCACACTAACACATTGAAATGGGATTTCACAGGTAGTCTTTGCTGGCTGATGGCTTCATTCAAAAATTCATTGGTGGCATCCCGGCTAATGGCATTTTCTCTCGAATAGGCACTCAGAGAATGCAGCCGGAGTCTCTTGCTTTCCAGTTTCTGAATCGTTTTCTGCGGGTCTTCAATAAAAATGTACTGGTTATAAATATGATTGCAGGGTAACAGTTGCCCTAATGGAGAGGCAAAGCCAACACTGAACTTAGTTTTATCTGTAGAGTACTTGTCATAGTTGATCCGGGAACCGCAATAAGATGGTAAATCAGCGGCATCGGCAAGAGTAAACAACTGGCAATGATTGGGTCCGACTTTCAGGCCATCATCAAAGCTGATATCATGGAGAATAAAGGATTTTTCATTGGGTTGCAGGTTCAGGTATCGTTCTACTAGTCCGCAGTATTGTTGTTCACCGCTCAGTTCTTCATTGGTAAGTCTTTTCAATTGCATTAACCCGCTGTCATTGAGAATACGTTCAAACTGTCCCGCATTATCCAGGAAATCCTGTAAAAGCTGTGGCTTCAATGTTTGCTCCGGAACAATGGACCGCCGCAGTAAATTGGAAAATAGAGAGGAACCGGGTTTTCTCCCGGCTGGCTTTTTGGTCAGTAGGATATAACACTGGTGATCCAGGTAAGGCCGTTCATTAAAAAACCGTTCGCTGGCACGGGATAAAAAACTAACGCCGATAGCGCTGAAATCTGCAGCATGTTTGGATTCGGTGAACCAGTCCTGCTTATGAAAGACGGTTCCCGAAGGAAGTATCTTAATGGCACGGATCAGGGTTTGGTGCAATACTTCGTACTCCTGGTCTGACAAGGTAAAGAGTTCGGGTAGTTGCACTTCATAAGCAATGGTAACATCACCTTGCTTGGACAAAATGCAATCATGCTCCACGCCAAAAATGGGTAGTATATCTTTTATTTGTTTTTCCACAGTCCGGTGAAGGTTTTTCTTGAATAGATTTTTACAACCGATGGAACGGATCTTCTCGCCAGGGTTTTCATCATTCCATGCTCCCCGTATTGGCGGCTGAGTTTATAGACATGCATAAACAAACCCGTTCCTGCAACAACGATGATCAGTAAACAAATAAATGTGTTAACCCCGCAGATATACAGGATGGCAAACAGGATCAACAGGGCCAGTAAGCCGCCACCCAGGTACCAGATATATTGCGCCTTCAGTCCCTTGAATTCTATCGGTCGGTTGATGCCCTTATTTACAGTATATACACTAGTTGACATACAGGAATTGTTGAGTGAATTTTTTGCTGGAATTGCGCAGTACGAGCTGGTAAATACCCGGAGCCAGTCCGTTCATATCAATCTGCCGGATCAGGTCGCCATTGATATGATCAATTAACTTGTTTCGGACAGCTTGCCCATCAGGTGAAATAACCGTGAGAATATACCTTCCCGGATCAGCATTTTTTAATCGCAGGGACAATTCTGCTCCGGTAACAGGATTGGGATAAATGCTGAAAGACTGATCTGTCGCAGTGACCGGGATATTTCTTCTTACAACCACCACATTACTGTATAAAACACTGCCCGAATTTTCAGTAGCCTTGATCCGGTAATAGGTGATTGCTGCTGTCTGGCTGCTGGAATAAGTATAATCAGTCCTTTCTCCACTATTACCGGTAGGTAGTATTGTTCCGGTTGGCTGAAAGACAACAGCATCCGATGAACTTTCAATGGTATAATGTTGAATCTCGGATTCAGTCATATTGGACCAGGAAATGGTTACCCGGTCAATTGCGTCAATCTCAGCCCTGACATTGGCAAAACGAACTGGCAATACGACAGTTCCGCTTGTATCATAAGATAGCAATCCCCTCCGCACTAATTGAAGCGGGCCACCACAATGAAAATTATACAGGTTATAGGGAGGCCCAGGGAATACGGACTCCGGGCTGAAATTGACATTGCCCGGATTAAAATAATAAGGATGCATAAAATCATACCAGGGCAAACAAATATTCGGGGCGGGAAAACATTCAATCGGCTGACCCGTACCTCCGTCCACATCCCAGTAAGAAACCGTGATAAAGCCACAATCCAGTTCATGGCCATTCACTACATAATGTGTGGCAGCATTGGGATCACAATCAATATAGTTCAGCCCAAGGGTATTGTAATAAGAAACGACTTTAGGGGCTGGCCAGGCATAGCCTGGGTAATTATTACCCGTGGAATCCAGAACCCCACCCATCACATTACCATATTGCAATCCCTGTTTATACACCCAGATATCATAATTGGATAATACAACAGGCGTAAATACATTCTGTGTGCCATTAAAACTGACTGTAAAGAAGGAAAGTATCAACCGGTTTTCTCTTTTCGGGGGATTGGGTGAATCATCCACCAATCTGGTTTCAGTATATCTTGCTCTAACACCGATATACTGTGTAAACCCAAAGAAATGCATACAGAGCAATGCAAGCAAAAGAATAAACTTCATTTTCATAAGTATTGATTTAATTGTTGATAATCATTTTAAATTGCCCCTCCTTTCAGGGAGGGGTTGGGGAGGGCTACACACCAAAAAAGCTTCGGATGACTGTGGCTACCACCACAAGGAACACGCAGGACCCGAACCAGGCAGCAGCAACTTTGCTGGTATCCGGGTCACCGCTGTTCCATTTTGAATAAACCTTTACGGCGCCGATCAAACCAAGCACCGCGCCAACAGCATACATCAAGTTGGTGCCTGAAGCGAAATAACTTCGGACTTTTGTATTGGCTTCATTGATACCGGCATTGCCATCCTGGGCAAATGCACAGGCGGTTATGATCATTAACAAAAAGAACAGACTCCTTTTTTTCATACTCTCAGATTTTAGTTTTCATTTATATTGTTCCCATATGGGGAAATAGGGTGCGGTGCTCCATCACGTCATTTCCATAGGGTCCTCAGATCATCCTCTCCCAGACGGATGGAGCATTTATTTTGGCATTCTGACAGAATAAACCGGTTAATCGAGTCCCGGAAACCGGGGTCTTCTATCTCCTGGTAGGATTGGATCTTCTTTTGTAATGCCAGGATGAGTTCACTTTTATTCTGTTTGTTCGCAAATGTTCCTTCCAGGTCACGAAGGATAACATTTATATCCTCCCCATCAGTTCCGGAACTGAATACAGCATCTGAAATGCGGGGTTTTAAATTGGGCAATGAAAACTTTGCCTTATAGATTATGATCCAGATAAGGAAATAATAGATAAAACTTGTCAGGATAATAACCAGCCAGAATTGCGACCAGGAAATGTTTTGTAACATGTCGTTTCGTTTGTAATGCAAATATGGGCTGGCGGGAAAGCGATCTTTCAATAGATGTTCCCGAGTCGGGAGAAATAAATATTCGGATAAGAGGGAAATAATCAGAATTCCTGAATAGCAGAGGTAATACTGTGTGGTGGAAATACATCAATAGGGGAAACAAGTGACCAGGTAACCCTTCTAATAACCTTCATCCGCTTCATCCATCCGCTGGATCAGCCGCTCCTTCAATTGATCCAGAAAACTGGTCCTGTTTTTTTTACGGATACGCATTTCCTGGAAAACATTGTAAACGTTTCCCAAATCTACCTGGAAGGTTCGTTCAAAGAAATTGGTCAGGAGCTTAATATCGGCGGTACCATTATTGATCACACCGGTTGTTTGCAGGGAATATATCAGCTCGATCAGCGAAACTTTAGCACCGGTCCATTGTAGTTTCTTCTCAATGTTTTTAGGTTCAGGGGGATCCGTCAGCTGAATAGAGGATATTGCTGTATTAAGATAGATGCGGAGAAGTTCATAGGCAAACAGTTTGGAGACCTTATAACTCTGTGTCGTGGAGAAACTATGATCTATGCTCAACGTAAGATCATCCGGTAAGAGCCGTACATCTTCCTGTCCCCTGATAAAATAGACTTCATCAAAATGCGTGGCCCCGCTTCTGTAGTATTGATAGAAATCTAGGTTATTATCAAAAAAATGCTTGATCCGGTTGAGATGCGATTCCAAATAAGCAATTTGGACTTTGTCGCTGGCTGCGGGCCGGTTAATCTCAATATGAAATACTTTGACGTAATAAATAAACTGAGAATAGAACTTGGGTTTCATTTCCTTGAAGAACTCAATTTCTTCCTTGCTGTCCTTCAGTGGGTTTTTCTCCACCATTTTTCTTAGCTCCTGAAGCGATTCCTGGCATACATTAATGCACTGGGATGTCTCCTTCAGTAGTGGGAATGATTCTGTCTGGATTTCCCGTATCCTTTCTTCCATTTTCTCATATAATCGTTGCATGACGGCTCGCATATTGTTCAAATGAGAAGTGAAATATATAAAGTTGGTGAAGTCCTTTAGTTGTTCAAACAGATACAAGAGCTTTTCAAAGTGAAATCCTATGCAAACAAATAGCGCAACTATCTTTTCACTTTGAATAACCAAAGTGCAGAATCGTTAGCTGAGATTTAGTATATGAAAAGATCGCTGCCAAAACAACTGTACATTGAAATTGTTGTAGCCCTCTATGTGCTGCTTTTTTTGTACACAGCGATTATGAAGTTCAGGGATATTCCTTTCTTTATCGGTTCAATATCGCATACGCCGGTACTTAGGCCCTATGCCACCCTGCTTGCAGGAATGATTCCTGCCATGGAAATAGCCATAGCCATTTTGCTGATCATCCCCCGTACAAGACATTATGGATTATTGACCGGTACCGGGTTAATGGGAATTTTCACGTTGTACGTGGCATTCATACTTGCAACCATGGAAGAACTCCCATGTTCCTGCGGGGGTGTACTCCAGCAGTTGAACTGGAAAGAGCACCTGGTTCTTAACAGCGGGTTCCTGCTGGCTGGGATATTAGCTTGCTACTGGAATAAACATTTTATCATGATAAACAGGAGTAGCCGAACACCTGTGATATAGTAGGCATTAACCGTTTAAATATTGAAACATGAAAAAGTATTTGATTGCGATTTTCGCCGCAGTGCTGGCGATTACATTCAGTTCCTTCAGTTCCGGCACTAACCGTGAGCAGGATGAATATTATTTCCAGGACAGCAATGGCTGGCATGCGATTGAAGCGTCTGCTGTATGTCCTGAGGGATCTGCAATTGTCTGCCAGATCGATAACCCGGAAACCCCGACTATTCCTAACGACCTGGTTACAGTGTACAAATCCATGTCTGCCACCTCTGGCAATGAACTGAAATACAACGAGTAGTTTTCGTAGCGTTACAAGGTTAATGCCTTGTAACGCTTTCGTTTTTTGGAGTCAGTACAAGAACCTTGGTCGGCTTTTCCCTATTTACTAAATCAAACCCATTTTTATTTAGCTGCGCTTTTAAGGTGGCAAAATCTGATAATACTCCTTCGATTTGAATATCTATATTGCCCTTCATATTTGTTTCATCGATGATAACCGGATCAAATGGATAGAAACGACGAAGTTGAACAAGAAGATTAAATCGTTCACAGTTGTTCACCTTAATTTCAGTGTTAGACGCAACCCCTGAGGTTACTTTATATTTGGTAGCGACCTTTGTGGTATCACCGTTAATAGCGATAAAAGCCCAGTAAGGCATTTGTTTGATATCCAGGCGGGCTTTAAAAGGAAAAATCCGCTGCAAGTCCTGTTGCATCCATTCAGTAATGTCGGTCTGCTTGGAATCAGTACATCCAAAAGAGTAATTGTATTTTTTTTGAAGTAATAATGAGTCAGTAGAAGAGAAATCTTCCAGCACGGGTGTAGTTTCTATTTGTGCATATAGGGAGTCCCCATAGTATAACATTCTCCTTTTCAGGAAGGCCAGTTGGAATAACTGTTCCATCGTAGCAGCTTGTGCCTGGAAGGAAGTTATCCTTTTTTCTATTGCAAAGGGTGCGTCTAAGAGTACGCCATCCTGTCCTTCTGAAAGTTTGCTTACGTAAATAATATTGGGCGGGCCTAATACCTTGTTGCTATGAACTTTGGGTGGAATTCCGTTATGAATGAATTGAAATAGATTTTCCTGATTCACAACGGCTGTTCCAGTTTGCGCTATAATTTCTCCTTCACTATTGACCCATACAAGGGTAGGATCATACCTGATAAGTAAAGCTTTAAAGATAGCAGTATCAAATGTAACCGGGAATTCGTAGTGATAAAACTCCTTATAGTGTTTGTAATCTGTCTGTGTTTTGTAATTGTTTCTGCCGATTAATGCCACTTGTAATTGGTCCCCAATTGAATCCTGGAGTGATTTCAAACGAAGCAATGGATCATAAGCACCCGAACAGGCAGAAGAAAATAAATAGAAAATACGCGGCTTTGAATTATTGACCTCTTTTTGAAATTCTGTCGATAGATCTTTGAAAGGAAAGGGCCTTCTCCTATAATCATTTTGCCCGAAAACGGTTACGTAAAAAAATAGGGAAAAAGCGATTATTACTTGAATACGTTTCATTTTCTAATTTTTAATATCCGGGGTTTTGCTGCATGCCGGGATGCCTCAGCATCTCGATAAGTGGTATGGGAAACAATTGATCAGTGCTTACCCAGTTGCTTCCTTTGATGTTTCCAAGTATAGTGTTGATTTTACCGCTTCGTTTCAGATCAATCCACCTGTCGCTAAACTCTCCGAACAGTTCACAGCGACGTTCTTTATAGATAGCGTCCCGTAATTGTTCTTTTGTAAGCGTTGAAAGCGCTGCTAATCCGGCCCGTAAACGAATAACATTCAGATCGGCCAATCCGTCACTTAGCTTGTCCAACTCCATTCTCGCCTCAGATCGTATAAGAATTATATCCGCCAACCTGATCATCATTGTATATTCTGTAATTGAAGGTGCATTTTGTCCAACCTTATACTTATACCACCAGTAATAAGTATTGGCACCTACTGTTGTGGTCTTTACCCAGTTGATCTTTCGCTGGTCACCGGCTGAAAAACTATCGATCAGGTTTTTTGTAAGGCTTATAACCGTTGGTGTAGAACTGGTAGGCTGAATCGTACCTCCGGCATAGGAATTAAATCCGGCAATGTTTGCCTGCAATTGCCAAATGGCTTCTGAACTGTTTTTCAGGAAAACATTATTCAGATTGCTGGTTAAGGAATATGATGATTGAGCAAGAACATAATTCGCCGCTTCTTCTGCCTTCGCCCAGTTGCCTGCATTCAGGTATACTTTGGCAAGCAACGCCATTACCGCGGCTTTATTGACACGCACCCTCTCTGTGGTAATATTGTTCGTTGCACTTAGATAGTGGCTCGATACCAGGTTTGAACTGGTTGTAAGGTCAGCAATAATCTTCGGGTAAATTCCATTAGCATCCTCCTGAACTTGTGCGAGATTGACCCTGTAGTCAGTGGAAGTGTTAAAGGGAATATTCCCAAAATACTGGAGCAAATAAAAATGACACCATGCCCTGATAAAATAAGCCTCGCCTAACAGGTAATTTTTAATAGCAGGGGTAATATTGCTGCTCTTCTCAATACCCCTGATGATCGCATTAGCCTGGTAGATATAAGAATAATAATTGCTCCACATGTTGGTAACAGGTCCGTTATCGGGAGTAATGTTATTGTTGGATATCGCCACCGCGTCTGCAGCAGTGCGGTAGTTAACAGCTTCATCCGATGCTGTTCCGAAAATTAAGAAAGATTGATAGGCCAAACCGGACGACTCCATTTGGGAGTAGATACTTAGCAAAGCGGCAGTCGCCGTTGCATCAGAGTTAAATAATGTTTCTCCGGTCAATTGTGTATCAGGACTACCTACATCCAGGTATTTTTTGCAGGAGGTTAAAAGAATAATTGCCAGATAAAGGATATAATAAGTTCTTGTCATAGCTAATTTTTTTAAAGTTTGTACAGCAATCCCAGCGTAAGCATACTAAGCGGAGGCATCAACGATTTTGTTTCAGGATCGAAACTTTGGTATTTAGTGATGGTAAACAAATTTTGCCCTTGTAGGAAAACCTGCAATTCACCAACTTTTGTTTTTAAGGCCTCATAAGACAAGTATAGATTCCGAAGACGGATAAATGAAGCGTTACTGTAAGCTGCATCACTTAATCTTAAATTGGAATAGCCTGTAGTAGCAAGACTGTTGGAATTACTGAAACGCTGAATGGAGGTAATGTCTCCAGCATGCTGCCAGCGATTCATCACAAGCCTAGGTTGATTTGATACTGTTCCGGGCCGGCCGAACAGAGATAAATAACTGGTTGCATTTTTTTGCCGGACGAATTGAAGATTCAAGCTTATTGTCAACTTTTTATATTGAATGACGTTCTCGAAGCCGCCATAATATTGTTGGCCGGTAAAAACTACTGATTGCTGATCGTTTGGGGCCGATATTTTGTTGTCACGATCAACGTCCTGGTAAATATATATTCCGGTTTGGGGGTCTACACCAAGGTTAAAATAGCGTTTAGCAATAGTCAGGGGCTTTCCTATAACATACGTATTGGCATAGGAAGAGTTGGCCAGATTATCGAACGCCAGTAGCTTGTTCTTCGGGATAGTAAGATTGAACGAGGTCGACCATTTTAAATTCTTTTGCTGGATATTAACGGTACTCAGTACTATCTCCACACCGGTATTTCGGATCTTTGCTGGGAGGTTCCTCAATATACCTGTAAACCCGGTACTCGGAGGCAATGGATATTGGACAAGTTGATTGCCCGTTGTATTGTGATAATAATTAAGCCCGATCAGTACGCGGTCTTTCCAGAACCCCAAGTCAAGACCTGTTTCAACTTTATAAACCTTTTCCCAGCTATATTCAGGATTATAAAGCTTGTTTGGCTGGTAAGGTGTTATACCTAAATAGGGGAAAAGTGACGGGGTATACAAATCGAAATAATTGTAATCACCAATTTGATCATTACCGGTAACACCAGCACTAAATTTAATTTTTCCGAAGCTGATTAATTTGGACTTGGATAAAAAATTCTCTTTCGAAAAGACCCATGAAGTACCAACCGACCCAAAAGTCGCATATCTGCTTTCCGGTCCGTACCGGCTTGAACCATCTCTTCTTGCATTTAACGTAAGCAAATATCGTTGCTTAAGGCTTGCAGTGATTCGGGAGAATAACCCAGTATACCGGTAAGAGAGGTTGGTTTCTCCGTTGGTAGTCACGGTGGCGGCTGCACGCAAACTATTCAGGAGGTCATCACTGGGATAACCCGTACCTGTTTGTGAAAGTCCTTTCTGGGAAGTTGATTGAATCGTTCCGCCTGTAAGTACTTCCAGTCGTAACGACTTTAAGTCACGCTTATAATTGATTTGTGGCTCTATAATTAGCGTATTGATCATATTACTTCCAAATCCTGCAGATACTGAAGCATTCTGGGCTGGGTCGAAAGATGATTTTGGGGTTCTGATTCGGTCGCTAGCACGAATCATAGAGTAACCGACAGTAACCTTAGCTTCAAATCCCGGAAGAGGACGAGCCGCTAAAGAAATAGTATTAATTGAACTTTCAGATTCACTTCGGTAGGTCTTCCTTAAAGTACTCAAAGGATTAAGCCAGGTAGAGTTTTCCCAGTTAAGTTCACCTGTTGGTTTGTATAAAGCAGGAGCATTAGGAGCGATCAGGATTTGACTTGTAAAATCTCCCTGGGGTAAATAAGTGTCATTTCTTGAATAAGTCGTAGCGACATTTAAGTCAAATCGATTGTCTTCAGTATGATGGTGAATATTTACACCTGCCGAAAATTTCCTTTCTCCAAAATCATCGTCCGGCAATACTGTTGATTCCCGGTGTATACCGGTATTGAAAAGGAATTGAGTGAGCGCAGTGCCACCACTAACATCTATCTTTCCATCAAAAACACGCATAGTATTGCCAATAAATTCCTTTTGCCAGTCCGTATTTCGTGTTGTATCCCATACAAGAAGGTCAGGTGCATTAGCTGTTGTCGGCGTCGTTCCATCGTTTCGATATGCTTCGCGTCGCATCTGGATATAATCAGGAGTTTGAAGCAGTTCCAGGTTGCGTGTGATCCTTCCGAAGCCGCCATATGTTCTTGCCTGAACCCGGGTTTTCCCTGCTGTCGGTTTTTTTGTGATGATTAAGATTACACCATTCGCTCCCCTACTGCCGTAGATGGCTGTGGCGTCCGCGTCTTTAAGCACTTCGATGCTTTCAATATCGTCAGGGTTTAATATCGCTAGAGGACTCGAAAAAACGCCTGCACCGCTGAAAGAATTTATGGTGGTAACCGGGTACGGTATTCCATCTACCACGATCAGGGGATCGTTCCCATTAACCAGGCTATTCTGCCCCCTTATCCGGATAGTGTATTGTGAACCCGGACTGCCGCTTAATGGTGTCAGTTGAAGACCGGGCACCAGACCCACCAAACCGGCCAAGGGATTGGAAATGGGCTGTTTGGCTATCTCATTGCTTTTCACACTGAAAACAGTCCCGGTACTAAGCCGCCTTGAAGTCTTGCCGTATGCTATCACCATGGTTTCATCCAACACACTCATCCGCTGCTGCACCACGATTAATTGATAACTGTTGGGGCTGGCTTCAAGTTGCTGCGGCACAATTTCACCGCCTGTGACAAGTAAGGTGGCTTTCGCTGGTAAATTCATGAAATAGAATTCACCATGGACATCGGTGGCCATGGCCATTCCGCTTTGTTTGATACTGATGGTAATACCCGCAAGCGGTTCATTTTCGGTGTTAACCACCTTTCCCCGCAATTCCCTTGTAAGCGGGACTGGTTTTTCAATAATCTTTTTTCGGACAATAATGTGTTTTCCTTCCATGCTATAGCCAAGCGGCTGCTGGTAAAAGCATAACCGGAGAATAGAATCAAGGGGAGCATTGTTGACAGTAAAACTGACCGGGTTGCCAAGGGCCAGTACTTCCTCAGAATACAGGAACCGGTAATCGCTCCGTTGCTCTATTTGAGCAAAAACCCTGGCAAGGGAAGCCCGTTGAAAAGAAAACGTAAATGTTTGTGTCAGCCCGTTCAGGGATACAAAAAGGAAAACTAATAGTAGCACTTTGCGCAAGAATCGGTGTCTCCATTTTGGGGTTAAAAGCATAGCTTTGGGTTGTTTGGGTTAATCAATAATCGTTTCCGCGATATAGTTGGGGTAACCCAGACACGCCGGGAAGTGTTAGCGCACAACCCGGTTTTTTATGGATTACCTTACTGAGTGACAATAATCGTTTCACCGTCAATTTGAAAATGCACCTGCCCGGTTGCCTCCAGTAATTTCAGCAATTGAGAAATAGGTACATTCCGGTCAATGGTTCCGGTAAAATGATCGGTTACTTTCTCTTTATAAACAATCCTGGCATCATACCAGCGTTCCGCCATCCTCATCACTTCTTCAATGCTGCTATTCTTTAATTTAAATTGGTTCTTTGTCCAGGCAACAACCGGGGAAATGTCAATTGTTCTGATCTCCCATTCGCCCGGTCGTATAATGATTTGTTGCCCCGGTAAGAGTTGTTCATTTCGCTGGGCAGCATTAACATTTATTCTTCCCTCTGTCAGGGTAATACGTAACCCGTCCTCATTGGGATAAGCATTCACATTAAAAGCAGTGCCGAGTGCTGTAATATCCACACCATTTACCGTAACAATAAAGGGATGAGCAGCATCTTTGGCTACTTCAAAATAAGTTTCTCCTGTTACCATGACCCGCCGTTCGTTTCCGGTAAACCGGGAAGGATACCGTACAGAAGAACTGGAATTGATCCAGGCCTTGCTGCCATCGGGTAATTCCAATTCATAATCACCTTTGCGGGGAATACTTATTTCATGCATTTCAGGTGCTGCAAGGGTACTTGTGTAAACCACCGTGCCATTCACAATCCGCACTTCGTTATTAATGATGGTATCCCGCAGGTTGGTCAGGTCAATTTTTTTACCATCGGCCAATGTTAGTGTGGCGGAGGCTTTACCGGGCAATATATCCGCTGTTTCAGTACCGGTTGAAGTAACAGTTGATTCATTTCCCCGAAGGCCAAAATAATAAATCCCTGCACCCAATAACAATACCGCACAGGCTGCGGCTGCATATCGCCAGATAGGGATCACTTTCCCTGGTTTTGTAAATTGTAATCTTCTCTTGACCTCCTCCAGTTTTCGTTCTGTATCCCGCTCAGCGTACCATGTCAAAAAATCACGGACCATGGATTCGTCCGTCAGGTCCTCGAAGATCTGCATGTTGAGTTCACTTTGCTGCATCCACCTGTCCAGTTCCTCTTCATCTTCTTCAGAAATAGTTTCCTGGATGAACTGGCTGATCAGGTATGCTGCCCTGAAATTTTGTTCAAGTTCTGCCTGGTATGGTACCGAAGCTTTCATACAATAAATTTAATTGTTAGGTGCTGTAGGTATATGATCCGGAAAGGACAAAATGCCGGACATACGAATCCCGGTTTTTTTTCTGACATTTAATTAATCAAAGTGAAATTTTAGTTTTCCTAAGTGCCATGATGGCCCGCAGGCGTTGCCGGGTTACGGTGTCGGGTTCAATATTGAGTTGGGCGGCGATTTCTTTGTTGGACTTTCCTTCTAAATAATACAGGCGGATGATTTGCCGGAGAGATGGGGAAAGCGAATCGATGAATTGATAAAGTTCCCTGGCCGTTTCAGCCGCAATAACAGCTACTTCAATACTGGGTTCATTTCTGACTGGCTCATTTAACCCAACCTTCCTTTTCTGCTTTTCCAGGTGTTTCAGGCACTGGTTTCGCACAGAACTGTACAGGTAGCTTTTAATAGCTTTTATATGACTTAACCGCTCCCGGCGTTGCCATAGCTGCACAAAACAATCCTGCACCAGGTCCCGGGCGGTATCGGGATTAGAGATGATGCGGTTGGCAAAATAGCTAAGTGCAGAAAAGTATTCCCGGAAAAGGCAGTCAAAAGCCGCCTCCTCTCCCCGCTGGAAGGAGTCAGCAAATAAAGGGTCCTGTGTTCCACTTAGCCGAAGCAATATAGCAGTTCAATGTTGACATTCCAGGGAGTCTTATAGTGGGGTTTAATGAAAAAAAATGACGTGGAACTCCACTTACCGCTATTGAGGCCGTCGGAGGCCTAGTCACGAATAAGGGAGCCCACGCCTAAACGTGAGCTCTTGCTTATCATCTCGTGACTTTGAAATTTCCGACGTTTCAATAGCGAGACTCAAAGCGAAAGCTTCAAATTCCTTTTTGAAGAATTCGCAATATTGTTATTTCCGCGAAGTTAGCAAATTATTAATATTTTTGTACACTATAAAGTGTATTTTTTAAAGCATCCTATATTAAGGGGTTATATATGAAATACCCATCCTGTTAATTGCAGGATGGCAAAAACAAAAAAAAGGAAAGAAAGGCTAAAAGCTTCATTAGGGCACTTTGATCATGATGCTTTTCTTCAAAAATTAAGTAAGAGAATTAAAACTGTTAGAAAACAAAAGGGATTTAATTCATATGAATTGTTCTCCTATGACATTGAAATATCCCGAACAGGGATGGCAAAATACGAATCTGGGAATTACGATGATATTAGAATGCGTACCCTTTTAAAGATTATTGACGGCCTTGGTATGACGCCGAAGGAGTTTTTTTCGGAGGGGTTTGACTAAACAATATGTTTTAATGGGCCTTCCTGCTTGGTTGAGAAGAATGGTTAATAGGTATTGGCTTTAATTAAATTTACTTTTGCAGCAATGAATAAAATCAAAATAAAAAACTTCGGTCCGATTCGGGAGGGCTATCAGTCAGATGATGGCTGGATGGATATAAAGAAGGTGACCTTGTTTATCGGAAACCAGGGCAGTGGGAAAAGTGTGGTGGCTAAGTTAATTTCCACTTTTACCTGGATAGAAAAAGCTTTGACAAGAGGTGATTACGACAAAAGATATTTTGAACGGAAGAACAAACTCAAAAATCAATACCTCACCTACCATCGCCTTGAGAATTATTTTCCCAAGCCGGATAATGCGGTTATAGACTACAGGGGCGAATCCTATAATATGCTGTATGAAAATGGCAACCTGACGATCACCGATGCTAACAATGGCAGTTATTCTCTTCCTCAAATTATGTATGTGCCTGCCGACAGGAATTTTATGGCCAATGTACGGACACCAAAAGCCCTGAAACAGATCTCTCCTTCGCTTTCAGAAATGGTGACAGAGATGATCAATGCAGGCCAGGCCATGAAATCGCCCATGCTTTTACCGGTAAATGAAGAGACCTATGTTGAATATAACAAACTGAACGATATTTTTTATATTAAGGGTAAAGACTACCGGATTAAACTGACAGAAGCCTCCAGCGGGTTCCAGTCGATAGTCCCTCTTCTTCTGGTTTCATGGTATTTATCTGACTCGGTTCAAAAACAAAGTGCCAATGCAAAGGAATTATTGACCAGTGAGCAGAGAGAACGGTTCCGGAAACGCTTTAAAGAGATCAATGATAATCCAAACCTCACAGATGAACTAAAAAGGATAGCACTGTCAGAACTGGGAAAAGAGTTTACCAAAACTGCCTTTATTAATATTGTGGAAGAGCCGGAACAAAACCTGTATCCCAGTTCGCAGCGGGGCATGCTAAACAGTTTAACCGCATTTAACAATATTAACAGGGGCAACAAACTGGTGATGACCACCCATAGTCCCTATTTAATCAATTACCTGACCATTGCTGTTAAAGCCCATCTGCTGAAAGACAAGGTAAGAACCCCTGAACTGGAAAAGAAATTCCATGACATCATTCCGAAGAATTCTACGATACATCCTGATGATCTCGTAATTTATGAATTGAATGAAAAGGATGGGACTATCATCAGGCTTATGGATTATAATGGCTTGCCTTCCGACGAGAATTACCTGAACCAGCAACTAGCTGAAAGCAACGAACTATTTGCACAACTGTTAGAAATCCAGCAGGCCTTATGAGTATTAACTTTTTTGAAGCTGGCTGCCAGACTTCTTCCAGCCGGAAAGTATTTGGACTTTGTGATGACCCGCCACCAGCTGCAAACCCGGCTTATATAGATGAGGCAGATGGCACAAAGTGGATTGCAGTAGTAGAAAATGAAGACCGGCATGATGTGACATTTACCGCAATCGATCATTGCATTACAATTATCCGGCCAGATGGAAAGCCTGCTAAGCGATGCGATGGTGTTTTAACACACAATGCTACAGTTATTTTTGTTGAATTGAAACAAAGAGGTGCTCTTGGGAATAAATGGGTAACCGATGCAGAAGAACAGCTGAGAACAACTATTCGCTATTTCGAAAATGAAGACGATGCAGAACAATTCACTAACAAACAGGCTTATATTGCCAATAGCGAACATCCGAAATTTAAAGAAAGCCAGATGCGCCGAATGGATCAATTTCTAACAGATACAGGTTACCTTCTTAGGGTAGTAAATAGGATTAAATTGTAGCGGCAGTCATTTACTTTCTGCACATTATTTAGGCAATGAAAAATTCCCATACATCCCCCGCTGCCGAAATAAAGAAATTAAAAGCAACGGTTAAACTCCTTAGGAATGAAATAAGCGAGAAGAATCGCTTGCTTCTGAGCTATGAAAGAGATTGGGCATTAAAGCTTTTTGATGATCTTCAGACCATTCAGAACGAGTATTCCATTTTACTCAAACCGCCGCTGGTCGTTGTAAAAGGATCCTTTAAAAACCAGGGTTATTCATTTCAGATTAATGTGGGTGATATTGTTGGGTTATTCTCAAAGAGAAGGACTAAGGTGATTTTACTAAACAAACCGGTTTCGTATGTTGGTGGCGATGAAACCGTGACTGATGTAATCTATACAGAAACGGGATTCCCTGAATTATTGAAACATCTGGACCAGAGCAACTTTCATTTTTGCCAGGTCAACCGGAGTTGCTGCGTCAATATCAGGTATTATGACTTGGTGAGTACAGAACTTGTTATTGATAAAATGGCGCATAGTATTTCTGCAAAATATGCCCGCATTAAAATCTCAAAAAGCTACATAGCAGATTTTATTGCAAAAAAGAATGCGTACCGGCATATTAGTTCGTTACAAAAAAATCAGTTTCGTTACATTCTGGACTCTATTGTGTCCGGACTTAATAGTTTTACAAAAAATAAAACTATGTCAAAAGCAATCAAGCCTGCTGATAACAGTGCCAATCAGCAGAACTCCAACAAGGGCACATCGGGTACAAACAAACAGTATTCGCAAAACCAGGGAAACCGGGGGCAGCAAATGAATCCTAAGTCAGGTGGAAAAAAGGGAAAATGAATCCTTATCAAAATTAATGGATCAAATGCTGGAGTTAAGTTGCACCAGTAAAGGCTGCAGACATCCTTTCTTGTTCAGCAGTAGCAATTTTATAGGCTGTTGCCACTTTCCTCCAGTCTTTCACCACAGTGGAAATATCTTGTATGATCTGCGCAGCTTTATCATCTGAGAGACGAAAATAACCCGCTACTTCCATGGCGGTATCCAGGTCAAGTGAGTTATCTGTTTCTGTGATAGCCAGGCTTAGCCCTTTTCCGTATTCATTGGGGTTAATATCATATGCCGGGGAAAGCAGCCATCCTTTTTCCGAAAGTAAAAAACCATGGTTACGCAGGTGATCGTCGGTGTTTTTAACGCAGATACTGAATACAATTCTTCGCCAAAGTTCCTCGAGATCATTTTCCACCGAAGCGCCGTGCCGGGATATTAACTCCATCAGTTCCAGGTAACTTGCGCCGGAGGCATCCTCTCCGTCCATATGACCCAGCAAGGTCATGGCAGAGGCAAAATGAATCCGTTCCCCGGCAATGGTCCTGTCAAAACGTTTTGTGAGATAGGTATGATAGCGGTTGTTAAACTGCAGCAGCTTTCCTTGAGCGACATTGATCCCTGCGCTTATGGCAAGTTGATTGGTTACCATTTCCCAGGCTGCTATATCTTTATCATCGTTCCTGCTGGGGAATTTTGCGATCCATAAATTATTATGTTCATCCACCACACTTGCTTTTGGCCGGGCTCCTCCTAAAGAAGAACCAGGGGCTATCAACAGATTCATCCATTTCAGGTATTCCGGGTCATCTGTATTGTCTTCTTCAAATTTAAAACTCGCATGCTCCAATTCTCTTAGCGATGTCCATGGTGGAGCAGCCATTGTCTTGTTGTCGTTGAGGAAAGGGCCATCATGCGCTGATTT
>Ga0209175_10000256_pt1 | contig 36704 bp, 32 predicted proteins | sample JI91814C2DNA_FD_187506 | JGI IMG/M metagenome (GOLD analysis project Ga0209175, IMG submission 187506) | Wastewater effluent complex algal communities from Wisconsin, to seasonally profile nutrient transformation and Carbon sequestration -... | ecosystem: Engineered > WWTP > Effluent > Algae...
AGCGGCCGGCCCTTGGCATTGGCGCGCAACTGCGCATACAGGCCATCGGCCTCCCAGCGCGCGAGCGTCTGCGGCTCGCGCTTGGGCAAGTCGCCGCGCATCGGGAATTCCGTCGCGGGCAGGTGCAGCGTTGCTTTGTAATCCGTAGCTTGGGAATCCGTGGTCACGCAGTCGCTCGTAATGGTTGTTCGGAAAGGAGGCGGCGCGCAGTCTCGGCGTCGCGGTGCATCTGCTCGGTCAACGACGGCAGATCGGGGAACTTGAGTTCATCGCGCAGCTTGGCGACGAATTCGACTTCGATGTGGCGCCCATAGAGGTCGCCGTCGAAATCGAACAGGTGTGCTTCCAGCAAGGGCTCTACGCCGTCCACCGTCGGCCGCGTGCCGAAGCTCGACACTGATGCATGCGGACGATCGCCAACGCCATGCACCCAGGTGGCGTAGATGCCAGACAGCGCAGGTGTCTTGGGGAAACGCAGGTTGGCCGTCGGAAAACCGAGCGTGCGGCCCAGCTGCTTGCCGCGCACGACCCGGCCACCAATGGCATACGGCCGGCCGAGCAGGTGGGTAGCATCGGTGAAGTCGCCACCGCGCAGGGCTTCGCGGATGCGCGTGCTGGACACGCGCTCCCCCTGCAACTGCACCGGTTCGATTTCGTCGGCGGTGAACCCCAGCGCGGCGCCCAGTTCCTGAAGCAAGGTGAGGTCGCCACCGCGGCGATGGCCGAAGCGGAAATCCGGACCGATCCACACTTCGCGCGCCCCCAGGCGCGCCACCAGCAACTGATGCACGAAATCCTGTGCGCTCATCGCCGACAAGCGCGCATCGAAGCGCAGCAGGCCCACGCTGTCCGCGCCCAGCGCCCGCAGGCCCTCGTACTTGCCCCTCGCCAGGGTCAGGCGCGGCGGCGGCAATTCGCGGGAGAAGAATTCGCGCGGCAGCGGTTCGAAACTCAAGGCCACGGCCGGTAGTCCCAATTCCCGCGCACGGGTGACAGCGCGGCGCACCAGCGCCCGATGGCCCAGGTGCAGACCGTCGAAGGCGCCGATGCAGACCACGCTACCGTGCGGGAACAACGCCCCGCCATCGACGTCACGAAACAGCCTGCTCATCACCATGAAGTATAGCCGGGCGACCGCAACTCAATGTCCGCGCAGGTCACGCGGGCGTATGCCCTGCAGCAGCAGGAGCCCCGCATACACCGCTCCGCCCGTGCCCACCAGCGCCGCAAGGCGCAGCGCGCGCTCCCACCACGACCACGGCGTCCAGTCCGGCCACAGCCACAGCAGCCCCAGCAAGACCAGCGTCATCGCCACGCCCGCCACGCTGATCTGGCGCAGGAAGCGCCGCCAGCCAGGCTGGACTTGATAGACCGATTCCCGACGCAGGTACCACCACAACTGCAAGGCATTCAGCCAGCCCGCCAGCGCGATGGCCAGGGCCAGGAGGGCATGTGCTCCGGGGATGTGCTCGAGCGCGGCAAACCAGCGCCCGCCCGTCTTGGCCAATGCGGCCTGCCCCACGTCGGTAAACCACAGCAACCCGGCGAAAAGCAGCAGGGTGAACAGGAGATTCGCAATCACCGATACCACGGCTGCCTTCACGGGCGTGCGCGTGTCTTGGCGCGAATAGAACGCAGGCGCGAGCACCTTGACCAGCAGGAATGCAGGCACGGCGATCGACTGGGTCATGACGCTCAAGCTGGCCATGCGCGTATCGAAGGCCGTGAACTTGCGGTACTGGAACAAGGTGGCGACCAGCGGTTCCGCACACAGGATCAAACCAATGCAGGACGGGATACCGATCATCAGGCACAACCTGAAACCCCAATCGAGTCCCTTCGAATAGCCCAGTGGATCGGTGGCGGAATGCCGGCCGGACAGATGCGGCAGGATCACCGTGCCAATGGCGACGCCAAACATACCCAAGGGGAATTCAAGCAAGCGGTCGCTGTAGTACAGCCAGGTCACGCTGCCGCCGATCAGGAACGACGCCATCATGGTGTTGATCAGCAGATTCACCTGCGCCACCGACGCCCCGAACAACGTGGGCACCATCAGCTTCATGATCTTGCGCACGCCCGGATCGGCCCCGCCCCAACGCGGGCGCGGCAATACACCCAGCCTGGCCAGCGAGGGCAGATGGAACGCCAGCTGCAGGATGCCGGCAGCGAACACGCCCCATGCCAGCGCGACGACCGGTTCATAGCCCCAGCCGGCCATCAGCGGCACCAAGCCGAGTGCAGCGGCGATCATGGAGAGGTTCATCAACACCGGCGACAGCGCCGGGATGGCGAAGCGCTGGTAGCTGTTGAGGATGCCGCCGGCCATCGAGGCCAGCGAGATGAACAGCACGTAGGGGAAAGTGATTCGCAGCATCTCGGTGGCCAGCCGTGCCTGCTCGCTGCCCACGCTGAAGCCCGGGGCGAATACCCGCACCACCCACGGTGCCGCCAGCACCGCTGCGGCCACCAGCACCAGCAGGAACGCGCTCAGGGTGCCGGCAACCCGGTCGATCAGCGCCTTGACTGCGGCCTGGTCGCCCTTGGCCTTGTATTCGGCCAGTACCGGCACGAACGCCATGGAGAACGAGCCTTCAGCTGACAGTCGCCGCATGAAGTTGGGGATGCGGAAGGCCACCACGAAGGCGTCCATGGCCGGCCCGGCCCCGAATACCGCGGCATAGACCTGGTCCCGGACCAGCCCGGAGACCCGGGAGATGAAGGTCATCGAGCTGAAAACAGCCGTGGAACGCAGCAGGCGGTTCCCGCTCATCGCCGTGCCCCCGACCAGTTGACGCAAGTCCTTGAATAGCCCATAATTTCGCGTTCGTTTTTCCGCATTCCGCGCAAACTCCGTTTCACGTACCGAATTCTAGGAAACCCACCGTGGCAAATATCAAGTCCGCCAAGAAGCGCGCCAAGCAGGCCGTCGTGCGCAACGAGCGCAACACCGGCCAGCGTTCGATGCTGCGCACCTCCATCAAGAAAGTGCTGAAGGCGCTCGACGCCAACGACGCTGCCGGCGCCCAGGCTGCCTTCGCCGTCGCCCAGCCGATCTTGGACCGCTACAGCTCGCGCGGCCTGATCCACAAGAACAAGGCTGCCCGTCACAAGAGCCGCCTGACCGCCCGCATCAAGGCCCTGCAAGCCGCCTGATACGTCGCGTTCGCGGACACCAGAAAACCCGGCTTTGGCCGGGTTTTTTGTTGCCTCAACTAAAGCAAAAAAAACTAACTTGGACGCGGATTGACGCGGATCAAAGCAGGTAAAACTGTAGGGCTTTGTATCGACGCAGCCTGCCTTATCCGCACCCATCCGCGTTGATCCGTGTCCCAACAAGCCCTCGCCTGTGGCTGCAGCGCGAGCAAGCGACCGTTGGCCCACACGCGGCTCAGCCGGCATCGCGCGCTTCCTGCTCGTCCTCTTTGAGACGGTCGAAGAACGCCATCACGTCCTTCATGATCGGCCAGGTGCCTTCTCGCGACACCGCCGAAGTCATGTACCACGGCTGGGTCCAGCCCAGTTCGGCGATGATGTCGGCCGCGCGTGCCGCGGACTCGTCCTCGAACATCAGGTCGGCCTTGTTCAACACCAGCCAGCGCGGCTTCTGCAGCAGTTCGGGATCGTGCCGCTCCAGTTCGTGTTCGATTGCGCGGACCTGCTCGGCCGGGGAAATCTCCACCCCGCCCTCCATCGGCGCCATGTCCACGAGGTGCAACAGCAAACGGGTGCGCTGCAGGTGGCGCAGGAACAAGGCACCCAGGCCCGCCCCGTCCGCCGCGCCCTGGATCAGGCCCGGGATGTCGGCGATCACGAAGCTGCGATGCGCTTCCACGCTGACCACGCCCAGGTTCGGATACAGGGTGGTGAATGGATAGTCGGCCACCTTCGGCGTCGCCGCGGACACCGCACGCACGAACGTGCTCTTGCCCGCATTTGGGAAACCCAGCAGGCCCACGTCGGCCAGCAGCTTCAGCTCCATGCGCAGGGTGCGGGCCTCGCCTTCGTCGCCGGGCGTCGCACGACGCGGCGAGCGCGTCACCGAACTCTTGAAATGCATGTTGCCCAGGCCACCCTTGCCACCCTTGGCCACCAGCAGGCGGTCGCCATGCGCGGTCAGGTCGCCGATCACTTCGTCGGTGCTGACATTGGTGATGGCGGTGCCTACCGGCACGCTGATGACCAGGTCGTCGCCGCCCTTGCCGTAGCGCTGCTGGCCCATGCCGTTTTCGCCGCGCTGTGCCTTGAAGATGCGCTGGTGGCGGAAATCGACCAGGGTGCTGATGTTCTCGTCCGCTTCGATCCACACACTTCCGCCCGTACCACCGTCGCCGCCGTCCGGGCCGCCCAGGGGAATGAATTTCTCGCGGCGAAAGCCGATGCAGCCATCGCCACCATTGCCGGCTATGACGTCTATTTCTGCTTCGTCTACGAGTTTCATGGCGTGTATCTATCGCTTAAGGAAAGTAGTGTTGCGGAGGCCGGAAGGAGTGTAGTGGACGAAAGATGCGTCCACCACGCGAACCACCTGCCGAAATGAAAAACCCCGCCAAAGCGGGGTCTTCCGATGCTTCGCCGTGGGCAGCTTACGCTTCCGCGACGACGCTCACGGTGCGGCGCTTCTTGGCGCCCTTGACCGAGAACTCGACCTTGCCGTCGACCAGCGCAAACAGCGTGTGGTCGCGACCCAGGCCTACGCCCGGACCCGGGTGGAACTCGGTGCCGCGCTGGCGCACGATGATGTTGCCGGCGTCGATGGCCTGGCCGCCATAGATCTTGACGCCCAGCATCTTCGGATTGGAGTCGCGGCCGTTGCGCGATGAGCCTACGCCCTTTTTATGTGCCATGACCTATCTCCTTACTTGCTGTCACCACCGGCGATGCCGGTGATTTCGATTTCGGTGTAGTGCTGACGGTGGCCCATCTGCTTCTTGTGGTGCTTGCGGCGACGGAACTTGATGATGCGGACCTTGTCGGCGCGACCATGGGACTTGACGGTAGCGGTGACGGTGGCGCCTTTCAGCGCGTCGCCGAGCTTCACGCCCTCGCCGTCGCCCAGCATCAGGATCTGGTCGAACTTGACCTCCTGGCCGGCTTCGGTCGTGAGCTTCTCGACGCGAATCGTCTCGCCCGTCATCACGCGGTATTGCTTACCGCCGGTGACTAGAACTGCGTACATGGGTGTTTCCTTCTGTAGTTATTTTATGACCCTGCCGCCATCGAGGGCGGACAGAAGCGGAATTGTAATGGTTTCAGCAGCTTAGGGTCAACCACTCCCACTCCCCGGCCAAGGTCGTGGGGCCGGCGTCCCGCCGCAGGCCTCGCCGCCCCCAAATGGCGGCTGGCAGTCTGCAGGAAAGAGGTCGCCGCAGGACGTCGCTCCCACTGGACTCACACGCACGCCTGCGACTGGCGGCCTTTTAGGGCTGCATGGATTGGCCCTGCCTGAGCGGGAGCCCTCCCACGGGGTCAGGAACCCTTTACTTGCGGGTATTTGCCACCAGATCAGGGGATCGCTACGCTCCTCTGTTGACCGACCGGAACCCCCCACCCGATGGCCATGGATTTCATCCGCATTCGCGGCGCGCGGACGCACAACCTCAAGAACATCGATCTCGACCTTCCACGAGACAAGCTGATCGTGATCACCGGGCTGTCCGGGTCGGGCAAGTCGTCGCTAGCCTTCGACACCATCTATGCCGAAGGCCAGCGCCGCTACGTCGAGTCGCTATCGGCCTATGCGCGCCAGTTCCTCAGTGTGATGGAGAAGCCCGACGTCGACCACATCGAAGGCCTGTCGCCGGCGATCTCGATCGAGCAGAAATCCACGAGCCACAACCCGCGCTCTACCGTCGGCACGATCACCGAGATCTACGACTACCTGCGCCTGCTGTACGCGCGCGTGGGCCTACCGCGCTGCCCGGATCACGGCTACCCGCTGGAAGCGCAGACCGTCAGCCAGATGGTGGACCAGGTGCTGGCATTGGACAGCGAGCAACGGTACATGCTGCTGGCGCCGGTGATCCGCGAACGCAAGGGTGAGCATGCGCAGGTCTTCGACCAGCTGCGCGCGCAAGGCTACGTGCGCGTGCGCGTGGATGGCGTGCTGCATGAAATCGATGCGGTGCCGCCGCTGACCCTGCGCCAGAAGCACACCATCGAAGCCGTGATCGACCGCTTCAAGCCACGCGAGGACATCAAGCAACGCCTGGCCGAAAGTTTCGAGACCGCATTGAAGCTGGGTGATGGGATGGCCTCGGTGCAATCGCTCGACAATGCCGAGAACGCACCCCTGTTGTTTTCGTCCAAGTACAGCTGCCCGGTCTGCGACTACTCGCTGCCGGAACTCGAGCCGCGACTGTTCTCATTCAACTCGCCAGTAGGTGCCTGCCCGACCTGCGATGGCTTGGGCGTGTCGCAGTTCTTCGACCCGACCCGCGTCGTGGTGCACCCGGAACTGTCGCTTTCGGCGGGTGCCGTGCGCGGCTGGGACCGACGCAATGCCTATTATTTCCAGTTGATCGCTTCGCTGGCCAAGCATTACCAGTTCGACGTGGACGCGCCATGGCAATCACTACCGGAAAGCGTGCGCAACGCGGTGCTGTACGGCAGCGGCAGCGAACTCATCACCTTCACCTACCTCACCGATTCGGGCGGGCGCAACCAGCGCAAGCACAAATTCGAAGGCATCGTGCCGAACCTGGATCGCCGTTATCGTGAAACCGAATCCGCCGCGGTACGCGAGGAACTGGCGAAGTACATCAGCGACCAGCCCTGCCCGGACTGCAACGGCGCGCGCTTGAACAAATCCGCGCGTAACGTCTTCGTCGCGGACCGCGCATTGCCGGAGCTGGTGGTGCTGCCGATTGATGAAGCGCTGGCCTTCTTCCGTGGCCTGTCGCTGCCCGGCTGGCGCGGCGAAATCGCCACCAAGATCGTCAAAGAAATCGGCGAGCGTCTTGGGTTTTTGGTGGATGTCGGCCTGGATTACCTCACCCTGGAGCGCAAGGCCGACACCTTGTCCGGCGGTGAAGCGCAGCGCATCCGCCTCGCATCGCAGATTGGCGCCGGCCTGGTCGGCGTGATGTATGTGCTGGACGAGCCCAGCATCGGCCTGCACCAGCGCGACAACGAGCGCCTGCTGGGCACGCTGACGCGCCTGCGCGACCTGGGCAATACCGTGATCGTGGTCGAACACGACGAAGACGCCATACGCGCCGCCGATTACATCCTGGACATTGGTCCGTATGCCGGCGTGCACGGCGGTGAAATCGTCGCGGAAGGACAGTTGGACGACATCCTCAAGGCGCCTCGTTCGCTGACCGGGCAATTCCTGTCTGGGAAGCGTCGCATCGAAATTCCCACGCTGCGCCACAAGCCGAACCCGAAGATGACCCTGCACCTGCGCGGCGCCAGCGGCAACAACCTGAAAGACGTGGATCTGGATATCGCGGCAGGCTTGCTGACCTGCATCACCGGCGTCTCGGGTTCCGGCAAGTCCACCTTGATCAACGACACTTTGTATTCATTGGCCGCGAACGAGATCAACGGTGCTTCACACAAGCCCGCGCCGTATCGCGAAGTGACTGGCCTGGACCTGTTCGACAAGGTCGTGGATATCGACCAGTCGCCGATCGGACGCACGCCGCGCTCCAACCCGGCGACCTACACCGGCCTGTTCACGCCCTTGCGCGAACTCTTCGCACAGGTGCCCGAGTCGCGCGCGCGCGGCTATTCGCCAGGACGCTTCAGCTTCAACGTACGTGGCGGCCGCTGCGAAGCCTGCCAAGGCGACGGCATGATCAAGGTGGAAATGCACTTCCTGCCAGACGTGTACGTACCCTGCGACGTCTGCCACGGCAAGCGCTACAACCGCGAGACGCTGGAGATCGCCTACAAGGGCTACAACATCAGCGACATCCTGGAGATGACGGTCGAGGACGCGCTGAAATTGTTCGAGCCGGTACCCGCGCTGGCGCGCAAACTCGAAACCCTGGTCGACGTGGGCCTCAGCTACATCAAGCTGGGCCAGAGCGCGACGACCTTGTCCGGCGGCGAAGCGCAGCGCGTGAAACTGTCGAAGGAACTGTCGCGCCGCGATACCGGCCGCACGCTGTACATCCTGGACGAACCCACCACCGGCCTGCATTTCCATGACATCGAGCATCTGCTCGCGGTACTGCACAAGCTGCGCGATGACGGCAACACCATCGTGGTGATCGAACACAACCTGGATGTGATCAAGACCGCTGACTGGGTGGTGGACCTGGGGCCGGAAGGCGGTCACCGTGGCGGCCAGATCCTGGCCACCGGCACGCCGGAACAGATCGCAGCGAATCCCGCTTCATACACCGGCCACTTCCTTGCCAAGCTGTTGCCAAGTTCCAAAACTGCGAAGGGCAGCAAACCCGCTGCCATAGCCAAGCCGGATGTGTTGCCGCAGCGCAAATCGGTGCTGAAGCAGGCCGAGAAGGATGCAAAAGCTGCTGCAGCGGCCGTGAAAAAAAGCGCCGCCAAGAAGAAGGTTTCCAAGTGACCGCAGGTCCGCCCATGAGTCCGCAGACGCCCATCCATCGCGTCGTCATCAGCGTGCGCTGGGGCGATATGGATTCGTTCAAGCACGTCAATAACGCGCAGTACCTGCGTTACCTGGAAGAGGCGCGTGTGCAGTGGCTGGCAAGCATCCCGGGCATTACGCTCAGCGACCGCATTTCACCGGTTCTGGCATCAAGCAACGTCAACTACCGGCAATCCATCGAATGGCCGAGCGATATCGCCATCGAACTGTCCATCGACAGGATCGGCAACAGCAGCTTGGCCATGGGCCATAGGATGGTGGCTGCTGACGATGCCTCCGTGCTTTATTCCGATGGCAGCGTGGTCATGGTGTGGATCGACACACAGACCGGGAAAAGCGTTCCGCTGCCCGAAGCCGTTAGGGCTGCCTGCTTTTCTTGACACCAAAAAAACACCCGCGGATTTCAGTAAACGGACCGTTTACTGCCAAATTCCCCGGGACAAATGATCGCTGGTTCATTACAGCCGATCACGCTAAGGGGTCGGCTTGCGCACCACCAGTTCGGACAGGATTTCCCTGCCATCCTGCAGCTTGAAATTCACCACCACCTTGCTGCCTTCCTTCAGCGGCGCCCGCGGCTGCATCAGCATCAAGTGCATGCCACCTGGCTTGAGGATTGCGTTGCCATCCGGTGCGATGCGCAGTTGCGGCAGTTCCCGCATGCGATTGACGCCATCCACGCTGCGCGTTTCATGCAGCGAAACATCACCAAACGCCGGGCTGCTGGCGGACACGATCACCATCGGCGCGGGGCACGGGTTGGTGATGCGGCCGAACCCCGCCATCATCGGCATGGCCGCGGGCGGCAGGCGCACCCAGCCCTCCTTCATTGATGGCACGCATTCCTTCGCACTGGCCTGGAGCGCGCCGGAGGCCAACAACAATGCAAGTGCGTATTTCGCGAGATGTCGTTTGTCCATGCGCTTATGATAGCCATCCAGACCGCCGGAGAGAATGAATGAGCGCACTCGTCGAAATCATCCCGCATGGCGCGATCCGGGAAATCCGGTTGGCGCGCGCGCCCGTGAATGCGCTCAATACCGAACTGTGCCGGGCCTTGATCACGGCATTGAATGCGGCCTTGGCCGAAGGCGTGCGCGGCATCGTGCTGTCCGGCAACGGCAAGGTGTTTTCTGCCGGCCTGGACGTACCGCACCTTATGTCGCATGGCGAAGACCACGCTGCGCTGCTGGACAGTTGGCAGGCCTTCTTCGGCGTGGCCCGCACGTTGGCTGAATCTCGCGTGCCGGTCGTCGCGGCATTGACCGGTCATTCGCCTGCCGGTGGTTGCGTGCTGGCGCTGTGCTGCGATTACCGGATCATGGCGCGCAGCCCGGACCCGGCGCGTCCGTTCGCCATCGGCCTCAATGAAACCCAGGTGGGCCTGGTCGCCCCCGAAGGCATCCAGCAACTGCTGCGGCGGGTGGTGGGTATCTACCGTGCGGAGAGGCTGCTGGTTTCGGGCGAACTGGTGCCGGCGGATCGCGCACTGGAGATCGGGCTGGTTGACGAATTAGTTGCACCCTCCGACGTGGTGCCGCGCGCGGTCGCGTGGCTGCAGCAACTGCTGGCGCTGCCGCAACACCCAATGCTGCAGACCCGTGCCATTGCCCGTGCCGACCTGGTCGCGGCGCTGCACGCGGACAATATCCAGATGGACCGCTTCATCCAAGGCTGGTATTCGCCCGATGCACAGCAGGCGCTGCAGGCCCTGGTCGCAAAGCTCGGAAAATGATGCCTTTGTAGGAGCGCCCCTTGGGCGCGATGCCTTTGCATCACATCACGCAGAGCATCGCGGGCAGGGCCCGCTCCTACGTACCCCGGGCGATCGGACGCGACGGATCGCTGATCCAGCCGCTCCACGAGCCTGCGTAGACGCGTGCGCCGTGCAGGCCGGCATGCTCCATCGCCAGCAGCAGGTGGCAGGCGGTAACGCCGGAGCCACACATCACCACCACCTCATCCGGCTTGCGGCCGGCGAGCATCGGCTCGATTTCGGCACGCAACTGCGCGGGCGATTTGAAATGCCCTGCCTCGAGGTTGTCCGCGACCGGGCGATTGACTGCGCCAGGTACGTGGCCGGCAACGGGATCGATCGGTTCGGCTTCGCCGCGGAAACGTTCGCCTGCGCGCGCATCCAGCAACCAGCCGGATGCTTCATGCAATCGCGATTCCACTTCCGCCGCGAGCACGATGCGCGAGGTATCGAAGCGCGCCGGATACGCGCAGGCCGCAGTCGGCGAGGACGGCGATGCGGTCTCGGGCAAGCCCTTGGCACGCCAGGCAGCCAACCCGCCATCCAGCACCGCGACACGCGCGTGGCCCAGCAGTTTCAGCATCCACCAGAAGCGCGCGGCGGCCATGCTGCCATCGCCGGCGTCATACACGACAACCTGATGATCGGGAGTAATGCCCCACTCGCCCAGCGCGTGCGCGAATGCGACTTCGTCGGGAAGTGGATGCCGGCCTTCGCCCTGCCGGGAAAGGTCCGACAGATCGCGGTTGACATCAGCATGCACGGCGCCAGGCAGATGTGATTGCGCATGGCCACGACGACCGGCCTCTGGATCCATCAGCGCGAAGCGCGCATCCACGATCCGCAACTCATCGCTGCCTAGAGCAGCCGCCAGTGATCCAACGTCAACCAAGGTGGTCCAATTCATGCAATCCCCGCCAGGCGTTCGCGCAGGTTGAACAGTATCGCAGCCGTCGCACCCCAGATGCGCTGGCCCGGCCAGTCGTATTCGAGCACGGCGCGGCGACGCCCGCGGTAGTCGACTTCCACCCGTCGCAGGTTTTCCGGTGCCATCAGGAAATCCAGTGGCACTTCGAACACATCCGCCACTTCGTCCGGGTTGGGCGTGGCTACGTAGGACGGATCGATGACCGCGACCACCGGCATCACCCGGAAGCCGCTGATGGTGGTGAACGGATCCAGGAAACCCAGCGGCGTGATCTGCGAAGAAGCCAGTGCGATTTCTTCGTGGCTTTCGCGAATGGCCGCGGCAATCGCGCCATGGTCGCTGGGCTCGATGCGGCCACCGGGGAAACTGACCTGCCCGCCATGATGGCGCAAGCCATCCGTGCGGCGTGTCAGCAACACCTGCGTGCCGTGTTCGCGCGGAACCAGGCCAGCCAGCACGGCGGCTTCCACCGGCGGTCCCGGGGGCAGCAGGTCGACGAGCTCTTCATGGTTCCAGCCGATCTGGTCCGGCATGGACGTCAGCGGATGCAGCACGCTACGCAGCGCAGCACGCTCGCGCAGCAGGGTGTCGAAGCCGGCACGGGCATGCTCACGCGCCGGCAGGACCGATTCCATCAAACGCAGGCGTTCGTCATCGTTCATTTGCGACCAGCGGGCAATCTCTGCGGTCGTCCGCAGACAACCTTCGCATAGCCCGTCATCACCCAGGGTACAGACGCCAATGCACGGACTGAGCACGGCGCGGTAATCGTAATTCATCGAATCTGACATCCATCGAGCTTAACGCCGCGATGACGCCCAGACCCGGTAAATCTTGCACTACAGAAATAATTGCGCCGGCACTGGGCCGGCGCAACCGTACTTCAAGGTTTTCAGAACGTGGATCCCCGCCCCCGACTAAAGCACTCGGGGGCAGGCTCTTCGCGGGGATGACGTTTCGGCAAAGCCTTTCGCGCTTTGCGCGAAAGGGCCGGTCACCTTTCCTGGATCCCCGCCTTCGCGGGGATGACGCTCCGGCAAAGCCGCTCGCGCTGTGCGCGAGCGGGCCGGTGCGTCACTTGACGCTGACGAGCTTGACGTCGAACACGACGGCCTGGTTCGGGCCGATCGGGGACTGCGGGGTGTTGCCGTAGGCCTTGTCGGCCGGCATCACGACTTCCCAACGCGCGCCTGCAGGCATCTGCACCAGCGCATCACGCAGGCCTGCCAGCGGGATGTCGCTGACCTTGATTGCCATCGGTGCCGGCGGGGTGGTCTGCCCCTGCTGCGGGCTGTAGGTATCGACGAAGGTACGACCATCCGCCAGCGAGCCCTTGTACTGCAGGGTCACGTTGCTGGCCTGGGTCGGCTTGGCGCCGCTGCCGGCTTCAAGTACGCGGTACTGCACGCCACCGGGAAGCGTCTGCACGCCGGCCTTGGCCTTGTTGGTGGCGAGGAAGGCGTCGCTGGCTTTCTTGTTGTCGGCGGAAGCCTTGTCGAAGGCGACCTTGGCCTTCTCCATCTGGCGCTTCTGCATGGTTTCCACCGCAGTACGCAACTGGGCGACCGGAACCGTCGGATCTTTCTTGCCGTAGCCGTCCTGCAGGGCCTTGATGACCGTGTTCACGTCAACGGCTTCGCCGCTGTCGACCAGATTGCGGCCCAGGTCGTAACCCAGCGCGTAGCTCAGGTCGTTCTTGTTGGGGGCCGGCGTGGTTTGCGCGAAGGCGGAGCCGGCTACCAGGGTAAGGGCCGCGAGGGAGGCGGCAAGCAAACGCAACTTCATTATGGGCAAACTCCAGTTGTGGAATGGGGCGGTCGAACCGCCCCATCAGGACGCGATAGGATAGCCGCCACCGGCCTTAACCGCCAGTGAGGACGGGGGTTCCGACCCCTTCCCGCGGCATTAGTTCCAGCCCAATTCCCCCGCATTCATGGAAGTGAGCATGACCGACTCCCCCCTTGCCATCAGCGACCACGGCAGCATCCGCCGTATCACCGTCAACCGTCCCGACAAGCTCAACGCGCTGAACTCGGCGACCCTGGACGGCCTGCTGGTAGCGTTCGAGAACGCCGCAACCAATGATTCCATAAGGGTCGTCGTGCTGACGGGTGCAGGATCCAAGGCCTTTGTGGCCGGTGCCGACATCGCCGAAATGGCCGACCTGCGCCCCACCGACGGGCGCGATTTCTCCCTGCGTGGCCAGCGCCTGATGCGCCGCATCGAAACCCTGCCCAAGCCGGTCATCGCGATGGTGAACGGTTTTGCGCTGGGCGGTGGCCTGGAGCTGGCGATGGCCTGCCACCTGCGCATCGCCGCCGACTCGGCCAAGCTCGGCCAGCCGGAAATCAACCTGGGGCTGATCCCGGGTTTCGGCGGCACCCAGCGCCTGCTGCGCCTGGCCGGGCGCTCCGCTACGCTGGAACTGTGCCTGCTGGGCGCGCCGATAGACGCCACGCGCGCCGCGCAACTTGGCATCGTCAATCGCGTATTCGCGGCGGCCGATCTGGATGCCGAAACCATGAAAATCGCGGAGCAACTGGCGCAGGCCGCCCCGCTGGCCCTGCGTGGCACCCTGGATGCGGTCAACGTGGGTGGTGAATGCGGCATCGAAGAAGGCCTGCAGTATGAAACCGCGCAGTTCGGCCTGATGTTTTCCACCGACGACATGCGCGAAGGCACGCGTGCGTTCCTGGAGCGCCGCAAGCCCGTGTTCAACGGTCGCTGATGGCGCCGACCCGGGACAACGACGCACACCATGACTGTGCAGGAGCTACTGCACTGCGCCGGCTGCTTGATGCGGACGATCTGGATGCAGCGCTCGATGCCGGCGTGATGGCCTTCGTACCCTGTTCTTGCTGCGACGAGCCATCGACTGTGAACGTGCTCGCGTTCCAGCAGCGCATGGCAAAAGCCTGGGCCGCGCGCGACCGCTACGTTGCACGTTCGGAGCGGCTTGCGCGCCTCGCCGCCGCGCGCGATGCACGCAGGCGAGGCGTGGAAATCGAGAAGAAGAGTTCGCTGCCGCCATCGGTTGCGGCGATTCTGGCGCGTGCCAAAGCCAAGGCGGCGGAGCGTGGGACGTAATGACTGCAAAACAAGGCAGGGTCACTGCATCAGGAAGATCCGCCCATAGTGAAACTGGAAAACCGTTCGTGGTGAGCCTGTCGAACCGCGCTCTTGCGATAGATTGGAAGATCAAGTCAGCGCCGGTTTTTCCGCGAAAGGCGTGGTTCGACAGGCTCACCACGAACGGAATATTTGACAGGCTCACCACGAACGGAATATTTGACAGGCTCACCACGAACGGAATATTTGACAAGCTCACCACGAAGGGAATCTCCGACACGCTCACCACGAACGGATTTATTGCGGCGTCCACCAGCAAGGGAGTCACTCATTCATACCCTGCCTAGCCCCAGCGCTCCGAGGCGTTCCAAGGCATTGAAGCCCGACGAAGTCCGCGAGCTGTTCTCGCGATTGGCCGAACTCAATCCCCGTCCGACCACCGAGCTCACCTACTCGACTCCCTTCGAACTGCTGGTCGCGGTAATCCTGTCCGCGCAGGCGACCGACGTCGGCGTCAACAAGGCCACGCGCAGGCTGTACCCGGTGGCGAACACGCCCGCTGCGATCCTGGCGCTGGGCGAAGACGGGCTGAAGCCTTACATCGCCACGATTGGCCTGTTCAACACCAAGGCCAAGAACGTGGTTGCCGCCTGCCGCCTGCTGGTTGACCACTACCAGGGCGAAGTGCCGCGTGATCGTGCTGCCCTGGAAGCCCTTCCTGGCGTCGGTCGCAAGACCGCCAACGTGGTGATGAACACGGCATTTGGCGAACCCACCATCGCCGTGGACACGCATATCTTCCGCGTCTCCAACCGCACGGGCCTGGCGCCCGGCAAGGACGTGCGCACGGTCGAGGACAAGCTGATGAAAGTCGTGCCGGATGAGTACATGCAGGACGCACATCATTGGCTGATCCTCCACGGCCGTTACGTATGCAAGGCACGCAAACCCGATTGTCCGCAATGCGTCATCCGCGATTTGTGCCGCTTCAAGGACAAGACCTTCGACTGATCGGTGGGATTGCTTGCCGCCGACGCGGCCTGATCGCCCGCGTGTTGCGGGAAGTCCTGCATGCCGGGTTGTAGTAGATGGCGATATCGATGGAATGATCGGCGTTGTCGTCCATGTGCATGCCAATCCCCCGGCAGCGGGACGACAGGCGGGCCGCGCGATTTGTACCGATCGTCGATTACAAAAAGTGTCACGGCAGCGAAATAAGACAGTGTTGTCACAATAACGCAATCTTCACGCCCTAGCCTGCGCAGCATCTTCCCAACGGCCCAAGGGCTTTCCATGAAACTGTCTGCGTCCACCCTCACCCTGGCCTTGCTGGCCGCGCTGGCTGCACCGGCCGCACATGCCGAGATCGCCATCGATTTCATCGGCGGCTCCGAACTTACTTTCGAAGGCCTTGTGCAGGTCGACGGCAACTGGTTCAACAGCGACGTCGCCAACCTCAATGGTGACGGCTACGACGGCGCCGACTCGGACAACGAACTGCGCCGCGCCGAATTGATCCTGAAAGGCAAGGGCCCGGGCAATTTCGAGTGGACGCTCGGCTACGATGCCAAGGCCGACAAATACCTCGACGTCAACACCAAGTACAAGTTCGGCGGCAACGGCAACCATTACCTGCAGGTCGGCCAGTTCAAGCAGCCCAACAGCATGGAAGAGTTGTCGTCTACGCGCTTCAACGACTTCATCTCCAAGGCCACCATCACCAACACCTACGCATTGGCGCGTCGCACCGGCGTGGCGTACCGCTATGGCGAGAACAATTGGGGCGTGACCGGCAGCTGGTTCGGCCGCACCATCAATCGCGGTGCGCCCATCCAGGCGGCATCGGGCATCATCCCCGAGTCCGGCAGTGAAGGCCACGGCGGTGGCCTGGGTATCCGCGGCAACTGGGCGCCGATCAACGAGACCGGCAATATCCTGCACCTGGGCCTCTCCTACATGGCCTTCGACACCTCGGGTGACACCAGCCGCATCCGTGCGCGACCCAATGGCGACCTCGCCAGCGTCCGCCTGGTCGACAGCGGCGTGATGCGCAACACCTCCGGCCAGGACACGCTCGGCGTGGAAGGCATGTGGGTGCACGGCGCATTCAAGGTGCAGGGCGAATACATGCGCAGCACCATCAGCCGCTATGACACGGTGCCGGTGGGCATCCAGTCGGGTGACGATTTCCGCAGCGATGGCTGGTACGTATCCGGCCTGTGGAACGTGACCGGCGAGACCTGGGGTTACAAGGAGGGCGTACCCACCACGCCCCTGCCCAACGAGCCGGTCAAGGGCTTGTGGCAGATCGGCCTGCGCTACGACAAGATCGACCTCAACGACGGCTACCTGTCCCCGGGCAGCACGCCGGGTTCGGCTCCCAAGGTCAACGGCGTACTGGGCGGTGAAATGAATGCGGTGACCTTTGGCGTCAACTGGTTCTGGCGCTCCAATTTCAAGTTCGCACTGAACTACGTGGACATCAGCAGCTCGCGCTACAACAGTAGCGCCAGGGCCGTGGTGAACGACGACCCCAGCATCGTCGAGGCTCGCATCCAGTTCTACTGGTAAGCCTTGCCGTCGATCCCGGCACGACCAAAGCGCGGCTCCGGCCGCGCTTTTTTTTGCAGGAATTGCACAAGGCAATGGACCTTGCAAGGGTGCTTGCGGGTTGACGCGGTCCATGGGCCACGGCCGCGCCATGCACGGCCTTGCGCCTGCGCCCGCGCTGTCATTTTTCTGTCGCATTGAAGACACGTTGCTGTCACCGAAACGTCGTGGAATGCACGCCAACGGCTCACAGCCGTGCTTTTCCCACTCCCAGGAGCTACCCGTGTTCAACTCCCTCAAATCGCGCCTCGTGGTGCTGGCCCTTGCGGCGGCATTCTCGGCCAACGCCGTGGCCGCCGACGTCACTGGCGCCGGCGCCTCGTTCGTCTATCCCGTGATGTCGAAGTGGTCGGCCGACTACAAAGCCGCCACCGGGAAACAGGTCAACTACCAGTCCATCGGCTCCGGCGGCGGCATCGCCCAGATCAAGGCGGCCACCGTCGACTTCGGTTCGTCGGATGCGCCACTGAAGCCGGATGAGCTGGCCAAGTCCGGCCTCGGTCAATTCCCGTCCGTCATCGGCGGCGTCGTGCCGGTCATCAACCTGCCCGGCGTGCAGGCAGGCGCCATGAAACTGGATGGCGAAACCCTGGCCAACATCTTCCTCGGCAAGATCACCCAGTGGAACGATCCGGCTATCATCGCCCTCAACGGCGGCGTGAAGCTGCCCGACTCCAAGATCACCGTCGTGCATCGCTCGGACGGCTCGGGCACCACCTTCAATTTCGTCAACTACCTGTCCAAGGTCAGCCCGGAATGGAAGAGCAGCGTAGGCGAAGGCACCTCGGTCAAGTGGCCGGCAGGTATCGGCGGCAAGGGCAACGAAGGCGTCGCGGCCTACGTGAAGCAGATCAAGGGCGGCATCGGCTACGTGGAACTGTCGACCGCGCTGCAGAACAAGATGGCCTATGCACGCATGAAGAACTCGGCCGGCAACTTCATCGTGCCGAGCGATGACAGTTTCGCGGCGGCGGCGGGCAGTGCGGACTGGGCCTCGTCCAAGGACTTCTACCTGGTCATGACCAATGCGCCAGGCGCGGAATCGTGGCCGATCACCGCCACCAATTTCATCCTGATGTACAAGCAGCCGAAGAATGCCACCAGCGCCAAGGCCGCGCAGGACTTCTTCCGCTGGACCCAGGCCAATGGCGCCAAGCAGGCCGCTGCACTCGGCTATGTGCCCCTGCCGCCGGCCCTGGTCAAGCAGATCGAAGCCTACTGGGCACAGCACATGAAGTTCTGAGCGACAAGCTCCCTCTCTCCCCTTGTCGTTCACCGGGCGCGGGCCGAAAGGTCCGCGCTTTTTTTGTTGGGGAGGAGTGAGGAGTGAGTGGAGAGGGGTGAGCCCACCCTTCCCACTCACTCCTCACTCCTCACTCCTCACTCCTCACTCCTCTCCACTCACTCCTCCCGCCCTGTCATGACCCTGTAACAAAAACATCATTTCATAGCGCCACCCGCTGGCCCTGGCCGGCACCTTCGTCAACGGAGCTTTACCGATGAACCTGAAGCCGGCGCGCCTTGCCCTGCTCTCCTTGTCCGTCCTGCTGGCGCTGTCCGCCTGCAAACCCGCCGCAGACAGCACCGCGCCGACCACCGGCACAACGGCTGGCTCCGCTGCCGCTACGCCCAGCACTGCCGAAATCTCCGGCGCGGGCGCCTCCTTCATCTACCCGCTGGTGTCCAAATGGTCGGCCGACTACAACGCCGCCACCGGTGCCAAGGTCAACTACCAGTCCATCGGCTCGGGCGGAGGCATCGCCCAGATCAAGGCCGGCACGGTTGATTTCGGCTCCTCTGACAAACCGCTGTCTTCCGAAGAGCTTGCACAGTCCGGGCTTGGCCAGTTCCCGTCCGCGATCGGCGGCGTGGTGCCGGTGGTCAACCTGCAAGGACTGCAGCCGGGCCAATTGAAGCTGACCGGTGCGCTGCTGGCTGACATCTTCCTGGGCAAGATCACCCACTGGAACGACCCTGCCCTGGTCGCCGCCAACCCGGGCGTCACCTTGCCAGCCGAGAAGATCAGCCTGGTGCACCGTTCGGATGGCTCGGGCACCACCTTCAACTTCTCCAACTACCTGTCCAAGGTCAGTCCGGAATGGAAGGCCAAGGTCGGCGAAGGCACCTCGGTGCAGTGGCCGGGCGGCGTCGGCGGCAAGGGCAATGAAGGCGTTGCGTCCTACGTGCAGCAGATCAAGGGCTCGATCGGCTACGTGGAGCTGGCCTACGCCCTGCAGAACCAGATGCCGTACGCCTCGCTGCAGAACGCGGCCGGCAACTTCGTGCAGCCGAATGCGGAAACTTTCGCTGCCGCCGCGGCCAGCGCCGACTGGGCCAATGCCAAGGACTTCAACCTGGTGATCACCAATGCACCCGGCGACAACGCCTGGCCGATCACCGCCACCAATTTCATGCTGATGCACAAGCAGCCCAAGGATGCCAAGCGCAGCGCCGACACGCTGGCGTTCTTCAAGTGGGCATTCGAGCAGGGTTCGGAGCAGGCCAAGGCCCTGCACTACGTGCCGTTGCCGCCGGAACTGGTCAAGCAGATCGAAGCCTACTGGGCCAGCGAGTTGCAAGGCTGATAGCGCGTCCATCGCGAAGCCCGCATGGCGACATGCGGGCCTTCGAGTTTCTCCACCCGCCCTTGACGGACCGCCCTGACCAATGAACGCTGCCGCACTCCCCGCCGCTGCTTCATCCACGCGCGATGCGCGTGATACACGCAACGACCGCATCTTCCGCTGGGTGCTCACCGCCACCGTAGTATTCGTGCTGGTCTCGCTGGCCACGGCGGCGCTGTCCATGCTGTGGGGTGGTCGCGATGCCCTGCAAACGCAAGGGCTGAGCTTCTTCTATTCCACTGAATGGAACCCGGTGGAAAACAAGTTCGGCGCACTCGCGCCGATCTACGGCACCATCGTCACCGCGGTGATCGCGATGGTGATCGGCGTGCCGATCAGCTTCGGCATCGCCTTCTTCCTGACCGAAGTCGCGCCACGCTGGCTGCGCGGCCCGGTCGGCACGGCCATTGAACTCCTGGCCGGCATTCCATCGATCATCTACGGCATGTGGGGCCTGTTCGTGCTGGTGCCGGTGATGACCGAACACGTCACCCCTTGGCTCAACGACCACCTGGGCACCCTGCCCGGCATCGGCGTGTTCTTCCGCGGCCCGCCGCTGGGCATCGGCATGCTGACCGCCGGTTTCGTGCTGGCGATCATGATCATTCCCTTCATCAGCTCGGTAATGCGCGAAGTGTTCCTGACCGTTCCCTCGCGCCTGAAGGAATCCGCGTATGCACTGGGCTCCACGCGCTGGGAAGTCAGCTGGGACATCGTGCTGCCGTATACACGTTCCGCCGTGATCGGCGGCATCTTCCTCGGCCTGGGGCGTGCGCTGGGCGAAACCATGGCGGTCGCGTTCGTGATCGGCAACACCGTGCAGCTTTCGCTTTCGCTGCTGGAACCCGGCACCACGATCGCGGCACTGATCGCCAATGACTTCGGCGAAGCCACCGACACCTACCGTTCCGCGCTGCTCCTGCTGGGCTTCGTATTGTTCATCGTCACCTTCATCGTCCTGGCCATTGCGCGCTACATGCTGACGCAACTCTCGCGCAAGGAGGGCAACTGATGAGCGAGATCAAGGTTTCCGCCGGCCTTTACCGCCGCCGCAGGGTCACCAATGCCATCGCACTGACGCTATCGTGCGCCACTGCATTCTTTGGCCTGTTCTTCCTTGCCTGGATCCTGTGGACCCTGGTGGCCAAGGGCATGTCCGGCATCAACATCCAGTTGTTCACCCAGATGACCCCGCCACCGATGGAAGCAGGCGGCCTGGCCAATGCCTTCTTCGGCAGTGCGGTCATGTGCGCGATGGCGATCGCCATCGGCGCGCCGCTGGGCGTACTGGCCGGCACGTGGCTGGCCGAGTACGGCAATGCGCGCAAGGCCGGCACGGTGGTCAGGTTCGTCAACGACATCCTGCTGTCGGCACCGTCCATCGTGCTGGGCCTGTTCGTGTACACGCTTTTCATCATGCAGTTCGGCGGCGGATTCTCCGCAATGGCCGGCGCGTTGGCACTCGGCTTCATCGTGCTGCCGGTGGTGGTGCGTACCACCGATGAAATGCTGCGCCTGGTGCCGTCGCAGATGCGGGAAGCGGCACTCTCGCTGGGCGTGCCGCAGTGGAAGGTGATCGTGCAGGTGCTGTACCGCAGTGCGTCGGCAGGCATCGTCACCGGCATCCTGCTGGCCTTGGCGCGCATCAGCGGCGAAACCGCACCGCTTTTGTTCACTGCTTTCGGCAGCCAGTACTGGAACGCGAACGTGATGCAGCCCATGGCCAGCGTGCCGGTGGTGATGAACCAGTTCGCCGGCAGCCCGTATGAAACCTGGCAGACCCTGGCATGGGCCGGCGCACTGGTGCTGACCGTGTTCGTGCTGCTGGTCAGCCTGTCGGCGCGCGGCATCCTCCTGCGCAACAAGATCTCCCATGACTAATATCTCCTCGGACCCGGCCATGAACGACGTTCAGCACACCGCCTCATCCACTTCACGCATCAACACCACGACCACCGACCGGGACGCACTGCCCCCGTCGCCCGTGAAGATGGCGGCCAAGGACCTGGACTTCTATTACGACAAGTTCCGCGCGCTGAAGAGCATCAACCTGGAAATCCCGGAGAAGCGCGTCACTGCGCTGATCGGTCCGTCAGGCTGCGGCAAGTCCACCCTGCTGCGCATCTTCAACCGCATCTACGCGATCTACCCGAAGATGGAAGCCAAGGGCGAAGTGCTGCTGGATGGCGAGAACATCCTGTCGCCGAAGTACCCGATGAACCGGCTGCGCAGCAAGGTGGGCATGGTGTTCCAGAAACCGGTGCCGTTCCCGATGACCATCTTCGAGAACATCGCCTACGCCATCCGCCACCACGAGAAAATCAGCAAGGCCGACATGAACGATCGCGTCGAGCACGCGCTCAACCAGGCCGCGCTGTGGGGCGAAGTCAAAGACAAGCTGGGCCAGAGCGCGCTAGGCCTGTCCGGTGGCCAGCAACAGCGCCTGTGCATCGCCCGCGCCGTGGCCTTGAAGCCCGACGTGCTGCTGCTGGACGAACCGACTTCGGCGCTGGACCCCATTTCCACCAGCCGCATCGAGCAACTGGTGGAAGAGCTGAAGAAGGACTACACCATCGCCATCGTCACCCACAACATGCAGCAGGCCGCGCGCGTCTCCGACTACACCGCCTTCATGTACCTGGGCGACCTGATAGAACATGACGTGACCTCCAACATCTTCTCAAGACCCAGCAAGCAGCAGACCGAGGACTACATCACTGGTCGCTTCGGCTAAGAAGCGAGGAACGAGGAACGAGGAACGAGAGTCGTAAATCCACAGGCCAAGCACTCACTCCTCACTCCTCACTCCTCACTCCTCACTCCTCACTCCTCACTCCTCACTCCTCACTCCTCACTCCTCACTCCTCACTCCTCACTCCTCACTACTCGCTACTCGTTCCTCGTTACTCATTCCTACTCCTAACTCCCGGCCTCTCTATGAACAACCAACCGCACGAACATATCGTCAAAAGCTACGACGAAGAACAGCGTCGCGTCGTCGGCGAGATCCTGCACATGGGCGAAATGGCCGTCTCGCAGCTGGAAGCCGCGCTGGACGTGGTGGAACGCCGCGACGACCGCGCGGCCCAGCGCATCGTCGGCAATGACGAAGCCATCGACAGACTCGAAGCGCAGATCAGCCATGACGTGATGCAGATGGCGCTGCGCGGCCCGATGGCCCGCGACCTGCGCGAAATACTTGCCGGATTACGCATCCCCGCCGACATCGAGCGCATCGGCGACTACGCCGCCAACGTGGCCAAGCGTTCGATCGCGCTGAACGTATCGCCGCCGATGCCGCACACCAGCAGCCTGCGCGCGCTGGGCGTGCTGGCCGCGCGCCAGGTGCGCGACGTGCTGGTGGCATACCGCGACGGTGACGCCGACCGCGCGCTGATGGTGCGTGCGCGTGACGCCGAACTCGACGCCGAGTACACCGCGCTGTTCCGCGAACTGCTGACCTACATGATGGAAGACGCGCGCAACATCACCCCGTGCACGCATCTGCTGTTCATGGCCAAAAACCTGGAACGCATCGGCGACCATGCCACCAACATCGCCGAGAACATCTGGTTCCTGGTGCACGGCGACCAGCCGCTGCCGCCGCGCGACAAGCGCGACGACACCAGCACCACCGGCGCGGTCTGACCCCTCGCGATACGCAAGGGAGCAGCGTGCGCTGCTCCCCCGCACCCGGCACGATCGACACCACGCGGGCCCCCGCGGTACGCAGGCGGGGCCGGCGGAAAAGCTGCTGCAGTGCACACCGTCGTCTTTGCGTTCCCGTTACATGATCGCCGCTACACTTGCCTCCAGTCCGCGGCCCCGCCGCACACCCGGAGCAAGACCATGAGCAACCCCAAGCACGCCCCCGTTTCCCTGGCCCTGTGCACCGCCCTTGCGGGTGGCTTGGCACTGTCGGGTTCCGCATTCGCTATGCAGCCAATGGCCCAGGGCTACCTGCTGGCTCCGGGCACTGCCGCTGCCGGCGAGAAAGCGGCCGAAGGCAAATGCGGTGCCAGCAAGATGGCCGATGGCAGTTGTGGCGCGGACAAGAAGGCGGCCGAAGGCAAGTGCGGCATGGACAAGGTGGATACCGACAAGGACGGCAAGGTATCGCGGGCGGAATTCGTGGCCGCGCACGCCGACAAGGCCGCCATGTTCGACACCATCGACACCAGCAAGGACGGATTCATCGATGCCGCCGAACACAAGGCGCACAAGGAAGGCAAGTGCGGCGAAGGAAAATGTGGTGAAGGCAAGTGCGGTGGCAGCGTCTGACGCTACGACCGCATGAACTTGTGACCGTCGTCGATTGATTCCGGACTACTCGCCACTCCCTGCCGCAAGTGCAGGCCTGGGCTTGCGGCGCGCCTTGCTGGGCGCGCTGCAAGGTGCCGCGCCGGGTGCATTCGATTTCCTCGAATGCGCGCCGGACAACTGGATTGGCGTAGGTGGCCGCTATGGCGAGGCACTTGCCGCACTTTCCTCGCGGCATGCGCTCACCTGCCACGGCCTGTCGCTGTCGCTGGGCGGCGTGGCACCACTGGACGAGGCTTTCCTCGCATGCATACGGCGTTTCCTCGACCAGCACCATGTCCGCCTGTACAGCGAACACCTGAGCTATTGCACCGATGACGGACATCTCTACGACTTGATGCCGATCCCGTTCACGGAAGAAGCCGTGCACCACGTCGCCGCGCGCATACGCCGCGTGCAGGAGGTACTGGGCCGGCGCATCGCGGTGGAAAACGTCTCGTACTACGCCGCGCCCTACCAGGCCATGGCTGAGGTCGATTTCGTCAACGCCGTGCTGGCTGAAGCCGACTGCGACCTGCTGCTGGACGTCAACAACGTCTACGTCAACGCCATCAACCACGACTACGACGCCCGCGACTTCCTCGCACGCTTGCCGTCGACGCGCATTGCGTCGTATCACATCGCCGGTCATTACGACGAAGCCGACGACCTGAAAGTGGATACCCACGGCGCGCCGGTCAAGGAGGTGGTGTGGTCGCTGCTGGACGCCGCCTACCGCCTACATGGCGTGCGCCCTACCTTGCTGGAACGCGATTTCAACTTCCCGCCGTTGCCGGTGCTGCTGGCCGAAGTCGAACGTATCCGCGTGCTGCAGCAGGCTGTGGACGTCGGCGCACGAGGTACCGCGCATGGCTGACGCCCTGCAACGGCAGCAGTTCCAGTTAGCCGCGCACCTGCGTGATCCGGCGCACTTCGAACCACCTCCTGGGCTGGAAGACCGCAGGCTGGCAATCTATCGCGAACTTTTCTTCAACAACATCGAAGGACTGCTGGCTGGCAACTTCCCGGTGATTCGCAAGACCCTGGGCGATGCGCGCTGGCAGTCTCTGGCGCGTGCGTTCTATGCAGGCCATCGCAGCCGCACGCCACTGTTCGCGGAGATCGGCCAGGAGTTCATCCGCTTCCTGCAGGATCGGGCGGCACAAGGCAGTGGAGATCCGGCATGGCTTGCCGAGATGGCCCACTACGAATGGGTGGAACTGGCGCTGCAGATCGCGGACGATGCGTTGCCCGCGCACGACCCGGACGGGGACCTGGTTGCCGGCATCCCGGTACTGTCACCGTTCGCCTGGGCACTCGCCTACGCGTGGCCGGTGCCGCACATCGGCCCGGACTTTCAACCTGATGCCGCTGCGGACGCGCCAACCCTGCTGCTGGTGCGCCGTGACGCGCACTACGACATCCGTTTCGCGGAGATTTCGCCGCTGGTGTACCGACTGGTCGAGATCCTGCGAACCGGGGAAGCAAGCGGTCGGCAGGCTTTGGAACTGCTGGCCAGCGAAGCAGGCGTCGATGATGTAGACGCATTCGTCGAACAAGGCGCCGCCATGCTCCAGCGCATGCGTGAGGAAGGCACGGTTATCGGGACCCGCCCTTTGTAGGATCTGCGCAAGCTGCGACCTGCCCACTGCACAGCGAACGGAATGACCGCCGCGTGCGCGATAGGCGCGCGGTCGCAGCTTGCGCAGCTCCTACAAGGCCGGAGGCTTGCGGGCTCTGCTAGTCTTGTGGCGATGAGCAACCCTGATGAATCCCTGCCGCCCAGCCCCATGTCCCGCCGCTTCCGTGGCTACCTGCCCGTGGTGGTCGACGTGGAAACCGGCGGCTTCGACTGGAACCGGCACGCCCTGCTGGAAATCGCGGTGGTGCCGATCGACCTGGACGAACAAGGCGCTTTCACCCTCGGCGACACCTCCAGCGCGCACCTGATCCCGGCGCCCGGAACCGACATCGATCCCAAGTCGCTGGAAATCACCGGCATCGTCCTCGACCATCCGTTCCGCCTGGCCAAGCCGGAGAAGGACGCACTGGAGCATGTGTTCGCACCGGTGCGCGCCGCGCTGAAGAAGCACGGTTGCCAGCGCGCGATCCTGGTCGGGCACAACGCGCACTTCGACCTGAACTTCCTCAACGCCGCCGTCGCTCGCAGTGGCCACAAGCGCAATCCGTTCCATCCTTTCAGCGTATTCGACACCGTGACCATGGCCGGCCTCGCCTACGGCCAGACCGTGTTGGCCCGCGCCATCAATGCCGCCGGCATGGAATGGAATGCGGACGAAGCGCACTCCGCCGTCTACGACACCGAACAGACCGCGCGCCTGTTCTGCAAGATCGCCAACGCGTGGCCAAAGCCCACGTAGGGTGGGCTTCAGCCCACCGCTCTTCGCTCCAAATCAACGCAATCGGATGGATGGCAATGGTGGGCCAAGGCCCACCCTGCATCTTGCTCGGATCGGTAAAAATCAGGCTCAGCGCCGCTGGCGCACCACTTCGAACAAGGTCACGCCGGTCGCAACCGACACGTTGAGGCTTTCGATGTCGCCGGGCATCGGGATCTTGATGAGTCCATCGCAATGCTCGCGCGTCAAGCGGCGCATGCCGTCACCCTCGCCGCCCAGCACCAGCGCCACGTTGCCGCGCAGGTCGGTGTCGTACAGCGACGCATCGGCTTCGCCCGCCAGGCCGTAGATCCACACGCCTAGTTTCTGCAGGTCGCGCAGGCAACGCGCCAGGTTGGTGACCGGGAAGATGGGCAACCGATCCGCCGCACCGGCCGAGGTCTTGCGCACGGTCGCGTTGACCGGCGCGGATTTGTCTTTGGGAATCACCACGGCGGTTGCGCCCGCCGCCGCCGCGCTGCGCAGGCAGGCGCCCAGGTTGTGCGGATCCTGCACGCCGTCCAGCACCAGCACCAGGGCCTTGCCTTCGGCGGCTTCGACCAGGCCAGCGAGCTCGCCTTCGTCCCAGGTCTTCGCGGCCGCATAGCGCGCCACCGCGCCCTGGTGGCGCAGGGCGCCACTGACGCCATCCAGCGCCTGCTGGGTGACGCGACGCACCTCGATGCCCTTGCGCCGCGCGTTCTCTTCGATCTCGGTGATGCGCGCATTCTTGCTGCCGCCTTCCAGCAGCACCTCGCGCACGTTGTCGGCATCGTTGTCGATGGCCGAAGCCACCGCGTTGATGCCGGCGATCCACTGGTTCTGTTTGCTCATGGTGCTGTGATCGAAAATAGGGATGTGGAGGTAGGAGCGCCCCATGGGCGCGAGCTCTTGGCTATCGATGGGTCAAGGATCAAAGGCTCGCGCCCATGGGGCGCTCCTACCAGTGGGATCAATATTTCTGCTTCTTCTGCTTGGCCGGCTGGCCGCGTGGCGGCAATCCCTGCACCTGCTTTTCTTCAGCCAGCTTGAAGTCGATCTTGCGCTCTTCCAGGCTGGCTTTCAGCACCACGATACGCACGGCGTCGCCGAGCCGGAACGACATGCCGCGGCGCTCGCCGGATAGGGTCTTGCGGATCGGGTCGAAGTGGTAATAGTCATGCGGCAACTGGGTCACGTGGACCAGTCCATTGACCTTGGACTCCTTCAGCTCCACGAACAGGCCGAAGCTGGTCACGCCGCTGATCACGCCGTCGAACTGCCCACCGACATGCTGTTCCATCCATGCGGCGCGGTAGCGCTCGTCCACTTCACGCTCGGCTTCGTCGGCGCGGCGGGCGCGTTCGGAGCACTGCAGCGACAGCGCCGCCATTTCGTGCGCGGAGTAGATGAATTTCTCCGGCTTGCCGCCCGCCAGCGCATGCTTGATGGCCCGGTGCACCAGCAGGTCAGGGTAGCGCCGGATAGGTGAAGTGAAATGCGCGTAGGCAGACAAGGCCAGGCCGAAGTGGCCGGCGTTGTCTGGCGTATACACGGCCAGGCTCTGGCTGCGCAGCACCACGGACTCCAGCAACGCCACGTCAGGACGCTCGCGGATCTTCTTCAGCAGTTCGGTGAAGTCGCGCGGTTGCACCTTGGACCACGGCGGCATGCCCAGCTTGAATTCCATCAGGAACTCCAGCAGGTCCGCGTACTTGGACTCCGGCGGCCGGTCGTGGACACGATACGGCGCGGGGACGTGGGCGGCCAGCAGGTACTTCGCGGCTTCCACGTTCGCCGCGATCATGCATTCCTCGATCAGCTTGTGCGCGTCGTTACGCTGCAGCATGCCGGCCTGGGTGACTTCGCCACGGTTGTCCAGCTCGAAGCGCACTTCCGACGTCTCGAACTCGATCGCGCCGCGCTTCTCGCGCGCCTTCGCCAACACCTGGTACAACTGGTGCAAGCGCTGCACCTGCGGCAACTGCGCACCGATGGCTTGGCGGGCATCTTCATCGTTCTCGCCAACCGCCTGCCACACCTGGTCGTAGGTCAGGCGCGCATGGGAATTCATCACCGCCTCGTAGAACTTCGACGAAGTGACTTCACCGTCGCGGCCCACCTGCATGTCGCAGACGAAACACATGCGGTTGACTCTGGGATTCAACGAACAGATGCCGTTGGACAAGGTTTCCGGCAGCATCGGCACCACGAAACCCGGGAAATACACCGAGGTGGCGCGCTTCTGCGCTTCATCGTCCAGCGGCGTTCCGGGACGCACGTAGTGGGACACGTCGGCGATGGCCACCACCAGGCGGAAACCCTGGCGATTGCTCTCGCAATACACCGCGTCGTCGAAATCCTTGGCGTCGGCACCGTCGATGGTCACCAGCGGCATGTCGCGCAGGTCGACACGTCCGGCGATCATGGAATCGTCGACAACCAGCGGCACGGCCGTGGCTTCGTCCAGCACTTCCTGCGGGAACTCGTGCGGGATCTCGTGGCCGTGGATCGCCGCTTCCACCACCAGCGATGGCGTCAACTTGTCGCCCAGCACGGCGACGATGCGGCCCATCGGCGGGCGCCGTGCATCGGGGGCCTGGGTGAGTTCGCACACGACCAGTTGCCCGTCGCGCGCCTCGCCGCGCTGGTCCGGCGGAACCAGCACGTTGCGCTGCATGCGCTTGTCATCGGGCACCACGTAGCTGATGCCCGCCTCCAGGGTGAAGCGGCCGATCAGGCGGCTGAGGCGGCGCTCCAGCACCTCCACGATGCTGCCTTCGCGACGCCCGCTGCGGTCGATGCCGGTCACGCAGGCCATGACCCGGTCGCCGTGCATGACCTTGCGCATTTCATAGGGCGGCAGGAACAGGTCATCACCGCCGCCGGCGTCCGGACGCAGGAAGCCGAAACCATTCGGGTTGGCGATCACCACGCCGGGGATCACGTCCATCTGCTTGGCCGGCGCATAGCCGCCGCGCCGGTTCTGCAGCAGTTGGCCTTCGCGCAGCATGGCGGCCAGGCGCTTGCCGAGTGCATCGAAGCGGTCAGGCGCGGTCAGGCCAAGCGTGGCGGCGATGTCGTCCGCGGTCTGCGGACCTTCCGCGGCAGCCAGCAGGGCCAGGATGGCCTCGCGGCTGGCGATCGGATCGGCATAACGCGCGGCCTCGCGCGCCGCATGGGGGTCGTTGAATTGCCCAGGGTGGGACGGACGCCCGCGCGCAGGGCCCGGCCGCGATGAAGGAGGCCGTGGGGATTTCGTTTGGGCCGGCGCTGCTTTCCTGCCCTGCGCGGGCGGCGCCGGCGGCAGGTCGGGCATCCATGGCGGCAGCTTGGACTTGGCGGGCTTGCCCGTGGTTTTCTGTGCGGACCCGGGCTTGCGCGGCTGGCCCGGTGCGGACTTCGGCCCGCCTTTCGTTGGCTTCTTGGTCATGCCGCCATGGTACACCGCGCCCCCTCAAGGCCCCTGTACATCGCGACATGCGTTGACATTTTCCAGCACACCCCGGAGAATGCGCGCCCTGCACCTGCCCGGGTGGCGGAATTGGTAGACGCACTAGCTTCAGGTGCTAGCGGGGGCAACTTCGTGGAGGTTCGAGTCCTCTCCCGGGCACCAGCTTTGAAAACACAACCCTCGCGCAAGCGGGGGTTTTGTTTTTTCCGGGCGCAGGTTTTCCGGCGCGCATTTTTTCCGGCCTGTTGGCGTGGCGGGTAGAATCGCAACCACGATCCAGCGATTCCCCCGGAAACAGATGACCGACACCGTCCGCCCCACCTTCCACGGCTTCGAACAGATCCCGCTGCGCGAATATGCCGAGCGCGCCTACCTCGATTACTCGATGTACGTGGTCCTGGACCGCGCCCTGCCCTTCATCGGCGACGGCCTGAAGCCGGTACAGCGCCGCATCATCTACGCGATGAGCGAACTCGGACTCGCCGCCGGCGCCAAGCCGAAGAAATCCGCGCGTACCGTCGGTGATGTGATCGGCAAGTACCACCCGCACGGCGACAGTGCCTGCTATGAAGCACTGGTGCTGATGGCGCAGCCGTTCTCATACCGCTATCCGCTGATCGAGGGCCAGGGCAACTTCGGCTCGCCGGACGATCCCAAGTCGTTCGCGGCGATGCGCTACACCGAATCCAAGCTGACCCCCATTGCCGAAGTGCTGCTGGGCGAACTGGGTCAGGGCACGGTCGACTGGACGCCTAATTTCGACGGCACACTGCAGGAACCGACGTGGATGCCGGCGCGCCTGCCGCACCTGCTGTTGAACGGGACGACCGGCATCGCGGTCGGCATGGCCACCGACGTGCCGCCGCACAACCTCAACGAAATCGTCAGCGCCTGCATCCGCCTGCTGGATGACCCGCAGGCCACGGTCGCCGACCTGTGCGAACACGTGCGCGGCCCGGACTACCCGACCACGGCAGAGATCATTACCCCGGTCGCCGACCTGCGCGCCATCTACGAAACCGGCCACGGCAGCGTGCGTGCCCGCGCCACCTTCCAGAAGGAAGGCGGCCAGAACATCGTCATCAACGCATTGCCGTACCAGGTCTCGCCGTCCAAGGTGATCGAGCAGATCGCCGCGCAGATGCGCGCCAAGAAACTGCCGTGGTTGGAAGACATCCGCGACGAGTCCGACCACCTCAACCCGGTGCGCGTGGTGCTGATCACCCGCTCCAACCGCGTCGATGCCGAGCAGTTGATGGGGCATCTGTTCGCGACCACCGACCTGGAGAAGAGCTACCGCGTCAACCTCAACATCATCGGCCTGGACGGGCGCCCGCAGGTCAAGAACCTGCGCATGCTGCTGGGCGAATGGCTGGAGTTCCGCACCAGCACGGTCACCCGCCGCCTCAACCATCGCCTGGAAAAAGTCGAGCGCCGCCTGCACCTGTTGGAAGGCTTGCTGGTCGCCTTCCTCAACCTGGACGAAGTGATCCACATCATCCGCACCGAGGACGAGCCGCGCGCCGCCTTGATCGCGCGCTTCCAGCTGAGCGAAGAACAGGCCGACTACATCCTCGACACGCGCCTGAAGCAGTTGGCGCGCCTTGAGGAAATGAAGATCCGCGGCGAACAGGACGAACTGGATGCCGAACGCGACCGCCTGATTTCCACGCTGGAGTCGAAAGCCAAGCTGAAGAAGCTGATCAAGGACGAACTGCTGGCTGACGCGAAGAAGTTCGGCGACGCACGCCGTTCACCCCTGATCGCACGCGAGGCTGCGCAGGCGCTGGACGAAACCGAATTGGTCGCCAGCGAACCGATGACCGTGGTGCTGTCGGAAAAAGGCTGGATCCGTGCGGCCAAGGGCCATGACGTGGATGCCGCCGGCATGTCGTACCGCGACGGCGATGCCCTGCTGGCCGCGGTCCGCGGACGCAGCACGCAGCAGGTGGCGTTCCTGGATTCGGAAGGCCGCAGCTATTCCACAGCGACGCACACCCTGCCTTCCGCGCGCGGCAATGGCGAGCCGCTGACCGGTCGCTTCTCGCCTGCGCCGGGTGCGTCGTTCGTGGCACTCGCCACCGGCGACAATGACCTGCGCTTCGTGCTGGCGTCATCGCACGGCTATGGTTTCGTCACCCGCTTCGAGAACCTGACCGGACGCCAGAAAGCCGGCAAGGTGATGCTGAATCTATCGACCGGTGCGAAAGTCCTGCAGCCTGCCGCCACCACTAACCCACAAACCGACCGCATCGTCGCCGTCACCAGTGCCGGCCACCTGCTCGCATTCGCGCTGGCCGACCTGCCGGAACTCGACAAGGGCAAGGGCAACAAGATCATCGAGATCCCGAAGGCCAAGCTGGGCACGGAGCGCGTGGTTGCGATTGCCGCGGTTTCACCCGGCAGCACGCTGCTGGTGAAAAGCGGCCAGCGCACCATGAGCCTGTCGTTCAAGGACCTGGACGAATACGTGGGCGCACGCGCGAGTCGTGGTGGGTTGCTGCCTAGAGGCTGGCAGAAAGTCGACGGCCTGGCCGTCGAATAATTGCGCGCGGGGCGCGTAGGGCGCGTAGGAGCGACGTAAGTCGCGACAGAAAGGCATTGGACACGGATAAAGGCGGATGACGGCGGATGCTTGAAAAAGCCTTCAGATTTGATCCGCTGTTATCCGCGTCCAAAAAGCTTGAAGCCATCCATCGCGACTTACGTCGCTCCTACGGCAAACTTTGCGCGCTTGGCAATGGGATTGCGGAAGAGCTCGCGCCCATGGGGCGCTCCTACGGGTTTCAGGCTGGGGATTTGGCGTCGAGCTTGGATAGCTGGTAGTTCTGCATGCCGATGCGCTGGATGAGGGAGAGCTGCTGCTCCAGCCAGTAGGTGTGGTCTTCCTCGGTGTCGCTGAGCTGGGTGCGCAGCATCTCGCGGCTGACGTAGTCGCCCAGGCGTTCGCACAGGGCGATGCCCTTGGCCAGCTTGTCGCGCACCTCGTACTCCAGTGCCAGGTCTTTCTTCAGCATCTCCTCGACGCTGCGGCCCTGCTCGAACGACTTGGGACTCATGTCCGGGTCACCTTCCAGAAACAGGATGCGACGCAGCAAGGCATCGGCATGCTGGGCTTCCTCTTCCATCTCGTGGTTGATGCGCGCGTACAGCGCATGCAGGCCCAAGTCCTCGTAGCGGCGCGAATGCACGAAGTACTGGTCGCGTGCAGCCAACTCGCCACGCAGCAGGTCCTTGAGGTAATCGACGACGTCTGGATGGCCTTTCATGGGGGCACTCCCTGGGGCAGGCGTGCATGGTGCCTGATCGTCGCAGGCCATGGCCGAATCGGAATCAGTTGCAGTTACCGGCCCGGCCACGGGCGAGGCTGGCGTGGAATAATCACCCAGGGGCGAGCATCGACTCGACGTATTCTCCAACGGCCTGTCATCGGGAAGTCACATGCTGAAGTGGATCAAGCGCATTGCGCTGCTGTTGCTGGTGCTGGTCATCCTGGCGTTTGGCACCGGCTGGTGGTTGTTGCGCGGCAGCGTGCCCACGCTGGAAGGCGAACTCGCCCTGCCCGGCCTGTCCGCACCGGTCAGCATCCAGCGTGACGCCAACGGCGTGGTCACGATCGATGCCGCCAACGAAACCGACATGGCGCGCGCGCTGGGCTACGTGCATGCGCAGGAACGCTATTTCGAAATGGACCTGATGCGCCGCACGTCGGCGGGTGAACTGGCGGAACTGTTCGGTCCCATCGCCTTGGACCTGGATAAGCAGCATCGCGTGCACCGCATGCGCGCCCGGGTAATGAAGGATCTCGATACCTTCGCGGGCGACAAGCTGCCGCAGTTGCAGGCCTACACCGATGGTGTCAATGCGGGGCTTGAGAACCTGCGCGTGCGCCCGTGGCCGTACCTGATGCTGCGCCAGCAGCCGCGCCGCTGGGAGTTGGCAGACACGGCCCTGACCGGGTATGCGATGTATTTCGACCTGCAGGATTCGGAGAACACGCGCGAGTTGGCGCTATGGAAGATCAAGTCCCACGTGCCGCCGGCGCTGTATGCATTGCTCACGCGTGACGGTACCGAATGGGATGCGCCGCTGTTCGGCGAGGCGCGCGGCAATGCCGTGCTGCCGACCGCCGCAGAAGTGGATCTTCGCAAGCTGGCCATGCCCAAGACGGATGACCATGCACGCCTCGCGGACAAGGGCACGCCGGGCAGCAACAACTGGGCCGTGGGCGGCGCGTTGACGGCTGATGGACGTGCAATCGTCGCCGACGACATGCACCTGGGATTGCGTGCGCCGAATATCTGGTTCCGTGCGCGGCTGCGGTATGCGGATGCGCGTGCACCCGACGGCAAGGTAGACGTATCGGGATTCACACTCCCGGGATTGCCAATGATGGTGGTGGGCAGCAATGGGCATGTAGCTTGGGGCTTCACCAACAGTTATGGCGATTGGGCGGATTGGGCGGAATTGCCGCTATGTGCCTCCAGCAATGTCGCAATTCCAGAGCGTGTCGCGGGGACCACCGCCTGCGCCGTAGCCACCGAGTTCAAGGAAGTCATCAAGGTCGCTGGCGCCGATGATATGGATTTCCGGGTCCGTGAAACCCAATGGGGTCCGATCCTGCATGAATCGAAGCATGGCTATGCGTTGGCACTGCGCTGGACGCCACATCTCTCAGGATCGCTACTTGCGTCTTTTGCGGATCTCGCGGTTGCCAAGGACCTGGATGGCGCGTTTGTCGCGGCCGACAGGTCCGGAATACCAGCACAGAACTTTGTCGTCGGCGATTCGGCGGGCAAGATCGGCTGGCGGATCATCGGCGCATTTCCCAAGCGCGATGGCGGATGTACGCCAACCACTCCGGAGCATGAAGTCGTCAGTTTCGAGGCCCCATTGCCTGTCGTGGAAGATGCTCCAAGCACTGGATGCTCTCCCTGGAACACGGACCCAACGGCCTCGCCACGCCTCATCAATCCGGAATCCCACCGCCTGTGGACCGCCAACAACCGCACCATGGACGACGAAGGCCTGAAGCTCGCGGGCGACGCCGGTTATGCCTTGGGCGCACGCGCCAAGCAGATCCGCGATGACCTGTTCGCGAAACAGACCTTCACCGAAAAAGACCTGCTCGCCATCCAGCTGGATGACCGCGCACTGTTCCTGGATCGCTGGTGGAAGCTGCTGCAAAGCGAAGGCAGCAAGGCCAATGCGCCCGCACTGTCGGCGCTGGCGAAAGCCGGCACGTCGTGGCAGGGGCGCGCCAGCATTGATTCGGTCAGCTACCGCATCGTGCGCGCATGGCGACTGGCCGTGCACGCACGCATCGCCGATGGACTCACCGCACCCGCGCAAGCCGCGATGGGCGACGACTTCGTCATGCCCGACCTGCCGCAACTGGAAGGCGCGGTGTGGCCACTGCTGACCGAACGACCCGCACACCTGTTGTCGCGCCGCTTTCCCACCTGGGAGGCGCTGCTGGAAGACGCCGCAGTCGAAGTGCACGATGAACTGGTCCAGCGCGGACCACTCGAACAGCGTACCTGGGGCGAACGCAACACCGCGAAGATCTGCCACCCACTCGCCAACGCCCTGCCCGCCACGCTCAAGCCCGCACTGTGCATGCCTGCCGATCAATTGAACGGCGACGGCGCGATGCCGCGCGTGCAAGGTCCCGCGTTCGGCGCGAGCCAACGCATGGTGGTGTCGCCCGGCCACGAAGCCGAAGGCATCATCCACATGCCCGGCGGCCAGAGCGGCAATCCGCTGTCACCGTTCTGGGGCGCAGGACATGATGATTGGGTGCATGGACGGCCGACGCCTTTCCTGCCGGGAAAGACCGAGTACACGCTGACGCTGAAACCACGTTGAGTCTGTGGGAGGGGCTTCAGCCCCGACGCTGTTGGTTTGACCAGCGTCGGGGCTGAAGCCCCTCCCACACTACTTACGGCTGCTACTGATAGTCACAGCGCCGCGTTATGCACCCCGGCAATCGCGCGTCCCGACGGATCCGCCGCTGACGCAAAGCTCGCATCCCACGCGATCGCCGCGGGCGAAGAACATGCAATCGATTTTCCACCAGGCACCGTCTCCGCAGCCGCAGGACCCGGATAGAACTCCTCGAACAGGCTGCGGTAGTAATACGCCTCCTTGGTCAGGGGCGGATTGATCGGGAAACGTTTATCGGCCGCAGCCAGTTCACGGTCCGTGACCCGTGCTTCGGCATGCGCCTTCAAGCCGTCGATCCAGCCATAGCCTACGCCGTCGCTGAACTGCTCCTTCTGCCGCCACAGGATGGAATCCGGCAAGTAGCCCTCGAATGCCTCGCGCAGGATGCCCTTCTCCATGCGCGCCGCACCCGGGCTGGCCTTGTCGATCATCTTGAACCTGGCGTCCATCTTCATCGCCACGTCCATGAATTCGACGTCAAGGAAAGGAACCCGCGGCTCCACGCCCCAGGCCATCATCGACTTGTTGGCGCGCAGGCAATCGTAGTTGTAGAGCGCGTCCAGCTTGCGCACCAGCTCTTCGTGGAATTCACGCGCGTTCGGTGCCTTGTGGAAATACAGGTAGCCACCGAAGATCTCGTCCGAACCCTCGCCCGACAGCACCATCTTCACCCCCATCGCCTTGATCCGCCGCGCCAGCAGGTACATGGGCGTCGACGCGCGGATGGTGGTGACGTCGTAGGTCTCGATGTGGCGGATGACTTCCGGCAACGCGTCTAGGCCTTCCTCGAAGGTGTATTCGAAGCCGTGGTGCACAGTGCCCAGGGCCTTGCCCGCGATTTCGGCGGCAGCTAGGTCCGGGGATCCCTTCAAGCCGATGGCGAAGGAGTGCAGGCGCGGCCACCAGGCTTCCGACACATCGTCATCCTCGACGCGCTTGCGGGCGAAGCGCGCGGCGACGGCCGCGACCAGGGATGAATCCAGTCCGCCCGACAGCAACACGCCATAGGGAACATCGGTCATCAGCTGGCGATGCACGGCACGCTCGAAGGCCTCGCGTAAT